>Ga0307510_10002787_pt1 | contig 20046 bp, 6 predicted proteins | sample 12_EM_MG_FD_207224 | JGI IMG/M metagenome (GOLD analysis project Ga0307510, IMG submission 207224) | Populus trichocarpa ectomycorrhiza microbial communities from riparian zone in the Pacific Northwest, United States - 12_EM | ecosystem: Host-associated > Plants > Roots > Unclassified | place... | reverse complement strand
AATCAAGTATTTTTCTACTATAGGCTCAGGTCATCATTTGAAAAATTAGATATTGTTATGGCATCGTCAACTAGGAGATGTATTTTTTGGTAATTTGAAACATTTATTTGTTTTCAAACTATAGTATTTTTTATTTCATGTGACACTTATGTTTTGGCTAATAGTCATCGCTTTTCTTATTCTTTTAGTTTTAATAAGACGTTAATAAGTTTTTATTAGTCCATTCGAATGCATGGATCCATCTCTAGTTTTATTTATTTTTTATTATTGTTAGTTTATGATATGTATTTTTTTTTATTGTATTCATATCACTCGGTTATATTTGATAAAATCTAAAGGTGATGTCTTTAATTATTTCTATGAATTTCATAAAATGGTTCAAACTTAGTGTTCATCCATCCATCGTTAAGACTTTTCAATTTGATAATGATAGATAATTCATTTATCATCAATTTTACGAATTTTTTAAGATAAACGGTAACATTCATGGAACTACATGTTCTTATACTCTCAACAAAATAGTGTTGTAGAATATAAAAATTGTAACATATTAGAAAAAACTCGTGCTATGCTATTCTATTTTTAGGATCATGTTATCACCTCCACTATTTACTTAATGAATCATGCTCATTGTTGTGTGTTTGCTTTTAAACACCATTATAATTAGAGTTGAGCAAAAAATTCAAAAAATCAAGAAAATCAAGAAAATCAGAAAAAAAATAACCGAAAAAACCGAACAGTGAAAAAAAACCGATTAAAATTTTGAAATAACTGACCGGTTCGGTTTCGGTTTTATAAGTCTAAAATCGAAAAAACCGAACCGAACCGAACCCAAACCGAAAAAAATGGGAAAAAAACCGAGCCAAACCAGAAAAAAACCAAGCTAAAACCGAGCCAAACTGAAAAAACCGAGCCAAATTCAGAGATTAAACCGGTTGGTTTGAACCGGTTTTGGTTTTTAAAATTTTTTTTTTGTTTAGTTACTTTTTTATAATAAAAACCGAACCGAATCGAAAATAATTACCTCTAATTATAATGTCTTTCTTCTGATATACACATACTTTTTTTTATTTGACATTAATTATTGCCTCTGCTTCATCACTTAAGTATGTGGAGAAAATTGATGAATATGAGTGTTTCGCTTTCTAATTATGTTAATGCACTATTATCAATATCCTATGCTTGAACAGTGTCTTTGTTCGTTCTTCACAAGCTATATTAAAATTATATATTCAATAATCATGATTTTAAATTTGTTTATAATTTATCAATTCTATGTTATTTTGAGAGTATATATTAAAAAACAAAAATTAAGAGGAAGAAAAAAAGCGTGCAAGAAGTAGAAATTTGACAAAGCAAGAAAGCATTTTGGGAAAGACACAGCTAAACTGAGAATGATCAAAGGATTGTTCAATTATTTTTCATACTATAAGGATTAAGTAATTAATTCAAAACTATATGGACTAGATTGTAAATAAATCTTCTAAATATGGGCGGTTTTCTTTCTTGTTTCAAGAGAGAGAGAGAGAGAGAGAGAGAGAGAGAGAGAGAGTTCCCATTCCTCTCATATAGCCTGCTTATTTGGTGTATTAGCAATATCCAGGCAATTTCTCATCAAACAGAGGAATCATCATAAACTATGTAAGGGCAAGAAAGCCTTCGTAACTATTTCATCTTCGAAACAGCTGGCATCATTTTGCAGTGTGTCGAGTCAAAATCATCCGCTAACAATAAACTGCTCATCAGGCGCTTGAGCCTCTGAGCACCAGGGCCAGGCTTAAGCTCAGTCGTGTTCTTTAAATTAATACGAGGGAGAACTGTACTTGCATTTCCTTCATCAGTGAACCATCCACCAGGCACAAACCCATCGGCTCTGCGTCCCAGAAGGTTAGAATCAATCTTGTCAAGAACCGGGTCGTCCTTGCCAAATTTCCTTGCAAAGGGAACATTGCTCTCAACCATGCTCTCATAATCATCTACTGTAAGAAAATGAGGGTGTTGCTTAGGAGGGTTGTCCCAAGATATGAAATGAAGGTCATGGTTAACAGTAGTGTTTCGGAACTCATCAGCATTGCAGATTACAGTGTGGAAATACCCCTCAGGTGAAGAGAGAAAGTTTGCATAGTACATGAGGACTATCCTTGGGAGGTTGTCCCAGCCCCACAGGCAATACTCCACAAAAGGTCGAGAGAGCATCATCCAAGCAGAACCTGAGGAAATCAGTACCACAACTAATTTTTAAATTCTCTCTCTATAAATATACACACAGATAGATGAGCTTCTTGCAACTAAATTGCTTGTACCATAGTACAATTCAAGTTCAGTCTTGAAAACGTTGGACACTTTATTAGCTTAAACTGACAATTTAATGACATTTCAATTCAATCTCTACATACTCAGAAGCTCATCCAAATAATTTCCATACTAACAGGAGTGAGTGAAAGTGAATACGATGCTCTGGATCCCAAGAATTTAAAAGAGGGGTAAGGAGTTTATCATCTCTTCTAATGCCTACCATAAATTTGCAATGCGAGCTACTTGTAAATGTGGAGAATGCTAGCTAGTTTACCTGATAAATTAAAATATCACGAAAAGTCATTGTCATGATTTAGTGTACAACCAGACAACATCTACACGAAGTAGCTCTGATTTCTAGAGTTGATGTAGTTGAGACCACAGACTTGAATTTTATAATCAGTTTAACATATTCAGGAGACGTTTGAGTTGGAAAGGGGCATTGATGCAGGATGCAAAACATGAGACTTCTCTGGAAGACTGGAACGAAGGAGTTCATTTCGTAGATTCTTAATCAAATACATCGGAAAAAATCTAGGAAAGACCTGGTTTCCAAGTACTCAGCGGTGGAGAAATACATAGGCTGTACTCTTAATAACATTGTGCTGTTTATATGTTTATTTTTTTCTGTTAAGATTGTGAGAGACTGCTTTGGTTTCTAGGACAAAAAAGAGTTGAAAGATATTTTGTTAGTTCTATATCTTACCAGTAAACAAATTATATGCTGTTGGCAACCTCCTTTTCTCCGAGATCCAAAAAACCTCTGATTTTGGCTGGCTATATAGCCCTGGGTCTATTATGACAGGCTTGGCTCTTTGATCTCTGCAGGGTTCAGAAAAATCCAATTTTTAGCAAAAACTTAAATACAAAATTGAAGATGAATACTCCCCTCCGCACCCTCCCTTAGGCTATGTTTGGATAAAGTGGAAGGATAGAAAGGAGAGAGGATGGAATCATCCATCTGGTTGTTTGGTACATAAAGGAGGAGAAGGATGAGAGTCAATCCATCGAAGTTGAGAGCATTAAGAGTTACAAAAAAGGAAAATTATAGGAGCCAATTCGCCATATTAGAAGTACAAGTAGGGAAAGATTGAAAGGATCCTTTTGATCCTTCCTTAGGCCTCCATCCTTGTTGTCAAACAAAGTGGACACCCAATTCCTCCTCCCTTATCCCTCCCCTCTCTTCCATCCTTATCCAATCTCACGCCGCAAACATTCCAAAAAGAAAACAGAGAGAAAGGTATAGAGAGCAGATAAACCACATACTTTTTCCATCCAATGTCACTGGTATGCTCGATGAAGTTAAGGTCTCTTGGAATATCAAAGAGTGTATGAAGAATATCTGTGAGGAAGAAAACAGAAACCACAAGTTAATGCCATCAGAAATCAATCTGGGCCTGCACAGAGTACAATTAAAACTTCCCAAAATTTTATAGCTAAAAAACTTAATGAAATCAGCTGTTTGCATGTCAATGAATGCATGGTAAAATAGAATAAGCCTTGCCAACGCCAGGTTTCAAAGTTATGAAGTTAAACTATAATCTGTTTATTATAGCTACGCTAGCTGATGATTTGAACTCACCAATATGAACAAAAAACATAACCCTAAAATATCGACGTAATCAGTAACGAGAGCAAATAGTGCGAACGGTTGCTAAAAATGGCATGTACTAATGCAAATTTTTTTTATAGTTTAACGTGGGTGTCCGGACTAGCTTGCGCGCATCTCAACTAATCTCACGAGCCCTGAAGTTAACGACCATATAAGCCTCCAATAACCATCATATGAGCAACCACAGGGCTAGGAAACAAACCTCTTGATCCCAAGCTTTTACCACTGTACCACCACCTAGATAGTTGCAAATTTAATACTTACTGATCCTGTTAACATGGAACTGTGACCATCATAATCAAGCCAAGAAGACAACAGAATTTATGTTTGTGGCTAAGCTAGCAAGCAGAATTGCTGTTGACAGCAAAAACTAGGAGATGCCCATTAAAGCAAATGGATTTCTAGGTACTCCGTTCTTCCCCCTTCTCTTAAGAAAATGAACAAAGATATATATATAATATATAAATCACCGACTCCAAAGGAGGACCAAACCTACTTTACTAATAATCAAGTAGTAATTAATTACAAAGTATTGTATAATATAAATTATGCATTTATTACCATCTTGAGTCATCAAAGGATAATCAGAAGCGCTCAAATTGATAAACCAATCCCAAGATTCCCCATCATCAATATCCTTGAGCAAAATTGCAGCAGCATGAAGCGTATTGCTAACCATAGTTAGACCTCTATAAGTTACCAAATTGGATCTCACAACCACCCTCACATTTCCCACCTCCTCGAAAACCTTCTCCTCACTCACCCATCTCGCCAGCTCCAACCTCTCCTCCGCGGTGGCCTCCAAGTCCAAATGCACAGCATACTGATTCCTCGGATGGTAGAGTGCTTTTAAAGCCCGTTTCAAGCTCACTCCATCTCCAGCAGAACCTGAAATTAAGTAGGCAAGGCGGGGTACTTTATGTACGGGAGAAGAAGGTGAGTTTTTCAATTTAGGTTCCACAAAGCGTGGAACCTGCTGGAAATGGTATTTGTTGCCGTGTGATTTGTATAGCAATTGAGGGGAAGATGAGAATGATGCTATGGTAGTAAGAAGCAAGATGGTTGAAGATAATATTAACAGTAACAACCATTTCTGTTTCTTTTGTTGCAGAAGCAACTTCAAGTACTTGTTGTTTTCCATTCTTTAACTTTGTTGACTTTAACTAGTTTGCAGTAGCAGTGGTTGTAGGAGTATAATTGAGAACCAAGACCACCGGAGGGGCGGTGGAAACGTGGTGTGCCAACCGCCACCGGAGGGAGGATTTCGGAATCTTAAAAAAGGTTGATGAAAGAAAGACGGTTGACTCATCATAAAGACCAATGCCGTCACTTTATTCAATTTCTTAAAAAAGACACTTATATATATATATATATATATATATATATATATATATATATATATAATAACAGTCACATCTATAAACAAGATGTATTTAGCTGGAGGGGGGGTTTGTCGGTTGTCATCGTAAAGGGACCCGATGAGCACCATGCTTCTTTCTTCTTCTTTTTTTTTAATTTAGATTCCAAGCTTAAGAGCTGGATCTTAATTCCTAATAGATGGGGAAAGAATTGTATGTTTTGTATATAATTAATTTAATTTTGCTAAAATTATCTTAAAATTAGTTCAAAAAAACATAAATTACCTTAAAGATTATTTAAAAAAACTATCTTTTCTTTTTCAATTAGAGAGAAAATGTAATATTTTTCAAATAATTTTAATTTGATTAAATTTGATATTAAATAAATATATAATAAATATTTTAAAATAGTCCAACCACTTTTCCTATATTTCTCTGAGTTTTTTTGGTATTCAATGGTTTTCTTTACATGTCATTATTTAATTTTTTCATGCGTAATTCTTTTTTAATCATAGATCCATAAAATCCTGACATGTGATATACAAGATAATGAAATTGGATGGAATGAAAAATACCTTGATAAAATAATAAAAAGATAAAATCTATTAAAAAAATTATCCACCAATAAATCTTTAGAATATATATAAAACATTATAGGGAAAACATACGATTATCCCGAAGCCATAATTTAACCGGTTACAATTGACATTGTTTCATTAAAATAAAATGATGGCGTAATGCTAAATTTTGATTTGAAATAATGGCCTGGTAGAATCTTTCAATCCTTCGTCTTTCCAAGTGATTTATTAGTTTTTTTCCCAAGTTCTTGTAGCATATTCTAGGTGTTCTTTGTTCAGTATCTTGTACACATTATTTCACACTTCTTCTACAAAAATTCACCAAAGCCACGTGTTTGTGTACCATTTTGATTCTTGAAAAGGAAAGTCCTCATATTGAGAACCTTGCTGCTTGTTGAACTCCTGTATCTCCAATTATTTGAACGACCTTTGTCTTAGTCTCAGAGTTCTTGAACTTCTAGGATAGTTATGAGGTGGATATTTATTGTTAAAAAACTATATCTATCCAATAATTTAAATTGTTAGGTGAAGTGTAAGATATAATTTATATTATTTTATAACACACATCCTCAAGTGAAAGTTTTTTGGACTTGAAACTTGCACAAACTCACACTACTTTGTGCTTCATTTTTTTATCAAATAAATAGAGATGATGAGATTTGAACTCGTGACCGCTTAGTCATCAAGGCTCTGATACCATGTTAAAGAATCATCTCAACCCAATAACTTAAATTGTTAGGTGAGGTTCAAGATATGTTTTATATTATTATCTAACACTTGCTTCATTATTTTTGTAATAATTATTTGTGTTGTTTTACTTTCAAATTTATTAATACGTTTTAGGTTTCAAGTTCTGAACAAGTTCAATATTTAATTTTATAAAAATAGGTATAAATTTTTATTCAACCATTTGATCGGAATGAAATTTTGTTAAATAATTCTAAATATCTAATTATATAGAGGCAACTAGTAAACTTGTTACTTTAGTTTTCAGACTCAAATACTATTTCATAATTGTTTTTTATTCCTTTTCAATTTAGATTAGAACTTTCAATTTAATTTGAATTTTACTAATTAGAACTTTTTTTGTATTGAAATAGCCTTGTAAGTTATTTTTCATAAAATAATTTATGAAGTAAATATTTTTTAAAAACTATAAAGTTTTGAAACTTTTCTTTACAGTTAAGAGTTGTAACTTTAGGAATGAGAACCCTAGTTTATTTCTCTATAATTTAGAGTGTAAACTTTAAGAATTGAGGAACCATATCCACACTATACATTTTATCAAGTATTCTGACAGACAATGAAAATTTAAGTTGTGGTGTTTTTTTCCCATCCTTAGTCCGCGTTGCTATTTCGAAAAATAGTTTTCCAAGTTAAAGAACTTGATTTAGGATGTAGGTTGGCGAGTTCGTATTTTCGACTCAATATTTCCATGCTTTGAAAGAACCCAAACCCATAATAGGGTGTTAACCCAATTGAACACGGGTTTGGCAAGATATCAAACCCAACATACTTAGGTCCAATTATAAGTTGAACCCATGTTTTCGTATACACTTAGGTTTAACTATAAGTTGAACCCAAGTCATTATAAGTTTAGCAAGATGTCAAACCCAATATACTTGGGTGGAGCTATGAGCTGAGCCCATGTCACCCTTGGTTCGACAAGATACCAGACCCAACACACTTGGATCCAGCTAAGAGTTAAGCCCAAGTCATCATGGGTATGGCAAAATGCCAGATCCAATACATTTTGGTAAGCCATGAATTAAGCCCAAGTCTTCATAGTCTTGTAAGATACCAGACCCAATACACTTAGGTTTAGCCATATACGGAGCCGAAGTCATCGTGGGTCTAGCAAGATGCCAAACCTAACACATTTGGGTTCAACCACGAGCTAAATCCAAGTCACCATGGATCTAGCAAGATGTTAGACCTTACATACTTGGGTTCAATCATGAGTCGAGCCCAAGTCATCATGGATTTGACAAGATGTCAAACTCAACACACTTGGGTTCAGTCATGAGCTGAGTCTAAGGCATCATGGGTTTGATCAGTTGCCAGACCCATTTCTCATAGGTTTGGCTACACATCAGACCAGTTAGTCTTTAAAATCCATGTTAGGACCACAGAGTTCTATCTTAAGATTATTGATATGACAATTTCATGTTAGAAATAATCATCTCCATACACTTGTAGGTGTATAAAAGATTTTCCAATGACCTTTAATATTTCTATCTTATTAATTATATATAAGGGATATTTACTCGTCATTAATAATGTGTAAGGAATATTTATCCCTCATTATTGTTATCAAAAGCTAATAACTTTTCGGTCCTTCTACTCCCTAAAGATAACAAGATTTGGGGGCTATGAATACCCCCCTAACCTCCTAGGTAAAATGTTTACTTTTTCTATTCTCCAAACTTATATATCTTAGTGCTTAGACTATTAATCACATAAAAACAAGAACAAACATTCTTGTTGTTGAAATTTAAGGTTTTTTCTTTCATTTATTACCATTTTCGCTTAAAGTTACTGACTTTATTATCGAGTGGTTTTTAAGTCTCATCGATAAGGATTGTTTTGCATATGCCAGGACTTCTACCATCAATTTTAAAGTTTATGGGAAAAGGAAAAGGAAAAGGAAATATTTACATGAATATCTGATTAACCATTATCCAAATATCAAATAACCTTATTCCTGAGCATATTAGATTTTAGGACATCATCAGTTGGCGCCGTCTGTGGAAAACACTTTTAAAAAGCCATTAATTATCCTATTGTTTTATTGAGATTCCAATTTATTATTAATGATAACAATCAAGACACTCTTGTATGGGATATGTAATTGATCTCTCTGTCACAACAGATACTTCTGCACATCCAACCCTTCAACAACTTATTGATTAGGTGCAATTTCTCACCTAAGTAGTGTTGGTGAATCAACAAATAAAAGAAAACACACCTCAAAAAGTCTCAGTACCACCTCAACTAGCTTTCACATCCTCCTTACCACCTCCACAACACCAGGTCGTACTAGTGCCCATAGACAGTTACACTACCTTGAGGAATATGGGTAGAATGAATCTATAAGAGGTTTTCAGCTTAAAGATCATCTAACCATTCCAATAAGCACTCGAGCATGCAACAGATATTCTAGGCATTTATCTGGCCATCATGAGAAGGAGCCTAGCCATAAATCTTGTCATATCACTCTAGAAACTTAGAGTTCCTCATCACTTTATACGCAAAAAAGAATGGATAGTAACCTAAAAAGGAATACATGTAAGAAGAGGCTTACCCTTCCGCATCAAATTCAAGATTTTTTTCTATTAAGACAAGTGTTGAACACTCGTATACCTAATGATTGCATCTCTACCAAGATGACATTGGATAACTATAATGGTCTCACAAACTCAAAGAAACATGTATATAATATGTGAAGCAGCTTGAAACTGGTTCTCTAGGATAGCCATGTCATATGTATGATCCTCCACATAACCTTTAAGGGGTTGGTATATGCAGGGTACAACAACTTAGAGTCAGGCTCTATTACAAGCTTCAATGATCTATGCACTAAGCTAGTGGAATGATTTAACACAAGCATTCCAACAATGAAGAGTTCTATTGAACTCTTTAGGGTTACTCAGGTAGGTGATGAGTCCACACAAGCACACCTGAAAAGGTTTAATGAGGAATTAAGGTCGAAGAATTGATTGAGCTTGTAGCTTCTAAAGATCTAATCGGTGGAGTGAAGGAAAAGCTCTATCGAAAGAATTGTATGCTTCACCGAATAGAAGCTTGTTGAAAGTAAAGCAATCCATGAAAAATCATATTTAGGTAGAGAAAGAAAATGTGTTACGTCATGGTCCTTCCTATTTTTCTAAAAAGAAATAGCCAGAAAGGTCTTCCAAGCGGGATCACTTTCCTAGGATGGACAGTAACCCTAGGAAAGGTTAAAATAGACTGATCAGAGAATGCCTAGGCTACCTTAAAATGCGTACCACCCCATTGAACATTACCCTTATAGAAGTCCTAATGGCTATTAAAGGTAAAGAGTTTGTTCGTTATCCTTCACCCATGAAATCTCCACCCAATACCCATACATCCAGGAAGTGATATTTGTTCCACAAAGACAAAAGACATGACATAGAGGATTATTATATCTTAAAGAAAGAGATTGAAAGATTGATAACTAAAATCTACCTCAACCAATTTCTAAAGAGGGATTCTCACCATGAGTGGAACAGAGAAGAGCCAGGTCAATCTATGCCAGCAATACCCAAAATCAATATGATCTTGAGTGGTACCTCTAGAGGAGGTGATTCTAATAATGAGAAAAGAAAGTATAGGAAGTAGGCCCTCATAATTGTTCATCTATTAAACCAATAGCTCAAGCCCATCGTCTTCACCCCTAAAGATGAAAAGGGAATGACTTTCTTATGCGAAGATGCTCTAGTCATCACTACAGTTCTTTCCAACCATCAAGTACATCGAGTGTTAGTGGTTGATGGTAGTGCATTCATTATTCTCTCCAATTAAGTAATGACCTGGATGGGGATACACCTCTTAAGACTAACTCCAGTGAAGACTCTCCTCATTGGGATATAAAGCTTGGGCATGCCAATGTAGGGCGTCATAGAAATCCTAGTCACCATTGGCATTCCTCTTAAATGTGTCTCCTTTCTGCAAACCTTTATGATTATTGACATGACATTGACCTATAACCCCATTTTAGGTAGACCACTCCTCCATTAGATTAATGCAATCATTAACCCTAGGAACTTAGCACTAAAATTCCTAACTCAAAAGAGAGTGAATACAGTGTGAGGGTAACTTCAAAAAAATATGTCTCTACTTGCTTGAAGGGCAAAAATTTCCTAGTATTAAACCACCAAAGATCCTTGAAAAAAAAATTAAAGGTTTGAACTGAAGCTACTGAAGAATTGAGGGATGTGCTTCTAGAAGAAAATGAATAAATCGTCATGAAAATGGGCTCCACCCTAACACTAGCACAATACTAGTCATTGACAAAGCTCCTTTATATCAAAAGATTTATTTTTTCAACAAACACCTCTGACATCCCAAGAATTCATCCAAAAGTTGTAATTCATCAATTAAAGGTTGATTTAAATGTTCATCTAATCCACTAGAAGTAGATGAATTTTAAGGGTGAAAGACATAAAACAATGACACAAGAGGTAGATAAACTTTTGGTTGCTAGTTTTATTAGAGAATTGATGTACCATATCTGGTTAGCGAGTATAATGATGGTCAAGAAAAGCAACGATAAATGGTGAATATGTGTGGACTTCACAAATTTGAACAAAGTTTACCCAAAAGATAGTTATCATTTCTCCAAGATTGACTGTCTAGTTGATGCCATTACAGGTTTTAAATATTTAAGCTCCTTGAATGTTAATTCTGGGTATCATCAAATCTCCATGCACCTTGACGATAAGGAAAAACAGCCTTCATAACTAAATGAGGAACTTATTGATATAGAGAAATGTCATTCGGACTAAAAAATGTTAACACTAGCACAATACTAGTCATTGACAAAGCTCCTTTATATCAAAAGATTTATTTTTTCAACAAACACCTCTGACATCCCAAGAATTCGTCCAAAAGTTGTAATTCATCAATTAAAGGTTGATTTAAATGTTCATCTAATCCACTAGAAGAAGATGAATTTTAAGGGTGAAAGACATAAAACAATGACACAAGAGGTAGATAAACTTTTGGTTGCTAGTTTTATTAGAGAACTGATGTACCATATCTGGTTAGTGAGTATGATGATGGTCAAGAAAAGCAATGATAAATGGAAAATATATGTAGCCGTCACAAATTTGAACAAAGTTTGCCTAAAAGATAGTTATCATTTCTCCAAGATTGACTGTCTAGTTGATGCCACTACAGGTTTTAAATATTTAAGCTCCTTGAATGTTAATTCTAGGTATCATCAAATCTCCATACACCTTGATGATAAGGAAAAAACAGCCTTCATAACTAAATGAGGAACTTATTGATATAGAGAAATGACATTCAGACTGAAGAATGTTGGAGCTACTTATCAATGAATAGTTAATAAGATTTTTAAGAATTGACTTGGGAGAAATATAGAGGGATATATTAATGGTATGTTGGTAAAGAGCATGGCATTTAAGCAACACCTCCTAGACCTAGAAGAAGTTTTTTTCATATTAAGCCATCACCAGATGAAACTTAATCCTTTCAAGTGTGTCTTTGCCATCAAAGAATAAACATTTTTAGGTTTTCTAGTTAGCTCCAAGGGAATCGAACTAAATCCAGAAAAAATTCAAGTCTTACTAAATAGGACTCCTCCTTTAACTTTGAGTGGACTTTAGATTGTGAGAAGGCTTGAGAGAAGCTTAAAATTCATATTTCATTTCCTAAGATCTTGTCTCAAACAAGGGAGAATGAAAACCTCTTTTTTTACTTAGGGGTGACAAATTTAGCTTTGAGCTTTGTTCTGGTAAGAGAGGATAAATGAATACAACATCCAGTTTACTAATTCAGATATATTCTTTATGATGACAAAACAATATATCTGAAAGTAGAGAAGATAGCTCTTGCTCTGGTAAGTGCCTTCAGGAAGCTGAAACCATACTTCCAAGCTTGCCAAGATATAATCTTAACAAATCAACCTTTGTGACAGATTCTCTGCAAGCCAGAAATGTTTAGACACCTAGCTAGATGGACTATTAAATTAAGAGAGTATAGCCTTCAATATAAACCTAGAAGAGATTAAAAGGTCAAGCCTTGAAATACTTATTATTGAATGCTCTTTTAAAGGTTTTATAGAGACATCTAAATCCCCATCTTCAACCACAACTTCTTTTACTATATCAAAGGCCCTAGAAGAAAAAACTCTAATGATCCCTACTTGGGAATTTTATGTTAATGGTCTTTCCAATATTAATGGAAAAGGTTAGGATAGTGTTTGTTAGTCTTAAAGAACAAATAATTGAATATAAAGTTTGTTTTGAGTTCCCAACTACAAATAATATATTAGAGTACGAAGCTCTTCTAGCAGGATTACTCCTTACAGACGCCTTGAATGCATACCCACTTCAAGCTTATAGTGACTCCTAGTTAGTGGTTTGTCAATGCTAAGGAATGTATGAAGCTAAAGAGCCGACCTTTCAATAGTATCTTCAAAAGGTTCAGCCTTATTTGAAAGATGGAGACAAGAACATTTCAATCATTCACATTCCAATGGAAGATAATCACCATGCATACCTCCTGTCTAAGCTGGAAAATTCCAATCCTGTAGACCTCATTGTGAATGTTTAAGTTGAAGTTTTGGAAAAACCGAGTATGGGTAAAGAAGAGTTAATGGTTGTTCCCATCAATATTGAGGAAGATTAGAGAACCTTAATCATGCATTACATGTTTACTAAGGGGTTACCTTCAAATTGAAACGAAGCCATATGCGTGACTAGGAATGCCATAGGCTATTGTGTAATTAATAATGTCTTTTATTGATGATCTACCTCCACTCCCTTACTAAAGTGCTTATCTCTAGAAGAAAACACTTGTGTTTTAAGAGAGATACATGAAAGTATATGTGGTTTACATACAGGATCCAGAGCTCTTGTTGCTTAGACAACATGAGTAGGTTCATACTAGCCAACCATACTCCATCATGCCACAGACATAGTGAAGAAATGTGATTAATGTCAGAGGTTTGTATTAGTCTCTCGTTAGCCATATATAGAGATGGTCGCCATAACCTCTCTTTGGACTTTTATACAATAGGGGATAAACATCCTAGGTCCATTTCGTAAAGTTACAAGCAAAAGATAGTTTGTCTTAATGGTTGTTAATTATTTTACTAAATGGATTGGAGCATAGGCCTTAACAGAAATAACCATCAAGAAAATACTTTTATTCTTCTGGAAGAATATTATATGCCAATTTGAGCTTCCCAAAGTCTTGATAATAGGCAATAAAACATAGTTTGATAACCACAAGATAAGATAACATTGTCAAAGGCTTCATAATGATTATTGGTTCTTCTTTGTATAACCAACAGTTAGGATGAATGGACTAACATAGTTTTTTTAAATAGACTCAAGAAAGAAGCCATGTCAAAATGGGCAAATCTGCCGAATGAAATCTTATGGGCTTTTAGAACAACTCAGAAGACAATCCATTAGTAAAACTCCTTTTCTCCTCACGTATGGGACTAAAGCAATGATCTTAGCTGAGATTGGATGTCCAAGCCACCGAGTTGTTCATTATACCTCATAAGACAATGAACGAGGTCTTAGGATCAATCTTGATTTCTTAGAGGAGTCTCACCTGATTGGTATAGTTAGAAATGATACCTACTAGCTCAAAACTACTCAGCATAACAAATAGGATGGTCCTAAGAAAACTAGAGACCACAAGCAACAGAGAAAGTTGAGGCAAACTGGCCTTAAAATAAAATGGTCCTTTCAAAGTAATAAGAGTAGTTAAGGAGAACACTTATCATTTACAAGATATGGAGGGGAAGAATCTCCCATAATTTTGGCACTCTGACAATTTAAAATTGTATCATAGTGAATAAGAATGTATATTTTCATCTATAAATGTCTTATTTCTTTTTAATCATGTCTTCATCATTGTCCCTCGTTCTTTGAGATATTGGTATGTGGTCTCTCTAAGGGCAATAGTCCTCACAATCTCCAGTGTTATCTTCACTTGATATACTCCTCAGTAATGCCCAAAGACATGGGTCTTCATCATAACTAGCCAAACTAAAAAGCATCATAAGTATACCTGCAACTAAGAGTTCTTATTTATCCCACGCATGGGGACAATAATTGCCACATCACATAGCCAATGCCAAAAGACTACCTTGCTAACCTCACCAACATAATATGGGCGTTAGACCCATATACCAACTTAGAAAGTTTGCATTTTGATTTTTTCCTAAACATGGGCTTTTAAGAAAATCGCTTTTATTATTTTTAGTATGGGTGTTGGACCTATAATGGTTACTTAAGAACATCTCTCATATATTTTTCTAAGTATAGGACATTGGACCGGTTAATGCTAATAAAAGGCCTATAAAGAGAAAACCTTAGTTTATATTAAAAAAAATATGCATATACTTAGAAAATATAACATAAACAATTCAAAATCACATATATAAAGGCTTTATAGTCAAATCCAAGGCTTCAAAAGCTAAAATATCAATTACATAATAAAGCAAATCCATTAAGGCAAACATAAAAGCAATCATATATCCATGCTCAAATTCTTTGACGAGGTAGACATGGTCCTTGGTTGAAGTGGCTCTTATAGGGAAGATGTCTTCAAAATCAAGAATTTGGCCATTGGAAAAGGACTCGCTAAAGTCCACTTGTATTCCTCGAGAGAGGTTAAAGAAATACAAGTTGGAATTGACAAGAAAAGTATATCCTTTATGGTCTCTATCAAAGAGACAAACTCTTCAAACTTAGCATAGAATTCTTAGGAGGAGTTCTTCATTGCTTCCATCCTCAACCAGGGATTATAAGCATCGCCTTTGGTCATCCTCAACTTTCCCCTCAAGACATCTGTCTCATGTGTACGGTGATCATTCTCTCGGGTCGAGATGGTTAGGAATGATAAAGGTGGAAAAGACAAGGATTTCTTGTCCTTTATCGATATAAAAGAAGGGAATGACAGTCATCACCTAATATTTTGGCTACTAGGAACCCTAATTGGTCTCAGAGTTCAGGTACGGAGACTGATTATGTAAAAGGAAGATATTAGCACCCGTAATACACCTTACATGAAGTAATCTGCATTGTTTATTTGCCTAATATAAACTAAGGTATTGTTGTGTTTTCTAATCGTTGGTTTGTCTAAGGTTGAAGAAAAGTTCTCATCATAAAGGAGATCCTTATCTTATCAGGTTAAAAACCTAACCGTTCTAATGCCAATATAAAAATAAAAGAAACTGTCTTTTTATTCAATATCAGGAATATATATTACATATAAGTTCATAATCTTGGATACTAACAGAAAACAAAATAAATTTTTTTAGTGTTTATGAATTTAATATCAGGAATACGTCTTACGTATAAGTTTGTAATCTAACATATTAAAAAGAAACAAAATATTTTTTGAAATATAAGTCAAGTTCTCTTGACTTTAATAAATTAGTTAATAAATCCAAAAAATACATGCAAAATAACAAAACTATTTTGTGATGATATTTTTATATGAGAAAATATACAGATATAATCTATTTTTAAAACTCTTGGCCATATGCACACAAACAAAACACACAATTTTATTTTATTTTTTAATAAGAAATTTGAATTTTTTTAAGAAAAGCAAGTATTTTAATACCGGGTCAATACATTACAATATAAGTTTATTGTCCTGATATTAAATACCAAAAAAAAAAGCTAAAACAAATGTGAGGGACCTACAAATAAGTCATAAAAGATCCTTGAATTTTGTTCAGATTTTTTTGAAATTATTTGACGATTTGTTTGGCAAAAAAAGAAGGAAGGAAGAAATAAAAAAACTACTGGAAAAAGGGTAGGGCGTGTTTGGCAAACACGCCCTTAACCAAAAATTGAAAGACTTAAAAAATACCTTAAGTCATATCTGGCAAACACGCCTTAAAAACAAAAAAAAAGTTTTTTTTTTTGGGAAAATATGGGCATGCCAAAGACACCCTTATGGTTAAAATAGACTCAGTCTAGTCACATGGGCTGGGCTTCCTAGCCCGGGGCCCAAGCCCACAAACACAACCCAAAACAAACACACATGGTTTTATGAAGAACAACCAAAGAGAATCCAGAAACATAACTTTCAAATCAAGCTAGATCTTGTGAAATAAAAGGCACCAGAAGCTTACAAATCATGCAAGAATAAAAAATCAAACGACCAAACTCAACAATTACAAAGCACAGAGAGCAATCTTGTCTTCGTAAGTTTCGGTCCATCAAGACAAAAACCTAAGATTAAAGCACTAAAACACATGTTTTTGATCAATCAAAACCTAGATTGTAAACGTATGATGACCCATTAAACTTTGGATACCAAAAACACAATAAAACAGAACATAAAACTAGTACTTGAGGCAAAGTTCAATGAATGAATGTTTGAATGTCAATCCCAAAAAATAGAACAAACCCAGGAACTGCATCAAACCAAAGTACAAACCTAGAAAATGCTATAAAACCCTGAAAATAGACCTAAACTTAGCAGCCCTAACTTAGACATACTTGCACAAACTTCTACGAACATAAAAAAAATTCATAAAACACAGGAATCAAATGCAACAGTGCATACTCAAACCCCCATAACAAATACATTTAGAAATCTAATAAGCTAAAAACATTAATCCAACACACATTCTAGACTACAAATACATAAACTTAAGACGACTATAACCCAAAAAAAAAATACTTAACCAATAAGAAAATTCAGACCTAAAAACACATTCAAAATGATTGAATAAACATCCTAAAAATAACCAAAATAAAACAAATCTTAGCAAAACAACATCTAAAAGAAACTTTCATCATTAAGATAAAAATCATAACACGACAAACTATGCATTATCTGAAAATAAGCATATATATGCTTATTACTCTAAAAATAGGTAGAAATGCATCTTAATTCAAACATTAACATATTAAAGCAAGAAATATGAATATTAAACTATCAAATAATAGCTATAACATGAATTAAAAAGGGATGGAAGGGGGTGTGCTCATTAAGCTCCACCCTCATCAAACTTGGGAGGTTTACCTTGCAAAATAAATAACAATTTCTTCCTTGGATTCTCATCTCTCTTCCCTTCAATCCTTTTCTGGTGATTTTTTTTTTTACTTTTTTATAGCCTCTTAAGACAGGTAGTTGGGAAACCACTTGTGGATTTTGGGTGGTTTTTTAAAACTAGGTTATAGAGGATCTCTTTTTCAAAGAAATGTTTTTTCTTTCTTTCTTGTTGGGAACTTAGTAGTTGAAGTTTGGTCATAAATGGCTAATTAAAGGTGCATGTTCTATGAATTAATCGTGGACAATGGGGGTTTGTTGGAGCAAAACAAACCATAGACATTATAAAATAGGTATTATTATCCAACTACTTACAAGCCACACTTCATTTAGTGGTATGTAGCTTCCTTACAGTCAATCCAAAGTTGGATTCAACACTGTCGAATTTTTCTAAAACAGTCAAGGCTGATTTGGGACAAGAAGTTAAGGACTTTCATGGGGCAGGTGATGTATAAAAGTTGAGTAAAGGTGACACAACCTTGTGGAAGGAAACCTCCTCTGTCGCATGGTGGTGGTTGGAGACCCTGAGGTGGTTGGAGATGTTACGTTCATTCGCTTAAATGTTACAGCTCGATTAGCCTCTTCGGCTGAAGAAGGGGATGCACAGTAGCAGAACGAGACGTTGTCTAGGCTAAACCCTACAAATTAGGGCTTTTAATTTGGGATTTGGTAAACTTCAATTTAATCCCTAATCTTCCAATTTCTTTTAATTCCACCCATAATTACCTTATGAAATCTAAATTTCATGCAATCTCACTCTCACCAAACTTAATTGCCAGCCCTAAATTCGAGCACCTTTTACAATTTCATCCTTGGTTTTTTATTTGTTCAATTGGACCCCAGACGACTATCGAACTTTTAATTTTCTTCAATTTGGCCTCTGATTTCAATATTTTCAGTCCTCGAAGTCACGAGCTTTTAACAAGTTGGTCCTTAGTCATGAAATTCTTCAATTAGACCCTTAATCAACCTTCAAACTTTAAATTTCTTTTAATTAAGCCCTTGATTGCAATAATTTCAAAATTTAGAGTCTTGTGCATATTACAAGTGGGTCCTCGGTTTCTAATTTGTTCAATTAAGTCCCTAATTACCCATTAAACTTTAATATTTATGGAATTAAGCCACTAATTTGATCAAATTAACTCTTAAAAATTGCAATTCGACCCCTAGACTTTAATTTCTTCCAATAAAAGCCAAAATTGACTTCAAGAATCAATTTTTCTTAAAATTAAGCCTTCAAGAAATTCAATTAAACCTTGAAAAATTCAAATTGAGTCCTTAAACATACAATTTTGAATTTTCCTCAAATTAGATTTTCTTTGCTAATAAGGTCTTCATTAATTGAAAATGCGTTGTTAAAATTTTCATTTTATATATTTTGATCCTCCTCAACTAGTCTTTGTCAATTTCCTGGCTATTCTGGTATATTCTTCTCAGTGATATATATTTTTCTATTTTCTTCAAATATTTTTTGATTTTTTTGTATTTTCTCTTTTCTTTTTTCTTTTTTGAATTTTTTTTTATTTATATACCGTCCTAAAAATAGGTAACAACTACCTACTTGAACTCAGCTACCTCTCTCTCTAAAGAGTCTATCCGACTGTATACCTCCTCAAACTTCTCTTTAATAGACTCCAAGAGGTTGGCCTAGGGGTGAGCAAAAAAACTAAAAAACCGATTAAACCAAGAAAACCTGAAAAAAATAACCAAGAAAACTGAACCATGAAAAAAAATCGATTAGAATATTTAAAAAAATATTCAGTTCAGTTCGGTTTCGGTTTCGGTTTAGTAAGCTTGAAATCAAAAAACCGAATCGAACCAAACCAGAAAAATAAACCAAACCAAACTGGAAAAAAGCCAAACCAAACCCATTAAAAAAGTCCAGAAAAACCCCAAAAAATAATGTTGTTTTTGGTTTTTACTATAAAATAACCAAACCGAACCGAATTAAAACCGGTTGATTGGGTGTTAATTTTTAATATAAAAAACCTAACTGAACCGAACTGAAATTGGTCGGTTTGAACCGGTTTTGGTTTTTTTTTTTTTTTACAAAATTTCAGTTTGCTTGTATTTTATAGGTAAAAACCGAACCAAACCGATAATGATCACCCCTAGGTAGGCCTATGCTTTCAGCTCCCCCTTGTAGCTGAGCATAAGCAGGCTTGAGAGTTTTTTTCTCAGCATTCTGAGTAGCATTCTACTTCCTAAGCCTGTGTACCTCTGTCTTGTCGGTTTGAACTGATTTTGGTTGTTTTTTTTTTTTGTATTTTACAAAATTTCAGTTTGGTTGTATTTTATAGGTAAAAACCAAACCGAACAAAAAATGATCACCCCTAGGTAGGCCTATGCTTTCAGCTCCCGCTTGTAGCTGAGCATAAGCAGCTTTGAGAGTTTTTATCTCAGC
>Ga0307510_10002786_pt1 | contig 20050 bp, 33 predicted proteins | sample 12_EM_MG_FD_207224 | JGI IMG/M metagenome (GOLD analysis project Ga0307510, IMG submission 207224) | Populus trichocarpa ectomycorrhiza microbial communities from riparian zone in the Pacific Northwest, United States - 12_EM | ecosystem: Host-associated > Plants > Roots > Unclassified | place... | reverse complement strand
CACCTAAATTCGTAGGTCTTATATACTAATACAGGGTGGTCTGTGCGCAGTTTAGGGTAGGTACAATTACAGGTAACGGGGGACTGCGCAGTCGATGCGCAGTAACTGCAGATTACATTATACATCTTGATTAGGGTCTAGCCCTAATGAGTTGCGTCTTCGTTGATCGAGTCGCGTCGTGTGTTCGTTGACTGTTTAGTGGACGCATCTTGTTGATCGTTCCCATGATCTGCCACAGGTTGATCAACAGGTTAGACGCGCGTCCAAAGCGCGTCTTGTCAGGTGACGTTGTTGATGACCAATTCCTTGATAGGTCATGTGTTATCTTCCCAGGGTCACGGGGTCGTAGGTTCCCAGGGTTACGTGCTGATAAGTCACGTGATGTACGAGTGGCGAAGGGGTCACGTGATGAGTCACGTGTAGGGTCATGTGATATGTTCCCACGGTCACGTGGTGCTGGAGTTACGGGTTTGTAGCTGAGACTGGGGGGCGCGAGTACCGCTTGCGACAAAGATAGTACTTGCTGAAGGGGAACTGTGGGTACTAAGCACATTATAATGCATTTCTTAGAGAGGGAGAAGCTACATTATAATGTGTGCAGCCCTGGAAGCTCCCAGGGGTCATAGGCACTACGTTACAATGTGCATTGATTTTGTGAGGTATGTTACAATGTGCGTGGATCTTGTGAGGTACATTACAATGTGAGTGGATTTTGTGAGGTATGTTACAATGTGCGTGGATCTTGTGAGGTACATTACAGGGTGTGTGGATCTTGTGAGGTATGTTACAATGCGAGTGGATTTTGTAAGGTACGTTACAATGCGCGTGAATTTTGTGAGGTACGTTACAACGTGCGTGGATTTTGTGAGGTACGTTACAAATGCACCACATGCACACCTCAAATCCGACACACCACCTATCATCCAAGACGACATTCCAACCTTCAACCCCATCACCCCCTTCGCTCCGGACCCCAAATGTGAGGTATTTATGCGTCTCACCGCTCTTCTCTATCTGACTCTCGGTAGTTTTTTCTCAGGACATCACACCCCAGTCCCTGGTCACCGCCGGCCTCAACTTGAATGCTGGCACTAACACCATTGTTGCACTCCCACCCACACAGTCTCCTATCTTCACTCTTGTGTCAGAGTTCTCACTTATCCTTCCATCACCCCTCATATCTTATTTCCCTGCGCGAGATACCCTGCCAAGCATGATCGATCATGATCAGTGATCACTGTGTCAGCACCATCCGAGCATCCGCTCCTAACACCCAACACTTCTCCCGTAGTACCCGTACGGTTCTCCGGCGCCCCGTTCGCGCATTGCAACAACAATTTGTTGGTTCCTTCACGCCCCTCCCGTGAACTTCGCGTCGGATACTGATTCTGACTCGGTTTGCACGGCCTGGCTCAGTCCGGAAGGTAGCCCGGCCCTAAAAGCCTGGGTGGCTTTGGCGGGCTCACGGCCCGGCTCAAGGATCCTGTGCCCAAGCCCAGCCTGCAAGCCCGGGCTTTCTGTATGACGCTCACCCAGTGGCTTGTTTGTGTAACTGATGAAGCTGTCAATTGGAAGGCGTTTTATCCTGAAGAAGTGAGTGCCTCAGAAAACATTATTGCGACTTGGTGGGCACTTACGGATATCATTGATGACGCGACCCAGGCCTGGAGGCTGAACAAGGAGAACGTCTTCTCCCGTGCATATGTCACCTTCAGGACTGAGAATTCGTTGCGAGGTTCAGTCATGAGTGCGATGGGCATATATTCAAAGATAAAGCAGGACGACGAAGGCCTCGCGGGCATCCTCCCCACAACGTCGGCGGACACGCTTTCGAGCTGCACCCTCCACCGCGGCTTGTCCTCCCGCCCGGTGCAGATGATTGCCATCGGGGGCACCATTGGCACCGGCCTCTTTTTGTGCACCGGGAGGTCTCTGGCGCAAGGTGGCCCAGCAACCATGTTGATTTGCTATTCTGTCGTCGGATTCGTCGTTTATATCACTTTACTCCTCCTTGGTGAGATGGCAACGCAGTATCCCGTCGCAGGTGAGTCCCTCGATGCACAATCACGTTTGTCCGAGAGCGGGTGCCTTGTGCCAAATGTATGCGCCAAGAGCTCGTACTGTATGAGCGCAGAGTGATATACCTCTCTTATACCTAAAGTCGCATTTGGCAACTGGGGGAACATCCTCTCGCCGTGTCCCGCCGGCTTGAAATAGTTGCCGTTTACCTTCGACCTCCGCATTTTGATCATTGTCCTTTCTTGGTAATCGTCACCTTGACCTGACCTCCTCATTTGCACATAGGGTCCTTCAATGCCTACGCCACCAAGTTTTTCTCCCCGGCCTACGGATTCGCCCTCATGTGGAACTATTGGTTCAACGCTGCCAGCTCTGTCGCCTCGGACCTCACCGCCGCTCAATTAGTATTGGGTTTTTGGGACGTCGACAATCCATGGGTCTTCAGTGTCATATTCTGGGCATTTCTTCCATTTATTAATGCCCTCCATGTCAAAGCATATGGAGAACTAGGTGAGTAAAACTTCCCTATCTTCTTGGACCACGCTCATTCTTATGATGCCCAAAAAATGCAGAGTATTGGTCGGCTTCACTTAACGTTGTCCCAGTTGTGATCTTTATCTTGGTCGGCATCCTTGTCAAATGTTGGAAACAATCGTGATCACCGTTTCATCGGTTTTGAGAACTGGACCAGAGATGGTGCGCCATTTGTGGGCGGAGTAGGTGGATTCGCCCAACATGCCTCTGATTGTCAAGTTTGTGTTTTGGCAGTGCGTATCACTGATAAAGATATTTCTTCCCCTGGTTGACACGTTCTACAGCATCCTTCTATTCTATCTCTTGAGTATCGCAATAATTGGCTTTAATGGTGAACCCTTTCCTCGATTACTTATCTCTGACGTGTTTTCTCATCCTCAATCGTAGTTCTGTGGGACTATCCGAATCTGTCCAACCAGAGCACAATGACATCGCCCTTCACGATCATTTTCAAATATTCTGGAGATAGTGTGTTATTCACGCTGCTTACTGATGTCCTTGACAATTCGCATATATACTTTTCATTTTGCAGCTGCCGCCGCTGCATCCCTTATGAATACCGTCATTCTCAGCTCTGTAATTTCCGCCAGCAACCACACGCTTTTTTGCTGGCATGCACATACTCTACGGGCTCGCCCAAGTCTCCCAGGCACCACCCTCATTCACGCGACGACGCGCGAAGGCGTGCCGCTTCCCACGTGCTGTTGACCAGCAGCGTCAGCGCGTTGTGGTTCGGTCGCACGTTTCATCAATTCTAACTCTGAAGCCCGAGCCCAGCCCGAGCCGTCGACAAGGGCCCGGCTCCAAGATTTCATGAGCCCGAGCCCACCAAGTCAAGTCCAAGCTGGGGCATTTGGGCCCAACCCGGCCCTGCAAATCACAAGTCGGGCGCTGAAGTACTGTTTGATGCCTCAGAGCGCGGTGGCGAGGGACTCTGAGCGGGCAGTACGTTGGGTGTTGTGGCTGGTTTCCAGACGCGCGATAGCGGTGCATGGGTAACATGCACCCAGTTTTCCACGTTGGCATTTGTATCATTGTATCAGAATAAGCCAGTTTTAGTGTTGTAGAGATGAGATTCGTCTGACCCAACTGCAGATGGGAACGTGGACTTGGGCTTATGACCGAAAGAACAGAATGTTGACTTGTCAACAATCGCGTATGGACTCGGACAACCCGATTTAAGGACGCCATCAGCATCATAAAACATTTTAAACCGGGTATAACGCCGATAAACTCAGGTGCATGAGCAAGGGATAAGATGGCCTTCTCGGCAGGAGCACACAAAGCCGTGTTGGTGGCAGTAATCTAATAACCAGTTGGAGCGAAGTACTTGCGACGTCCACTCCAATCCCACCGCTCTCTCTTTAAATTCCTTGCCATGGCTGCTGCTGTACTCTGTTGGACGTTCCTTCTCTGTGCTCAGCGCGATCAATTTCACGGAGGGGGGCAGACTGCAGCCAATCTTGACGCATGTCATGCATCTGTTTATTTGTTGATATAGCCCGCAATCTCCCTTTGATCAACACTTTTCAATGAATCTAAAATGTCCCTCCCGGCCAAGACAACAACCCGCTGGCACTCACTCCTGAACCGCATATATTCACCACATCAACTTGTTCTTCACAACTTTTCGTCCATGACTGTGACAGTCACCCCTTCCACGATACCGCCGTTCTGTTCTCTCCTTCCAACTAGAACTTGCATCACAGTTGTCCGCTACATTTCTGTCATACCATAAGCCCAGCAATCCCTGAATTACAAACTATCTTGTCCTATCACACATGTTTGGACTGAATTTACAAACTGTAAGGAAGGACTACTCATCAAAATCGAATGGGAATTCATCATCATCGTCATCATCTCCCTCAACCTCAACCTCAAGCACAGTAACATTCATTGTGTCCTCCTGATCCTTCAAATACTTCTCCAGTACCAACTGTGCTTGCTGTCGAATAGCCAACCAAGAACTTGCCCAGGAAGTGAGTCGATGGCGCTCAGTAGCGGCATTTTCTGCGGCATATGCAGTGATCCCCTCAGCTAGATGCAATGGTATTGACGTGTTTGATGTCTGATGATGACCTTGCTTCTCCCACCACTTTACCTTCCAGGCACAGAATTGGACAGCTTGGCGCATTTCTTCTTCTAGCAGCATGATTTCCTCCTTCCACCTGGTGGCTCTAGCACAACATTTCAGCCACTCTATGCAAAGATCTGGGACAAGATGTCAGAATGGTTGGATTTTATTGAAGCATGTACTCACATGCTTCAGTAAAACGATTCTCATCGACCTCCTTACTGCTTGTGGTGTACCAAATCCATGAGAGAGTCCTGTGGCCCTCACCTATTCCCAGTTTCGTGTTGGGGGTCATTTCTGGCAAGGCCTCAAAGTCATCTTTTTGTCTGGTGGGGGGATCTAGACTCAGTCCAGCCATGGCACGCGTTTGCCTATCCTCCTGCTGTTCCTCCTCAGTGAGGGCTTTCTCACTCAATCCCCAGACATCCTGGGGGCGAAGTACTTGGAGTTTTTGCTCCCACATCCCAGGCCCTTGTAACACAAGAATTGCACTTCTGGCTGTGGTGTACTGTCGACATGCAGACTTGATTTTTGATTCTGTATGTTGTTGGAGGGTCCGGAATCGGGTATAGTGGTGTTGGCCAGAGACATTTTGGACTTTGTACTTGCTGGCATATGTGCGCTTCATGAGCTGGCACCGGAGCTTGTTCAAAGCCTCTGAGGCTTGAGCAAAGCGAAGACGGTCCTCAATCTCCTGGACACCAGCAATGCAAACCCAAGAGCACTTGTTTTCAGGAAGGGATGATGGGAGGCAGAGTGGGATGAGCTCAGGCATTGACATTGACACTTCTTTGTGTGGTGGTAACATCTCTGCAATGTACCTGTCAAGTCTTGGCATGTATTTCTTCCGAATGGCACTGAATTTGATAACCCTCTTCAACAAATTTGTTCGGCGTTGTTGGATTGACACTTGTTGGCCCACAGTAGGTTTATCCAAGGCCTTAAGGTCTACAAGGAGCATCTGTCTATATTTTGTAAATCAGTTGACACAAAATGAACAATTGGTCAGAATACAACACACTGGGTTTCTTCAAGTTCTAGTCCCTCAACAATGAATGCACTAGGGCTTCCATCATCCAGATTCATCACTGTCTGGCCCTTCTCCACCTGCTCATGTTCTTCCTGCAATAACTGGCGCTTCACCTCAGCAAAGGTAACCTCTATTTCCAGGATGTGATTTTCAGTATAAAGCATATGATGTTGCAATGATAAGATGACTTACTTTGTTCCAAAGGATCATAGGGGCATGGTAGGGTGTGGTCAAGCTCCCATTTCTGAACTTGGGTTTCCCATTCAGCCATCTGTCCTGCATGTTCTGCTTGTAGACTTTCTGTGAAGGCTGAAAGTGCCCGGTGATGAATAACAGCTTGGGAAAGGGCAAGGGACATCTTTCGGAGAAGTGTGGAAGCTTGTCTCATCAGTTAAATTGTTCTACAAGACTGCAAGATCACTTACATAATGTAATTGTCTTTCGCCAGTTGGCATAGTTACAAAAATCATCAAGGGTGTCCCACCGTCCACCAGGCCCCATCATAGAAACAGACCTGGCAATACCATTGAGCACAGACCAGTTCCGTTCAACTCCTTCACCATCTGTTCGCCCTACCCCTGGAGCAAAGTTAAATGAAAATGGAGCCTGGCATTTGATGATATGACTGGGGAGGTGGAATTTTGGCACAAAAAACTTCACAGAGGTTGATGGAGCTAAACGGAGCTGCTCTGGCATGGTAGAAGCATTCATCCGAGAGAAGAGGTTAGTTGCCCACTGGCAGGCTATGTCATATGAAGCAAAGATCAACTGGGGCATCACTCCTGTCATGCTAGCAAGGAATATATAATCCATGTTTGCATATCTAAAGAATTGTGGCTGTTAGAGAAGTGAACATGTACAAAACAGCAGAATAGCATACCGTTCCCCTTTCTGAAGGTCTCCCATGCCATTTGGCCAGTACATCTCATGACGACCACAGCTGACTGCACCTATACCAGTGGACCGCAAACCTTTTGATTGCTTATTATTGGCTGATGACAGTGCCTGAAAGCCTGCACAGTGTGAAACCTTAAGAAGTTATTCTTAGTCCCAAGATGATAAGGAAAATGCTGTTATGAAACTTACTTCATCTCGATCTGCAAATTGAGAAACATATCCAAGGTATGCTTCATTCTCAACAAATGTTCCCCACCCAGGTCCTAGGGGAGGATCCTTCTTAATATCTGAGCGCAATTGTGCCTTTTGCTTGAAGTTTGCATCCTCTGCTAAGAAAAGTGCATATAGCCACCTGAATTGGTCAGTCACAAAGGATATCAACCAGTTATAAAGATTCAATACACACTGATCTTTGGGTGGGGCACTATCCCATCCATCTGGGAGATTGATACCAGGATGTGGGCAGGAACGGCAAGGAATTGAAAGACTGCCTTGAGATGTTCCATCTATCCCACTCAGGTCATGACCACAACCAGCACATTTTGCCATTTTGCTGTGGCGCCATTGATGAACCATAAGCATCCATTGGGCAAGGTGATCCTTGGAAATCATCAATAGGTCAGCAATGCAAAGCTGGCAATAAATTTACTCACTGGTACATATGATAACCTGTCACCACAGGTCATTTGTTCTAGGCCTCAGTAGAAATCTGTTGGGGAAATCTGACCTTGGAGATTTGAGATATGAAATGACCAAAGAACAGCCATAGAGGCAGCTGACTGGGGCTCCAGAGGTGTTGATGGCCACCAACCAACCTCTAAAAGCTGACCACAAGCTGTCAATGTACCATCACAACCACAGAAGTTGTCGGGAACTCACTACTTTATGGGTAGTGAGACTTGACTACGGCGCGGAGTTGAAGGTGACTGATCCAAAGGAGCAGCAAGGAGACATTGAGGAGGAAGAGGCAGAAGGCAAGGAGAGGCGGGATGGAGTAGACTGTTGAAGATAAGGGGTGGGCTGCTGACGATAAGGAAGCTTTGAAAGGCTCCAGTGTAGGGATTGACAAGAGAACAGTCTAAGGACTGTTCACCTAAATTCATAGGTCTTATATACTAATACAGGGTGGTCTGTGCACAGTTTAGGGTAGGTACAATTACAGGTAACGGGGGACTGCGCAGTCAATGTGTCACAGTCAGACCACTGTGTCAGATTGAGTTGGGGATCTTGGGGTTTGGGGATCTCAGACAAGATTTATAAAGATGGATTTCGGAGAGGGGTTGTTCCCAGAAGGGAAATCGGTCACGTGAGACATCACATGACAGAAAGGATGACAAGTGAAGATTACACAAGTCAGATGTGACTTGGAATTGAGCAAGACACTAGCACATGATCTTAAGACATAGAGAGTCAAAGGCAATTAGCAGTGAAGCTGACTAATGCAAGAGGGAATCGTTCAATGGAAGCCACACACATTCAAGAGTGAGAAGAGACTAATCAATAGTCTGATTGCACAAATAGAACGAGCTTAGAAAAGCCCGTTCTATGTCAAGAGGTACAGTACTTATACATATACAGACGGAAGCTACTGGAAGGTAGGAGAAAGCCATGGAACCAGATGGAAGCTTATAGAATTGTATGGAAGTCTCTGGAAAACGTGAGAACAGTCCATAGATAAGTTAGTAAGCGATGGGTAAAGCGGCCCAGAGTCACAGACAGAAACGGAGCAAGAAACAAAATAGGAAGGAGAAGGTTAAGTAAGCGGGGCAGTCCGTGACATTACCCCCTTGTTAACGTCCTTTAGACGTCAACACAGTCGTCAACAGTGGCGCAGTACCCACATTCAAAGTTAGGATGAGTCGGGTAGACCTTACAGTCACCATACTCCAGACATATGCTGTGAGGGTCCTTACACTCCGTTCCTGTATGGCCTCGATAGGAGCAGTGGCGACAAAGGCCAATGCAGAAGCAGTCGTCGATGGTGTGACCAACCTTTCCACACCACATGCACTCCTTGGGATGGCGAGTGTGTTCTTCTGTGATGCAATTATGGACGGAGGCGTGGATCTTCTTGACCCATGCAGCAGAGAAAGAGGGGGCAATGTAGAGGGAGGAGTCAATGTACCGCTGGAGGCGTCCAAGGGCGTTGGCTCCAGTAAGGCAAGCCAAGCTGCGGTAGAGAGCTTGCCGCTCCACCTCTAATGATTCATGGAGTTGACCCATCCTCTTGGCCAGATGATTGCAGGCCTTTTTGTGTGACCGGAAGTGCTGGACTTCTCCAGCTAGTGTGGGTCATCCTTATAGAGAACAGCCCAATCTACGCCCCTAGTCAGCTCCAAGTCTGGATGGAAGAACAGCTCGTTGTGAGGTGACAATGGAGAGGCGCAGGAACTTTGGGGAGAGGTGTGAAGAGGGCACAAGTGGATGGTGCAGTTGCGTCCATTGGTGGCGAGCAGTTCTGGGAAAGGGGTGCACAGGTCGTACTGAATGAAAGGGGCAATAATATCTTCATCCCCAAGTGGGATGACAAAGAGGTGACATATCCCAGTGGCATTGAAGTTGTCTTGCCAATCCAGACTGGGATGAGTGCTGGGCTGTGGGTCAGTGGGAGAGGGCGCCTGGTTCTCCTTGTCTGTCTCTAGTAGGGAACAGCGGGGGTAGTCCCGCGGCTACCTAGCGCCTGCCACGTACCCGCACCCGGGCGGGTTTTTTCCCGTCTGGGCGGGTAAAATCCCGTCAAAATGAGCCCTAGAACGTCCAAATCGGACAAGATTTGAGCGAGATATGGTTAAAACAGTGTATAACACTTGTTTTAAGCATAACTCATTCAATTCTGGTCTGATTTGGATGTTCTAGGGCTTGTTTTAAAGCTGACGGGTAGCAGAATCCTGACTCGTACCCGGTCCCGCGCGTACCCGTCCCCGCGTCCCGCGAGGGTTACCCCAACCCTTGCTATTGCCTAGTCTCTAGGTCCTTGATCTTTTTGTCCTGGTCTGAGACCTGGCGGTAAAGGACCATGGTGAGCTCTTCATAGTCAGTGGTGTCCGACTTTGGTGAGTGAGTTTGGTGGATGGGGGTTATGTTAGCAAGAGGGAGGTGAGGTGAGGATCGATGAAGCTGGGGGCCTCTTTCTGTGCAATTGTTCCACTTGTCCTCGTTTTCGTACTGTTCTCCTTCTGCTATAATGACAAGCATAGAGGGGTCGATAGAGGAAGTCGATGAGGCAGACAGAGAACTGTTTGGATAGCTAGGGTCGATGTATCCATCGAACTCTGACCCAGGATACAGTCTGATGGGGGATCCTGGAATGAATGGAGGGGAAGGAGCAGGGGGAACAAAGACAGGGGAGGAAGTGTGGGGAGGGGAGCGATCAATGGGCAGAAGGGACCGATTGGTAGGGAATTGCTCCCTGACTTTGTCTTCAGCTATGTTGACAACTTGAGCGATGTGCTTGATCATCTGTTGGTGAGGCCAGGCAGCCTCAAATTCAGTGGGACTATCCAGAGGGGGAGAAGAGACGACTCTTCGCTATCAATGATCGGAGGTGGGTGTGTATAGGGCATGCCATATTGTTCCGTCTCCTTATATGGAAGAAGTAGATCCGTGTGAAACACGTTGTAGATCTTCATCGATGCAGGGAGATCTAGGCACATTGCAACTGGGCTTATTTTTTGTGAAACCTTGAAGGGTCCATATAGCTTTGGGGAAAGTTTGTGATTGCCAGCGATAGAGAGATTATGACCTTCTAGCCAGACTTGGTCACCTTCTTTAATCTCTGTCAGCTTCTTGTTATCTTTGCAACTTTGTATGTGTTGCAAAAGCTTCTGGGCTGACTGCCTAGACTTGTCCAGTAGGCGAAGGCATGTCTCTGCAGCAGGCACAGGTCCTTCCAGATGTTTCAGAATCACCTGCAGTTTGATTCCGATCAGAAGTTTGTGAGGGGATTTGTGCGCTATATCATGTTTCCAAGAGTTGTGCACGAACTCTGCTATTGGAAGGAGTTGACTCCAGGCTAAAGGCTTTCCTGAAGTCCAAGGTCGCAAGTACTGTTCGATCCATGCGTTCATGCATTCCATCTGTCCATCCATCCTAGGGTGGAAGGCAGTGGATAGGTTCTGTTGAATTCCCAGCACCTTGCACATTTCCTTTGCAAATGCAGAGGTGAATCGGGGATCACAGTCTGAAATGATTCGTTTGGGAAGTCCGAACCAAGGTACCAAGTGTTTCAGATACTCAAGGGCTACTCCTGTTCCGTCGATTGTTTTGGTGCATGGAATGAATTTAGCTGCTTTGGAACATCCTTGATCTACAATTGTGAGAATGGAATCAAAGCCTTGTGATTTGGGAAGGTCTGTAATCAGGTCCATCAATACATATTGAAAGGGGCCTTCTTCGACAGGTGTGTCAAAATGTTGTAAAGGTGCTTTTGATTGATGTACATTGGTCTTGGACTCTTGGCAACATGCACATCCATTTACGTATTGTTCCACAAATTCTTGAAGTCTGGGGCCTTCATATTGTTCATGAACAAGTTCCCAAGTGTTTGAAATACCAGGATGACCGGCAATTGGAGAGTTATGAAGGGTTTGGAGGATGTCACGTTGAAGGTCAGGATCGTTTTCAAGGAAAATTTTGTGTACCTCAATAGGATTTGTCGGAGCGAAGAGGTGGTCAGGGAGTAAGATGCAAGGTTTGTTGGAATCCACCCCCTTGTTAAGGTCTTTTCTTCGTGACAACAAATCAGCCATGGTGTTTGTTGATCCAGGAATGTGCTCCAAGGTGTAGTCAAAGTCTTGTAGGAATTCGATCCATCTGGCCTGTCGACCCATGATCTTCCTAGGGTTGCAGAAGTACTGAAGGTTCTTATGATCTGTACGGATGCAAATCGCATGTGTAGCCCCTAAGAACAGGGGGCGACCACACTTGAAGCCAAAGATCACTGCAGCGAGTTCTTTATCATGGGCATCGTAGTTCTTCTCCACTGGGAGGAGACTCCTTGAGTGGAAAGCAATAGGATGGATGCCGTCTTCGAATTCTTGAGCAATGACCACTCCAAGGGCATATCCAGAAGCATTGGTTTCCATAATGAACTGTTTGGACCAGTCCAGGGTGCAAAGGACTGGGTAATTGCTGCAAACTTCTTTAAGGCAAAGGAAGGCAGCGTCACATTCGGGGGACCAAACAAACTGTTCGTTTTTGCAAGTAAGGTCATTGAGAGGGCATGCAATATCAGAGAAGTTCTTGATGAACACTCTGTAGAAATTGCAGAAACCAAGGAAGCTTCGGACATCCTTGACTGTCTGGGGAGTGGGCCATTCCAAGATTCCTTGAACTTTGATGGGGTCCATCTTGACTGAGCCATTGCTGATGAGTACACCTAGGTATTCAACCTCTTGTTGATGGAACTTGCATTTCTCTGGTTTAAGGAAAAGGTTGAACTTCTCAAGTTTATCCAAGATGTGGTTGACATGGAGCTCATGGAGGACTTCATCATCTTCAGTAGCAATGATCATGTCATCCATATAAATGCAAAGCCATCCTTGTGCAACCTCTTCTTGAAATATGTTATCCATCATGGTTTGAAAGGTAGCCGGGGAGTTGGTCAGGCCAAAGAACATAACCATTGGCTTGAAAAGTCCTTCACTTGTCTTGAAGGTGGCTTTGCACTCGTTGCCTTCTTTAATCCGAATATTGTTATATCCCCATCAAATGTCAAACTTGGAGAAGAGGCGCTTCTCTGCAAGGTCATAGATTAATTCAGAGATTAATGGAAGTGGATATTTGTTGGGAATCATCCACTTGTTCAAGTTCTGGTAGTCTTGCACTGGGCGGAACTTGCCATCTTTCTTACAGATCAGGAAGAAGCCACTGGCATAGGGAGATTTCGAATGACGGATCCGTTGAAGGTGGAGATTTTGAGAGAGGAATTCATGCTGTTGTTCTTTCTCTTTGGGGGATGAGGGATAGACGTGACAATTAATAGAGGTGGGAGCGTTATCCTTCAATTCTATGGTGTGATCCCAGGGGCATCGGTCGGGGAAGTGTTCAGAGGCTTCTTCGGAGAAGACTTTGCCATGGTGGTGGTACTGTTCTGGCACTATCTCCTGCCAAGTACGCTTTTTCTTGTCTGTAGCTGCTTCAGCCAACTGTTGCGCTACAGTAGTTTTGGCGACTCTAGTCTGGAGCCAGATTTCATTGCCGTCTTCCCAGCCGGGAATGCATCATACCCATGCTGGGGTTGTGTCTTGTCTCTTAGTTCCTTTGAGAGGGGGTTGCCAGATGTTAGCGTTTATAGAAGAAATCGTAGTGAATCCTTCGATATGACCTCCGCTCCAGTCAATATTTGGATTGGATGCCTCAAAGAATGGGTAACCCAAGATGAAGTTGTCGCATCCAATATTTGGGACAAAGAAAGCATGAAAAGCTTTCTGACCATTATTATTGACTAAGAGATCAACGGCTTCTAGGATCTCTCCAGACTTATTGGGAGTACCATCAACGTTTTGTACCTTGCGAGGTTTGACAAGTTTTCTGGTTGTTAATTGGAGCCATTCTACAGCTTGTGGATGGATAAAGCATTTGGTGGCACCACAGTCAAGCAGTGCCTTTTGATCGACTCATTTTGTTTTGGTTTATAGCTGAAAGGGAACTTGAATTGCATGATTTCGAGCTATATACATAGAACCAGAACTATTCAGAACTGCCTGAGTAAGAGCCATAGTACTCAGGTGCCAAGAAAATCCATATCTTCTCCTAGGGAGCGCATTTCATCCATGAATGCTCCACAATCTTCCTTGGTTAGATGTGCTACTTGTGCAGCAAGAGACATAGATGGGGCGAAGGAAGAGTTGTTGCTTGAAGTGGTCAACTGATTGTCGTCAATTTGGACAGTGCAAGCACGCGCTGGTTTGCTGGGGCAGTTGCGCACAAGGTGACCTTGTTTTCCACAGTGGAAACAGTGTCCAGTGCGACAATACTCTTCTTTTTCTTTTTCAGCGGTGGCCTTGCAGACAACAGAGGTGTCCATGGTGTCATCATTTTGAGGAGGAAGATGTGGGCATGGGGGTTGTGTGCGGTTTCCTTGACTGCACCAGTTTTGGTTGTTGGGATTGGAATTCCCTCCAGGACAACGCCAGACCCATCCTTGAGCGTTGGGTCGAGGGTTCTGTCCAGCACTTCAAGTTGGATTGCAAGATCCGTACTCAGAGTGTAGTGCTTTCTTTTTCAGGTAAATTACTTGTTGTTGCTGAGCTGCTGCTCTCCATTGTTCGTAGGTGTCAGGATTCTCCATGGCAAGACAGGCGTCTGCTAGGGTTTGGGGGAGTCCTTGGGCGAAGGTTCGCAGATTGGAGGGGTCGTCTGGATTAAGCTCTGCACAACTGCCCAAGGTTTCAAATGCTGCCAAGTATTCATCTAGGTTATCTCCAGTCATTTTCAGTTTCTGGAGCTAATCCTGGGCACGCTCCCTTTCTGCATAGTCGGTAAAGGAGATTTTGAACTTAGTTTCCATCATTTTCCAAGGATTGGAGAATCTGTCAATGAGACTGGGGTCAGCTTCGATCTCTTCAAGCCAGTTGAAGGCCATGTTGACCCATCCATTTACTTTCTCTCCATCGAGGAGAGACATGAAATAGATGTACTTGGAAATAGGGTCTTTGGCAATATCAGCTTTGCGATTTATGAGCATGAACCTATTGAATTGGTTCAAGAATTGCCTGGTCTTGGATCAATCACCTTTGAACTTGTCTGGGTGAATGCCTTCCAGGTGATGTCCTTTGTCATCTGTCCTCTCAGGTTTATCAAGGAGATTTTCGAAACCAAATGGGTTGTCTCCTGTGCCTCAAGGACAACATGGGGGAGGCCTGGACAGTTGACAAGCTGTCTGAGAAGACCTCATCCTCCAAGATCCGAAACCAGCGAAGGACTTTTGCTCTGGTCGTTCCTCCAGCTCTGGCATGCTATTTTGACTGGTATTGCTGGGTGGTGCCTCCCTGTCATTGGGGTTGGTCTCATGGAATATGTCTCCATCGTATGGTGTAATCATTGAAGTATCAAGTGGGGGGAGTCAAATAGGAGACATTGCTCTAGATGGGGCTTGTGTGATTGGTTCTCCTGTTAATCAGAGTCGGTTGTAGTTGATTCCCTTCAAGGGGGAGTCCTTCATCTGAAGACTAGGCCGAGCTAAGTGAAAGCATTTGTATTTGTTTCCTGCTTGAAGTCGGACTTCAAACCAGACTCCATAGACGTTTGAGAGTGCAAGAAGAGCTCCTTTAAAACAGGCATAGTAGCCAGTGAATGGCACTTTCTTGTTGACTTCTTTGCCACCAATGATGACCACAATAGATTGTCCTCCAACCAAATGATGGACTCTTGCTATAAACTCGGTAGGAACTGTATCCTTTTCTTCAGGGATTGTCTTGAATGGGAGGTCTAATACTGCTAGAGATTCCTTGGTAGGTTGGTTGACTGTGCGAACACACCAGTCAGTAGGAATGCCTAAACCCTCAGGGGTCTTTTGTTTTTCTTTTGATCCAGAAGGAGTTGAAGTCATTGTTGGTTTGTGGAAGGGAAGCTCATTCTAATGTCATGGTCAGACCACCATATCAGATCAAGTTGGGGATCTTGGGGTTTGGGGATCTCAGACAAGATTTACAAAGATGGATTTCAGAGAGGGGTTGTTCCCAGAAGGGAAATCGGTCACATGAGACGTCACATGACAGAAAGGATGACGAGTGAAGATTACACAAGTCAGATGTGACTTGGAATTGAGCAAGACACTAGCACATGATCTTGAGACGTAGAGTGTTACGATCCTGGGCCCTATTTTCATTTTCCCGCCATTTTCCACCATTTATTCTGTGCTCTCGGTCACTTGTTCTCCACTTGTTCCCTTACGCGCCACTCGGACCGCCACCAAATCACCTGACAAGTCACCTGATGGATCACCTGACCATTCCGCAGTCAGATATCACATGCCATCACCCCGCAGTCCGTAGCACTCCACAGTATCACCATTTAACCCTTTATGGATTGCCAGCTTGTTAAGGTCCAAGGGCCTTAAAGACGCGATGTGTGTGGGTTGGTTTGGCGACGACTGGGATTGCTCAGTGGGTTGTCCTCCTGAGGCAATGATCACATGAGTAGCACAGTACCGGTTGGCTACACAGTATAATGAGTAAGTCCCCAATGATAAGGGCAACCCCTGAGTGTTCTGATAGATGATGAAAGGGGAGAGCTTCAAGAGGGGATTGAAGCGACTAAGGGTTCGGACTGTTTGACTCTGAGAGTCCTGGGTGGAAGCTACAAGTCTTGGATTGAAAACCAAGTTAGGCTTAGGGCCTAACTGCTAAAAGTACGAGCGCTTATATACAAGTGAGAAGTAACGGGTCACAGGAGTCACAGAATAATACTGTCATGTATAGTAAGGTTCATCATGAGCTGGCAGTTCTAAGTATAGCTCCATCATGAGCTGGCGGTCTCATCATGACATGGCAATGAGCTGGCAATCCATAAAGGGTTAAATAGTGATGCTGTGGAATGCTGCGGACTGCGGAGTGATGGCATGTGATATCTGACTGCGGAATAGTCAGGTGATCCATCAGGTGACTTGTCAGGTGATTCGGTGGCAGTCCGAGCGGCGCGTGAGGGAACAAGTAAGGAATGAGTGACCGAGAGCACAGAATAAATGGTGGAAAAATAGCGGAAAATTGGTAGTAGGGCCCAGGATTGTAACATGATGCCCTTCCTAGAGTGGTCATTACCACATGACCTAGGGTGAAGATGGTTGCAACCAGTCAGAGGGTACTTGAGGTATCCCTATGTCCATGCTGTTGGGAGTAGACTATCTTGTGTCTGCAATTTGTCCTTCCTCCACTGATGAGTCTGAGTCGGATGTTTCTCCTTCCTCCATGGATTTGTCTTCAACCTCAATAATTGTCTGGACTGGTGTCCTGTAAAGATCGGCAAGGCCAAAGCTAGAGGGTGTCGACAGAGCCGAGGAGGAAGGGGAGTTTTGGCTAGATGGTCTTCCTGAACTCATCATGATTGTAGGTCATGATGGTGAAACAGTGACGGTCGTCAAGGGGTAAGGAGGAGTCGGGATGCGTTCTGGGGAATCAGGAGGGGTAGGTTGTTCTTTGGGACTCATCGACTGTGGTACTTCTGGTTCACTTCGCTCACGTTTGAGCGGCATCACAACGTGTTGTGGTGACTCTTTTCGCTTCCCTGTACTGGGGGAGGGCTGTAATTCTTTCCAAGTCAGTCCTTCTTCATGAACGAATTCCTTATGTTTTTCAGGTAAGGGGGTGGTTTGAATAGGTGGAATTCATGGTAGCTGTGATGATGATGCTATTGGGGGTGAAGGTTCCGTTTCCGGTGAGAGCTCCTTTCATTTCCCTATGATTGGTGGTTGTTGGAATTCTTGCCACTCCAGTGGAGTAGGTCTGTCTCCTGACAAGGTCCTTGAATCCAGATGTCTGGGTAGTAGGGGTTTAGTTTGACTGAGTGTCATTGAGATGATAGGAGGGAATTCCGATGAAGGTACGACTGGGGGTGAGGTTTGTGGTTCAGGGAGGAGTTGCGATGACGATGCAACTGGAGGTGATGGCTGTGAGGAAATCCTTGGGAACGGTGGCATATCCCATGGAAGGGGGATGAGGTCGAGTGAGGAGGGTGCAGTCCACTTGGTTGGTGGTAACAGTATTTCTTCTGGTGTCAGTGACCTATTCCATGGAGCTGGGATAACGGGTGTTGCTCCCCTTAGCGGTGGTGATGGAGTGAGTGACTAGGGTAATGGGATATCAATGGGGTTGTCAACAATCATGGGTGGTGGTTTGTATTGTTCCATTGATGAGTATTGTCATTGATGTGATCCCCAGGGAACTAGGGGAAGTGGTGGTGATGCAACTTGAGGTGGTTCCATAAGTGGTGGACTATGGTGAGTGGGCATTTGGACGAACGGTGATGGATCCACAAGGGGTGGTGACGGTACTCTTGGTACGACTGGTGGTAGTGGTATGTCCTCCTTAGGTAAGGACGATGATGGGTGAATAAAAGGTTGGATAACTGGTATTGGTCCGACATGAGGTAGTGGTGTGGTGACTGGGGCTGATGGTGGTGCTTCTGGGATGACAGTGGTAACTGGTTCTCCTGTTCCTCTTGAGGGACCTGGACCAGGTATGAATACAGGTGATAGCGACTTGCTCCTCATAGTTCTTTTGCGTCCTTCAAGGAGGGTTCGTAATCCTTTGAGGAATGTTTGATCCTTTAGGGTGTGATAATGAGGGGATAATGTGCTGAAGGGGAGAATGGTTCTCTTTTGAAGGTTTCTTTCTTTCGTGATGGCTAAGAGAATTTCCTTTGTTACCATGTCATAGAGTTGTTGGTAGAAGTGGTAAAGGTAAAGGGTGGTGTTGCTGTCCTTCTTTCTGAACATTCTGGTGACTGAAGTATTCTTGAACCTGTTATTAAGGAGAGTCCACTTGTCGCTAAGTCGAACCATGTCCTTAATACACTCCTCATGCTTCTTCTTGAGTGATATGGAGGAGGTAGTCTGAGGGGAGGAGTTCGGTGTTGGTATATTGCTCGGACTGGTTGTTGTCTTCTGTTTCTTCGATGGGAGTAGTGGGGTCGGGATTGGTGATGTGAAGTGGAACATTTTCCACTTCAGAAGGGGTAATGGCTGTTTCGTTGCTGCTGCTCTTGCTAGTAGTGCTAGCAGGGATGATGTGGTGTGTGGAATTTCGGGGGTGATACTGAGGGGGATGGGGAGCGAAAGGAAATCGCTCATATTTGACAGGGATCCTAAGGATAGGTTCTTCGTTATCAACTGGGACCACGACTGCTTTGTGGTCGATGTCGATGGCATCAAGGGTCTCTCTTGGTTGCCAAGTGGTCCAGTGGAATTGGATGTCGAAGTGTCCACATTGGACAAAGGTCCTGAAGAAGTGGAGTTGATTGTTGTTGGTATGCATACGGATGAGGATGATTCCATTGTCGGTACCCAAGGTGAAGACAGTAGAGGTGGCAAATCCTGTACTGGGGAGCTCATGGTTGACGGAAGACATGGGGGTTGGGGATAGAGGAGGTCATCTGAGATTCCAAGGGTTCTTATACTGCTTGGTTGACTTTCAAAGTCCGCTAGTAGATCCAAAGCGTGGAGATCCTTGGAGTTAACCCAGGAATCATGAGCTGGCAAGTATCCTTTCCAGCGCACAAGATATTGCTTCTTCTTCCATCAACCAAATAGTCTTTCTTTGAGTATCTGCTCGACTTCCCATTCTGGTTCACCTTCTAGAATATCGGGTGGCAGTTCTAGGAAGTTGGGGCCATGTTGATTGGTTTCTTTGTATGGCGTAAGTAGGGATGCGTGGAAGATGTCATGGATCTTCCAGGTAGGGGGTAACTTGATTTTGTATGCGACTTTGGATATTTGGGAGACTACCTCAAAAGGTCCATATCTCCTTGGTGATAACTTGGGTGTGATGTTGCTTGGGAGTTGTAGGTTTGTTCCTTCTAACCAGACTTTGGATTTGACAGGGAATGGTGAATGGTGTGGACGTTCTTTGATCCAGGATTCTTGCGCTTTACGTTGTGCCTCTTGGGCGGCTTTCCTGGCTTCATCAATGGATGAGAGTCATTTTTCGAGGGATGGGATGTCTGTCTTTCTGGTTGGTTGATGTATTTGTGGGGTGTAGCCGATGAGTAGGTCGAATGGTGTTTTCTTTGTTGTAGCGGAGGGCCAGGAGTTCTTAGTATAAGCGAGAGGTAACCAAGCATGCCAGTTGTTCTGCTGAGTGCCGCAGAATACCCGAAGGTACTGTTCAAGGGTTTGGTTGGTTGGTTTGCTGGCTCCGTCTGTCTGAGGATGATAGGCTGTGCTGATGTTTTGGCGGATGTTCAGGATGCGGCATAGTTCTGTTGAGAATTTGGATACAAAGCAGACGTTATGGTCCAAGATTATCTTGTGGGGTATGCCGTAGTGTGGGATAACATTGTTCAGGTAGAGTAGAGCGACTCCTTCAGAGTTGATTGCTTCATTACAGGGGATAAAGACAGATGCTTTTGAGCAATCTGTGTCGGTGATCGTGAGGATGGTGTCATATCCTCCTGATAGGGGTAACTTGGTGATGAAGTCCATGGCGACGGTCTCGAAAGGTCAAGCATTTTTGGTTGGGGTGATTGGGAACATAGGGGGATGGGCGGGATGGGTATTGTCGGGAACTCACTACTTTATGGGTAGCGAGACTTGACGACGGCGCAGAGTTGAAGATGACTGATCCAGAGGAGCAGCAGAGAGATGTTGAGGATAAAGAGACAGAAGGCAAGGAGAGGTGGGACAGAGTAGACTGGGGAAGATGACAAGCGGAGTGCTGCTGATGATGAGGGAGCTTTGAAAGGCTCCAGTGTGGGGGATTGACAAGAGAACAGTCTAAGGACTGTTCACCTAAATTCGTAGGTCTTATATACTAATACAGGGTGGTCTGTGCGCAGTTTAG
>Ga0307510_10002785_pt1 | contig 20051 bp, 16 predicted proteins | sample 12_EM_MG_FD_207224 | JGI IMG/M metagenome (GOLD analysis project Ga0307510, IMG submission 207224) | Populus trichocarpa ectomycorrhiza microbial communities from riparian zone in the Pacific Northwest, United States - 12_EM | ecosystem: Host-associated > Plants > Roots > Unclassified | place... | reverse complement strand
TGGGCGGAGAAAATTCATTGACGGGGGGCTGTTCGGGGCATTGAACGGGGCGGGGGCCTGGACGGGGGCAGGGGCAAGGGTTAAAGAAAAAAACGCCCCGCCCCGGGCCGTTGACCGGGGCGGGGCAGGGAATTGAGGCGGGGGCCCCGTAACGAACACTAGCTGGTATGTGAAAAGGTTGACTTGAGCGCTGGTTACGGTCTGAGTACTGGGTGAACCAACCGGAGTGCGATTTCGGCAAAAGCCTGTGATAGGTGCTACCTTCGCTGTACTGGTATGGATATAGTGCGGCAATATCTTCGCTGGTGACGATGCTTTCTGAGTTTATCCAGTAGATGTAACCGGTACAGGTAATATAGGTACTGATGGATTTCCTTTATGTTTAGTTTGGTTTTAGGATACGAGCCTTGTGGCTGTAGCCTTGTTATGTATGCAGGAGGTATCGTTTGATACCTAAGTTGTTTCATGTTTGGTTTCGGGATACGAGGTTGTGCCTCTCGCTGATTGTGTTTTGGAAGCATCAGTTGATACTCCGGTTGTTTTGAAAGTTTTTGTTTCAAGGTATCGTTTGATACCTTGAATGTTTTATGTATTGTTTGATGGTATCGATTTGATACCATAGTTGTTTTACGATACGAGCTGTACTCGTAGGAGTAAGGCTTTAGGAAAAGCCGGCCATGTATTTAAAGACTGTATCTTTCGGACTTAGAAAGAGCAGCCTTCGACAGACAGAGTTTTCAAAATACTTGGTTGGATAGTTACCTCTTCAGTTCGCCACGATAGTGAGAAGCAGCCAAACACTTCAAGACCTTAGCGATATCGTAAAAGGTTTTATCTAACGACCTTGGGGAGCCTCCACTTGATCAATCCGCCTAGGCCACTCTTTGGCTAGGATTTCAAGTGCGCAACCCGGGACGGTTTCTTAAAGGTTCTCAGTGTGCCGAGAACCAATAAGGAAACATTACAGTAGAAATATGATTCGTGGTAGGGTTCTAGAGTCCCTTCCTGAAGCTCTTGAGTATTGCTCAGGATTTGATCTATTGAGGTAGTTCTCAAAGGTCTTGGCTCGAAAACGGTATTGGGTCTGGAAGTATAAGTGTCTCTGCCAAACCTTCGTCTCGGTAACGATGAGAAGTATCCATATACTGTTAGGTGGTAGCTTCGGCGTGAGGTATTCTGACAGCTAGGACCTGAATCGCTTTTTATATCGAAGAACTCACTAAGAAGACACGAGTAATGTAGGCTAAATATAATGATATACTTCAGGGAAGATGGTCAAAGTATTGGTAACGATAAAGTCAGAAACTTATTATATTGATAAGATCTCTTCTCCATGCTTGTTGTTCCTTGTAGCGGTGAAGATGCTTCGCTATTTATATTCCGCGTCTAAGGTATCGCGGTATACATGCTAACTCTATACTAACTAAGTATCTTGCTCACAATTCTGCGAACTTCACCTGAGTGCGAACACTCATAGACCCTGAAAACTCTCAACCACATCTTTTTGCTCCCATGGTCAACTTATCGGTCTGCGACTCTGTTATGACAGATGGTGTGGAGACCATGTCAAGTGTTAGCTCATCCGTTTATCCGTTGACAACAATGGTCACGAATTATCTTGCCCTCGTGCTCACCGAGGGTACTCCAACTCGCTGGAGAGAAGATAGCCACTCTTCTTTGGTTGGTTCCGTCGAGAATTCGACATGCAACCGCATGTCGTATTCTGGTCTTCCGGCATTACATGACTTGCTCTCGCCATGGTACCAATAGGTTTTCTCTCCCAGACTCTATCCTTTACCAACCTGTCCTCTGTGGATACCCGATCCACTTACTCGGCATAGTTACCTCCTTCATACTCTCCACATCTTTGTAGGTACGAGGGGACTAACTTTCGTGCCAAGCGTCCCGTTACTTTCGACCTGCTCTTCCGACCTCCTGTATTCACGCGTCTGTAACCTTATGTGCCGTCGTCCGATTCACCTGCTTCCACTTGCACACGGTGCCCGAATATCTCTCCTCGTATATCCAGCGAACAGCATCCGGTCGGACACATGGCCGCGACGTCGATGGTGTTATAACATGTATTCCATTGATAGGGGTCTTTGGTGTTGGGACGCAACTACCCCGGCGGCCAGGGATGACGCGCGGTCCCAACTCCGGGGCTTGAGGGGAGTGTTTTCTTTTTCCTTCAAAGTTCATGCGTGTCAAGGTAGGGTAACCTTGCCCTGTAAATCGTTAAGGGGAGTCCCTGGGTCTAACAATATTGCAATAATATTACGATTTACTCTCTTTACATACACTTCACCTCTACCAGAGCCTAAGCTCTAACAACCCGGAGACTATTGTGATAGTCTCCACGGGCTGCCCAAACATAGGACTATTATGATAGTTCTATCAAGCACGACAATCCATCCATCTTACTATCTGAAGAGATAGTATCCTTTGATGGATCACTCAAGACAAGCAAGCCAGTTTCATACTATCTCAAGAGATAGTACTTCCCTACACCTTGCTGGAGAAAAATGAGACTCGCTTACGCAGGAGACGACTGTCATTGCCTGTTGCACACCTGCTCAACACTAGGAGTGTTACGCTATCAGCTCATTTAGTTTTCTCTCCTGTTCAGTAACTCTTTCTTCTCTTCTTTGCTCCGTACTTCCCGTATCTTGACTTTCTTGCCCTGGCACCGCTGCTTTCCCTGAATGACTTGCTTTCGCAATTGCCTCTACCAACTTGTCGATTCCAGCAGTAAGTGTTTTCTTGTATAACTTTCCCGCCGTCTCATCCTGCTTTTCCAATGCCTGGATCAGATTTTCATCCTGAGCTTGTGCTAACCTTTGTTGCTTTCCTGCAGACATTCCAGCTCCAGGCCACTCCTTCCATTCCCGCTTTTTCTTTCCTCGCTCTTTTTCTCCTTTCCTCACTACTCTTATCTCTTCCTCTTCTTCTTCCTCTGCTTCGGTGTCTTCTGTGTCCCCTGGCCCATCTGCCTCTTTACCCAATTCTATCATATTAGTAGTTTCTGATACAAGTGGGTCTATACTATCAATCAATTCGATTTCTTTGCGTTGTGCTAATCCTTGTGTCATAGCTAATCGCAGCCGGGACAACCTCTCCTGGTTGTCTGGTTTGTTCTTCTCTCCTGCCTTCCACCCGCCAATACCTCCTCTTTATTTTTCACAATCTCTGACCACATAATGGCGGCTTGGTCCAGATCAGTCGCGGCGACTGACTCCCCATCTTGCCTCACTGCAAGCACTCTGATGAACCTATTATAGATTGTAAGTAATTATTTCTCAATCTTTTTTTTTTTAATCTTTTTTTATTATATTTTATTTTTTGTTTATTTTGTATTTTTTTCTGCTTTGGTTTTTATTTTTATTTTTAGATTTGTACTAACATACCTTCGCTTGAATTAACACATCTCCCATGACTGCTTCAACACTGCAGTCAAAACGCTTGGTACCTTTAATAATTTCTCACTGGATAGCAAAAAATTCCTTTTTCTCCATCATTTTATAATCCTCAACCGCTGCGATACAGTGACGCACAACTACTAACTTCTGTTCCTCATTTAGGCGATTTTTGGGGATTACTGGCATCGGGCGATTGGAGAGTTGGTGGGCTTGAGGTAATTGTATAGGGGTGAACTGGTTTCTGACTAAAAGTGGCTGACTTAAACTCGGTAGAGGATTACTCGTCCATGATGGGGTTGCCATCGGCTGATTGTCATGAATTTAGACACTCGTCTGTCTATCCTGTACTACCGAACAGGAGCTGGATTTCCCAATTGTTCCTCGTGTTGTATATGATTGTTTGCTGTTTCTCTATTGTTTCTATCGGTATAAATTTACTGTAAGCTACTATGTACCGAGTAATTATATTTATATTTTTTTTCGAAAAGCAAACATTAAAATTTGATTATTTTCTTCAAGTTTATGTACATACCAAGAATGGTAATTCCAATATTCCAAAGATATGGTGGATATGTCGAATCTTGAAAAAACTCCTGTGGTGGAAGACTAACTGCTTCAACACCATAGGTTCTAGCCACCCATTCACGATGAAAAAGGTGGTACCGGCTTTGCTCCTCAGGATCGGTCAATTGACCTCTCGTCTGAGGATTCCACCACTGTTGATCCACTGATGGCTGAGATACCGGCTGAGGAACTGTAAATCCACAAGTTTGCGAAGGGGGCTGGTTTTGCATAGATTCTGAAGACATAACCGGATATGTTTGAAAAAGAATCTCAGCATGAACGATGGGGGGGTGGCACTCTGATGGTATGAGGTTCCCAATTCCTATATCTGGTAAGTCTACAATCTAACTACTTTTGATCTCTGTTTTCTTGGCTTTTGTCTTAGCTAATGGAACTCATAATCTCCTTGCCAATGCACCCTGGCTTGCAAGCCAATACTTGGCATATCTTTCAAGGATCCCATCTGACTGCTGGATCCCTCTAATAGATTGGCAGGGGATAACTCTTGTGCATGTATCGTATGTGCCCGATGCTTTTTCTCGTCCCAAGCTAGCCACACCCCGCTCTCCAAGATCCGGACCATCCGCACGCCACACTGCCCCACATGAATTTCCGTAGGTTCTAATATGTTACAAGTAGGTTTACTCATACCATAATTAGCCAGATCCAACGTGCCACTCCGGATCCCCTGCCTTGCCTGCCAAACCTTTCACAAGCTAGCCTCCTGGGATGTCTCGCCCGATTGTGCGTATGCTGTACAAGGGTCAGGGATAAAATAGTGGTACGGAGCAGGGTATTGATGTTGATTTTAGTCAAAATTAGTGGTACACAGCATCCAGCTTGTCCAGAAATTCAAGCCTTCCATTGCTTAACATGAGCTTAGAAAGAATTGTTTTTTAATCGAGGTATTCAAGAGGCCAGGTACTTCTCTATTAATTATATCTTGTTAAAACTGATCAAGACAGGAGGAAATAGAGGTTCTATCAGGGTCTTATTTCTTATATTATGTACCACTACTACTAGCATTTTAGTTATACAGCGTACCATTATTTTATCCCCGACCCTTGTACTGTCGATGCTCCTTTAGTTCCCAGGCGTTCTTTGATAGGAATAGCAATTTCCGAAATTCAAGACAAACCAACTAGCTTTTCAAGTTAACAGAGGTCAGGAAAAACGAGACGAAAACTGTGGAGGAAAACAAAAAAAAGTTGTCGGTTCATTGGGGATGCTGTTGTTGAGTCTTTTTCCTGCTCGCTTTTCCCCCGAAATACCGCCTCGTCTACCATACAAATGCTACCGCATTCACTGCATCAAACATACAGAATGGTTACCGAGCGGCCGCCCACTCGCCCACGAGTCCACCCACGTGCCCGACTGTACTCCAGTACAGTAACTTTACTGCACGTGAACCCCCTACCAAACGCGAAATGGGAAGTGAAAACAGTCAAGGGTGCAAATAGACGGGATAAGGAAGTTCAACCTGATGAATGGAATTATTGGTCGGAATCTAGAAATGATTGTCCTATCCATGACGCAGACAAGGGTGTCACTTTTTCGCCCGGACCACCTTACTCGTACACCAAGGGAGACTTGTATTCAAATTGTCGGTTACTTGTGGGGAAGCAATACCCAAGTTACACCCGGAAGACAAAAGTGCATGAGTCTTTGTGAAATACAGCCATCGCTAAAAAAAAAATCAGCCCAAAAATTTCAAGACAAGAATCCTCCCCAATGCTCACCACACGCCAGCACACACCAAAAGAATGGATCCCGAGATGGAGGCAGAGGCGTTTCTCCACCTGGCACAAACTCTGTCTTATACGCTTATAAATGGTGGATTCAGGCTGGAGTTTATTACAGCAGGGTGCGTCTACCGGTACCGCAGGCCACAACTTAGGTTATTCGGCGGCGGCCACCATCAAGTGAAATGCCGCATTACCCGGCTTTTTTCCCCTGCCGCTGGTAATAAACTACTCGAGTCGGGGCTGTAGCAAAACATTCAACACAGTCAGGAAGAGTCCAAAATGAGCCTAGTTTTGGCCATAAAGGGTTAAGGCAACGCGTTTTATTGCCAATTCGAGACAGATTACGAAGAAAACTCTTATTTCAACGTAGTAGCGGCAGGCAAAAAAAAACAGGTAATGGGGTAGAGCTGTTGTGCATATGACCAGGAGCTCGGCAAGAGACTCTACCCGCTAGGGCAGTCAATTAAAGTGTGGCTCAACAAGCGAGTGTGAGTAAACCGCTATGGGAAACTCTTTCCCTTGAAAAAGCAAAGACTTTGGTAGAAACAACGCCCTGAAGGAACTGATCGTCAGGATCTAACCCTAGTGGGCAATTTTCTTTGCGGATTTCGCTCGCCTATTGTGATCAACTTTGAGTGGCTGCTCTAGCGCCATTTCCAGTTTTCCCAGATTATACGGTATCTTCTTTACCGGCACTGTGAGTGCTAAGAGTGACTTGACTTGGGCATGCTGGGACTGCGGGCCGGGGATCCGTCCGTAGAGGGGTGGTTGTGGTGGTTGATAACTTTAGATGTTTTATTCCTAATGCGAAGATTTCTTTTTGGCGATGGTTCCGTTGTAGGAAAACTCATCTCATGCACTTTTGTCCTCCGGGTATAATTCCATCGGGGCGCAAATTAATGTTTGGACGATGCAATAAACTATAATGAATCCACGGTCGCAACCAAGATATCATGTGAACTCTGTCCAAATCTTCAGTTTGCGCCCAACTATCGTACCTGTACTCATGCATTGAAAAAAAAAAATTCGCGAAATGTGAAATCCCCTGCATCCTTAGCGCCCAAGGGTTGCTGCCCAACATAATCCTCCCGCAGTGGACCCACTGGGAGAAATGTCAGATTTTATCAGCCCTCTATATACAGTGCAATGCAGATCTCTAGCACAATAGTCTACTAGCATAAAAGAGAGATTGCCCATGCCAAGGTTGTGGCATAGCGCCACAACCCTAGCATTCTCCTCGGCTCGCAACTGGAGGCAATTGAAAGAGCGGCCAACCACTCAACATAACCTGCCGCTCACCTTTGTCGCTTCGCATAGTAACTCCAACATAACATCCTCAGCTATCTCGGAATGCAACAAAAACAGCGGAGCATGGCGCAAGGCAGTACTTGATGAATAAAGGTATAGGTAAAAGGAAAATATACTACATAAGCCTGTATCCAAATTAATAATCGCGCATATCAAGCCACAAGCGAGGTTGCGGAAATTGACGTAGTCTAATGGTAGACCCCTATTGTTGTGCTAAGCCACAAAGCTAGTGTGCGTGGACAAAATTAATTGACCACAAAAGATGCATGGCAACCAAATACTTCCCAGCACTTCACTCCAACCCCGCCTCAAGAAATTGCTTAAGCTCGACCAAAACCAAACCATTTGGTCAACCCCTTCCCGTTCAAGATCCCAAGCTTCCTCTTCTGTAGTTGGGCCCAATAGTGTTTTCTATTTTCATTTTAGCTATCAGTATAGGAGCCCCAGTGGGAAAGTGGTGTTGTCATAACCGAAGTTTTTTCTCTTCGTTGATGTTCGCTTAATTTTGTCCACACACAATACTACACTACGACACAGCAACCCACAGTACCGGGACAAAAAGGTTCGTCCGATGCCCTTTTTACACCAAAAATGGACATTTTTAAACAAACAATTCTCAACACTGCTTATATAAAAACACTTGAAATCTTTCTATCAGCTAGGGAATCACTATCTATTGAAACCTCTTGAAGTAGAAGTGTAGGTAAGCAAAGCTGTTTTAGTTGTTGATGATTTCATCAACATGTGTGAAAGTGACCTAAATTTTTGTATGAGGCTCCATACAAAAAGGTACATGGCAACGGATAACAGATACTTGAACAACCATTTCTCCATCACTTGGTAATATTTAAGGATTCTGTAACCTTCTTCATGTTATCTACGGGTTTGCTAATGCAAGGACAAGTTTTCGCTGATTCTTATAGACATTGCGTAATGAGAGAAGGTGGTGAAGATGGGCACTTTTGGTGTAAAAAGGGCATCGGACGAACCCTTTTGTCCTAGTACTTTACTGTATGTTGAGCCGCAAAACTTTGTTGAGCCGCCGGACATCCCCGACAGCGCCTCTACGAGTACCCGAAGTTGTAGCGCCTAGCCACAACCTTGGCACAAGTAAAGCGCCTCTTTAGCAAACATGGAATTATTATTCACTAGGTCGCTTGAGTCCTAGCCTCCTGTTCGTTGACCCCCCTCCGTTAACCATTCTGTTTTGTGACAACCTGTAACACCTGTAGAAATGGTCGTTTCAAAATTTCTCAACAGAACGGAAACACCCATTTGTATGAGGCAGCAGAAATCCGCTATCGTATCCAAAAAACCTCTAAGTAATACCAGGTGGCCGAATTGATGCTTCCCCTGCACTAAGGTTGAACGGCAGGCATCGTCAACCTCGCTTCAGGAATTTTTCCAGATTTGCTGGAAGTCATGTATCGTAATTTCTCATTACCGTTCACTGGGATCTCAAATCCTTCAGTATTACTATCGGTGAGTCCTTTTGTCTATAACAAGCGACGTTCCGATCACAAAATTTCGGAGGTTTCCAATAAGGATACAACTCATATCAATAACAACACTGCCATAGTAGCTTTCCAACTTATACTATTACATGCGGTAAAAACCGAAATAATTAAGCATAGTGCCCGGACATCCAGAATTTCAACTTTGAATTAGGGGGAGAAATCACTGCGAAGATTCTCTTTGAGCCCTTACTTACAGTGAGACAACAGGACTTACTATGGGAGGCAACTCCAACGTCCCAGCGTAATGCCCAATTATTTCAGTTTTTGCGGTATCTAGCGACATACGGAAAGCCGAGGATCCGCTAGTTTACACTAATTGTCCCTAGTAAGAACCTATTTACAAGGTTTGATTGTCACATCCCTTCATAGGGTAAAAGCACAGGTAACTTAGCAATTTAACCCGCCTCCGGGTGCTTTTGTGCCAAAATGGGTATTAGTAAGTGCAGGGCATCCGCAGGCTCACCAAACGGGCAAGTACTGTGACTAGTGATAAGATAGGTAGAGGTGAAAGCTCTTTGATATCTCTCAAGGCACTTGGGCCCTTTTTTTCCACGCGTGAAAATGCCCCCTTTCCCTCTTTTCCAGCATTTCTTTTTCCACAGAAATACACAAAATGGATGTACTCAGCCAACATTATACTAGCAGCGCACAGATAAAATCTGGCATCAAAATCTGGCATCACAGAATATCACTCGTCTGCCTTGGTTCCACAGGATACTTACATAGAGCAAACTATACAAAAACCTAATGTACGGTAGCCTATCGGCCGCCACTAGCCGGGCCAGTATAAAGAACACTTTAGATACGGACGGACATGCCACAGGAAGTTGTACAAACAGGGAACAGGAAAAAAAAACCTGAATCGCACTTGCTCCGGCATTTGCCCTAATGACAGTTGAAAATGTTATGATTCTCGGCATCAAATATAACCTTGCGAAATACCCCTCTGCGCGTTTGTAACTTCCCTCTGTAATTTACGGTAAGGTATTAATTGTCTTTAATAGAGGAATTTATTAGTGCTCAATTCCCAAGAGTACTAGTACTAAATCCCTATCACCCCACTCCCACCTAATTGACCAAGGATGGCTAAGACAAGACGTGCCGGCGGAGAAGCAAATGGATAGTGCAGGATCGCCGAATACCACGGTGGCCATTACCCTTTCTATGCCAATTAGGCGCACAAAGCTTACTGCTGGGGGAAGGCATTATATTGTTATTCATAAATACTTCAACTAATACACCAGGAACACAGCATGGAGATTTTTTCTCAATCAATACAAGAAGCGAAAAGACAAATAAAAGGAAAACCCATATAAAGTTATTATATAAACAAAATTATAAAAAACACCCGATCTAACAAACATTGAAATATCTATCACCAATGGGCACTGTGCATGGCTGAGGTAGTTCATAACAATCCCTATTCATAGAAGGTTGAAAACGTGGGGAATATGAGAGAATGGCAAGATGAAAAACTAAGTGAAAAAAGGGAGGGGAGGCTAGTCTAGAGGAGGGGTGTGGTGATGTGTGGGGCCATGGGTGAGTCTAAAAGGTCCGGCTGAGACGACTTGGGCGATGGAGGTAGTTCCAGAGGAGACGCGAACGAGACAGAAAGAGAGACGGAGGCGTCAAGTGGGAAGCCATCTGTTATGTGAGTAGTAACCTCTTCTAGTACGGGTAATGGCTCTTTTTCTTCTTGTTCGGGGGTGTGTTCCCCCCATGGTGGAGGTCCTTGTTTGAATGGGGATCGAAATCTCTGCGTTCCGAGAATATATTGTACACCTCCGGTCCTTTGAGGATGGCGATTGGTAGGGGTTTCGTTCCTGAAGCAGCATCACTGGACCTAATATCCTCTCGCGGCAGCGAATAATACGGTGTTCGGCCATCAGATTCAACCGAATCGGGCTTGGCATCCCACGTCCAAGAAATAACAAAATAATACACTCTGGCCCCCACCCAGCCATGGTAGAATATAATAAGGGTGTACGATGATTACTACCCACTTTCATGTCCTCTCGAGATAGCAAGTGATAGGGGTGTTCAGCCGCTCCAATCCGGTAAATCAGGCTCAACATTCCTGTGTTCTAGAAGTGTTTTCACAACATCTTCTCGTTCCCAATAAGTGCCGGCACAATAGGGGTATTCGGCCATTGCCATCACACGAATCGGAACTAATTTCTTCCCCTTCCTGAAGTAGCTTCACCACATTCTGTGACCCCTCCTCGATAGCATATGATAAAGGCGTTCAGCCATCGTCATCCTGTGAATTGGGGTAAATATCCCTTTGTCGCAGAAGTAGCTTGCCCACACCAATATGTCCTCCAGGGGCATCAAACGACAGGGGTATCCGCCCCCAGACATCCCCAGATTTGGGCCAACACCCCCGCACTCTAGAAGTAGCTTCACCACACTTCGAACCCCCTCCTCGGCAGGAAATAATAGTGGTGTTCGGCCATCATTATTTGGTAAACCGGGATCGACACCCTCTTGTTCCAAAAGCTGTTTCACAATACCATCTTGCTCCCATTCACACCTTGTACCGTATAATAGGGGTGTTCGGCCATCGCTATCCAATGAATCAAGCTCGACACCCGTACCCGCCAGGAGCAGCCCCACAATACCCCCATGTTCACGCCGAGCGACTCCAGGGGCATTCGGCGGTAGGTATTCTCTGAATCAGGATCGACATTCTCACACTCTTGAAGTAGCTTCACTACACTCAGTGCCCCCTGCCCGGCAGCGTATGATAGGGGGTGTTCGGCCATCTGTATCGACTGAATCGGCATCGATATCCTCGTACCCCAGAAGTAGCTTCGCTACACTCAATGCCCCCTCCTGGATAGCACAAGATAGGGGTATTCGGCCATCTGTATCAGCTGAATCGGGACAAGCACCGTCAACCTCGCCAGAAGCTGTTCTACTAGGCTTACATGAGGCCATGTATTGCATCGTAATTTCATATCACTTTCAGCGCATATCCTTAACTATCACCACCTCTGAATCCTTTTGTCTATTACCAGTCACATCCTGATCACCAAATTTTGGAGGCTACCAAGACAAATACAACTGGTGTTGATAACACAAAACTCCTATCATGGGTTTTCAGCTCTGACTGTTGGATATCTGGCAGCATTTGGAAAGCTGAGAATCCGATAGAGTACACTAATTTACCTCAGTGAACAGGAATTGTGATGGGTGATAAGCTTAGGGTGGCTGAAAGCCTCTTGACATTTCCCAAGACACTTGGGCCCTATTTGTCATGCCGGAAGAAAGGTCTACTTCTGGCATGTTTTCCGCATAGAAACACAAGCAAAATGGACGTGTGTGTGGCACACATTCTCATAGGAGACCACCGATGAAGGTGGATATCACAGAATATCACTCATCTACCTTTAGGGTTCGAATGGTAAGGTACTGTAAGTTACCATACGGTAACGTACGGTAACGTACGGTAAACTTACCAGGTGCTGTTTGCTAGCTGTCATAAAATTCCAGATCATGATCTTGGATCATAGTGCGATACTCATGCCATTGACAAGAATCCCTAGCCTAGCTGATCTCTCGTGGGTTGGGTTGCTCCGGCTTGATAAAAACACAGAGGGTGGAACACAGGATTACCTAATATCAGGATCCAAGGTGGGAGAGGCCGTTTTCGGGTATTATATCTCCCTGGCGCAGCCTAAGGTAATTTACCGTATGGTATCAACCCTGTAAGGTACGGTAAGTACAGTATTTTTCGAACACTAATTACCTTTAGGTTCAAATAGCACACTGATATAGCCCACAGCGCAACACCATACAATAAGATAAAGCACAGTAACTTACCATGCTCCATTTACCAGACTGTATAAAAAAAACTTCAGATCTCGACGGAGATGTTAGGGGGAGTTGTACAAACCGGACACCAAGGAAGAAAAGAAAACTCATGAGCTTCTTCTCCAACATTTACACTAATGACATGGGACAACGTTATGATACCCGGCATCAAATATTAGATGAAAAATACCCTTCTCCGCGTTCGCAGCTTACGGTTGTAATTTACAGTAAGGTATCAATTGTTTTGCAACAGGAATTGATTATTGAGCAATTCCAACGAGCATTGGTACAGGCTGAATTCCCATCACTTCGGCTTCTACCTGGCAGATCAGGGATAGCGTCTGGGTGGACAAGGTCAGGGTGGCGGATTCTCGGTGGTTTGCTAGTCCTCCGGTTTACTTTGGACAAACAGTCATGGTGATGGCAAGGGGATTGATGCTATTACCAACGAATACGTCTAGCTATATGATACACTAGGAATACTATACAAAGCGAATCCCAATCAAAAATGGAAGTGAGGATCGTACATCCTAAGATTAAACTATGAAAAATAACGATTCTAACCAACACTGAAGTATGAATAATGAATCACGGCCAGGCAGGGCGGACGGCGTGAAGTAATTCGAGGGAATCCCGATATCCGTCGCATATCATAAGCGCGAAAAATAGGAAAATAAACAGAATTAAGGATCGGAGGAAAAAAGGAAATGCAGAGCTAGAAGCAGAAGTAGGGATATGGGCGGGAGGGTCGGGGGGTGGGTACAATCGATCTGGTGGAGACTGTGTGAACCGTAGAGGCTGTTCTAAAAGAGGCCCAGATAGGGGAGAGCAAGGGATAGAGGCGCCAAATGCAGGATCACCGATCGTACGCAAAGGAGCATATTCGCTTGATGTGAATGGATCTGTTACTTCTCCGAGTGAAACATTCTCGCCTGTGACAGACATTGGAATTCTATCTTCTGCGTCCGATGATTCGCCATCAGGAATTCTAGAACCCGACAACGACCTCCCGACGCCCTCTCGGTCCTTCATGGTGGCATATGATAGGGGTTTTTGGTAATTGTTATCAGGTAAATTGGGGTCGGAATCTCTGCGTTTGAGAAGGAGTTTCAATACACCTTCCTGTCCCCGCTTAGCAGCGAACGATAGGGGTGTTCGGCCATTATTATCGGATGAATTGGGATCGACGTCCTCCCGTTCTAGAAGTACCTTCACTGCACCTTCAGATCCTCGCCCAGCAGCAAATGATAAGGATGTTTGGCCATCATTATCGGATGAATTGGGATCGACATCCCCCCGTTCTAGAAGTAGTTCCACTGCACCTTCCTGTCCGTACTCAGCAGCGAAGGATAGGGGTATTCGGCCATCATTATCGGATGAATTGGGATCGACATCATCCCGTTCTAGAAGTAGCTTCACTACACCTTCTTGCCCCCGCTCAGCAGCGAACGATAAGGGTGTTCGACCATTGCTATCCTTTGAATTGGGATTTACATCTCTGCGTCCCAGAAGCCGTTTCACTGCATCTTCATTCCCCAGTCCGGCGGCAAACGAGAAAACTGTGCGACCGTCTTTGATAACCGTGTCGGGTTCGATATCCTCCTGCCCTAGAAATAGCTCCACCATCCCGATATTTTTATATTCAACAGCCCACATTAATGGTGTCCGGCTCCTAGAATCCCGCCCATTCACTTGCCGCCCTTTCCTCTCCAGCATCGTGCTTGCAATTTCTACAATCCCAAATAATGCGATGCAGTGTAGTCCAGTAATTCCCTGAACAAGACCATCCCAGTACCCCTCATCTATCCTCTTTCCCCAGAGAACAGCTGCAGACACATGGTTTTCGTATCCGTCAAGCAGTCGCAGCGCCAGAGATTTCACCGGCTCAGTCACCCCCCTGGTTGCATGTGCTCCCCAGAAACATGTGGCATATTCGAGAAATGGTGTTTCCCTAAGCGCATCATCAAGGCCCGGGCATCGGGGGAAACTTCCCCAACCAAATCTCCAAGTGATATCAAGATTTGGCCGCAACGCCCGAATTGGTCTAGAATTCAAATAGGTGAGGCAAACTCCGGCCATCATCGAGTGAGCCGTTACGAATAGGGTGGGATGTTCACCTACATACTCCTGAAGTGTGAAATGCAGGAGACGGGGCCTTGATGCCTCTTCGTCAATTGTAACAAGCCCTAAAGTGTAGCCTATTACCGTCCTTATTGAAGGCACGTTCTCGATGCTGAAGTCTTCCGCCCCCAATTCCACCCCTAGGGCATGACACAACTCCCGCGATCCGAAGGGCTGCTCACTGTGGGAAATCCACATCAGGGCTTCCATCCCAAGTCTCGATTTGCCCCCACCCTGTCGTCTTATCCGATCGAATGTCTTGTCGTATGCATCCTGTAAACCAAGCCCCTTGGTAATCCTATGAAGTACTTGTCTCCTCCGGTGAATGGTTGCCTCTGAAAGGACGGCATCTATATTGAGAGAAGCAAGGAGGAATCTATTCCCGTTAGCCAATCTATACAATTCATGACCTAGAGAGACCACATACGTCCCCGACACCGCCTCCGGGATAATCCTTAGAATATCGGCTTCCAATTTCTCGTCCATCGCGTCGAGCTCCGAGTCTCTCTTCATCCTCATCCTGAGATATAATCCAACATCGTGCGTCCTAGGAATTATTGGTAACATCTCGGCAGTGCTGGGGAAACATTTCTGCACCTCGTCTCGTATATGAACCCTCCCAGTAAGGAATAGCCGGATGTTTGGACACTTCAGTACGATTTCCTGCAAAGATTCCCAAAGTTCTGGCCGGTGCTTCGTGGGAAACTCGTCCAATGCATCTATGCAGATGAATACCCTCCGTAAACATGACAAAGACTTGGAGAGCATCTCGAGAATATCAGCCAGTAGGAGCCTGCGACCGCCAACCCCTCTCTTCGAATCCTCAAACGCCTTCTGAACTCGATCCGGGATAGGCTCCAGTGCGAGGACAACCTGCTTCAACAGTGCCCCAAGTAATCCCGTCACCGATTGTTCGTCCTGAGTGTTGAAGTCGCAGTACACGCATGCCACAGCAATATTGTGCACGTCTGCCTGGTCGCACAGTCTATCTATCACAAGGGAGCTATTATTTCCACTATTTAGCCTTGTTTCCACTCTTTAAGTGTAGTCGCCACCCATACCTAAGATAAGTCTTTCCGACACCGGGATTCCCATAACAAAATAAGACAGGCTTGGCAGCTCCTTTATCATCCTTATTCCACTGAGTAAACTCCTTTGTATCGAGAAGCCAGTCGCCCACCCCCGGCATCCGGTCCATGCCTATAGCCTGGTGTCTTTCGCGAGGTTCGAGGGGAGACAGCCATTTCAGAAGGGCACGTTTCTGATCGGCTATCGATATATCGCAGTTATTCAACACATTGTTGTGACTATCCGTGACATTGCCACAGTTGCTTGTTATTGAAATGATGTGGCCCTGACGCGCTATCGGATCCATTTCGTCTAGCGTATCGGTTTTGTTGAAATTTAGTCTCGGGAAAGGTAGGTGGGGTGTTGAGGTATGGTGGTCGGTGGATTTGGCGAGGGTGGGGAGATTGAACAACACATTTCCAGCCGCACCGGTGTTACACAGTGCTGTTGCGCTATCCAATAGATTGGCCGGAATATCCCAAACCAAACACAAAGTGTAGCTACGTTCTATTTTATCAGAGAGGTTTACCTCCTCTAAGAAGCTCCCTATTTCCCGGAGTCAATACTTGGAGTGAGAAGGTGGTATCTGGGTAACCTGACGAGAATTCCGCAAAATTTCCCATGCCCTGTACTAGCCTTCTACGGTTCAGTTTCTCAAAACTCTTGTGCTTGTATCATATGTGCGCCAGATACCGCTTCCCATCCCAAGCCAGCCACCCCGCTCTCCAAGATCTGGATAATCCGGATGCCAGGCTGCCCCACTTGAATTCCCTTGGGTTCTATCACGGCGGTTTTGCTCATCCCATGACTCGGCCCAACCTCACCTGCCGATCCGGATCATCTGCAGCGCCAAACAAATTCTTTACGTCTTATCTGTTTAGGATAGCTACTCGAGCTCGATTGTATGTGTACCGTACAGTACACCAAAAGATTTACTATTGTATTCATGAACCAGGTCCAAAAGCCCAATGAGAAGCGGCAACACTCTAGGGCTCTAGTAGACGTGATAAGGAAGTTCTACCATATAAATCGAATTATTGTTCGGAATCTAGAAACAATTCTCCTATTCACGATACCAGCAAGTGTGGTGCTTTCCCTCTTAGACTACCGTACATCAAGCGACATTCACATTGACAAGTGAATGAAATTTTCACTTACTCGTACTTGTACTTGCGGGAAAGCTAATTCTACCCAGGCGCAATCTGATAGTTGGACGGTTCCACAAACAAAATCCTGATCGCAACAAGGACATGGGGCTCACTCCGTCCAAATCTTTAAGTTGCGCCCAGGTGCTTGCGCATCGCAAAAGTTTAGCGAAATATGAAATCCCCTGCGACCAAGGGTTATTACTGCCTGAAACAATTCTCACTTGGTAGACCTTTTTAGATTTTAGGACACCTATACCGTATCGTCCGAACGAAGTATCATACTAGTGCCAAAGAGAGATTGCGCATGTCACGGCTCTGGCATAGCGCCACAACCCCCGAATAGAGGGTTTGCGCATGAGGACCTAGGTGGCGGTTAGCAGAAAATAGACCTAGGTGTGAGAATTAGTTACCCAATGAATAAGTCGCCTTGAATACTAGTACCGCAAAAACTGGCAAGAACGGCCACCGCGCTAGTAGTCGAAATAAGGAGCGGCTGAGCTGAAACTTACGATTGCGTCAAAATAAGAGCCCTGAAGGGCCTAGTTCTGGCCACAAAGGGTTCGCCTATGGCGTCTCATTGCGATTTTGAGACAAAACTTGGGTGAAAATCTTATCCGGACGTACTAGCGCCGTGGCCGTTCTTGCCAGTTTTTGCGGTATTGTGGCATCTGGTCATGTAATATCACTTACTTGTAGCACACAAAATAGTTTCAATACTTAAGAACCTATTTTCACCACCCTAATCTAAGCGAGGCACTATCCCCACCATATAATCCATGGAAACAATAGATTTAATTATGAAAAGCTTTATTTGAACATAATATATTGTGATAAAAATAGCATATCCTATTGCTTGGTGGGCTTGGTCGGACCAGTCTTGGTCGAGTCGGTTTCGATAATCCTGACTGTCCAGTCGGTCTAATTTCAACCATTAGACCAGACTTGACTTTCTACCAGACTAGCTAGTCCAGTCCAGTCTTCCGCCGACCATTCGGAACCCTGGGTATCACAGAATATCACTCATCTACTTTTAGAGTTCGAATAGTAAGGCACGGTAACGTACGGTAAACTTACCAGATGCCGTTTGCCGGCCGTCATAAATTCCAGATCATGATCTTGGATCATAGTGCGACACTCAGGCCATAGGCAAGAATACCTAGTCTAGCTGATCTATATACCATGTGGGTTGGGTTGCTCCGGCTTGATATAAACACAGAGGGTGGAAGACAGGATTACCTAACGTCAGAATCCAAGGTGGGAGAGGCCATTTTCCGGTATTTTATCTCCCTGGTGTAATTTACGGCAATTTACCGTATGGTATCAACCCTGTAAGGTACGGTAACATACCGTATTTTCCGAACACTATCTACCTTTAGGTTCAAATAGCACACTTATATAGCCTACAGCGCAACACCATACAATAGGATAAAGCACAGTAATTTACCAGGCTCCATTCGCCAGACCGTATAATGAACACTTCAGATCTCGACTGAGATGTTAGGGGGAGTTGTACAAACCGAACACAAGGAGAAAAAGAAAACTCATGAGCTTCTTCTCCAACATTTACACTAATGACATGGGACAATTTTATGATACCCGGCATCAAATATTGCATTGAAAAATACCCTTATCCGGGTTCGCAGCTTACAGTTGTAATTTACAGTAGTGTTTTAATCGTTTTAATACGGGAATTGATTATTGAGCAATTCCAACGAGCATTGGTACCGGCTGAATTCCCATCGCCTCGACTTCTACCTGGCAGATCAGGGATAGCGGCTGGGTGGACAATGTCAGGGTGGCGGATGCTTCGTGGTTTGCTAGTCCTCCATTTTACTTTGGACAAACAGTCATGGTGATGGCAAGGGTATTGATGCTATTACGAACGAATACGTCTAGCTATATGATACACTAGGAATACTATACAAAGCGAATCCCGATCAAAAATGGAAGCAAGATAAGAAAAAGCAGGATCGTACCCCCTAAGATTAAACTATGAAACATAACGATTCTAACCAACACTGCAATATGAATAATGAATCACGGCCAGGCAGTGCGGGCGGCGTGAAGTAATTCGAGGGAATCCCGATATCCGTCACATGTCATAAGTGCCGAATATAGGAAAATAAACAAAATTGAGGAAAGGAGGAAAAAAGGGAATCCAGAGCTGGAACCAGAAGTAAGGATAGGGGCGGGAGGGTACGGGGGTGAGTACAATGGATCTGGCGGAGACTGTACCAGCCGTAGAGGTTGTCCTAGAGGAAGCCCATATAGGGCAGAGCAAGAGTAGAAGCGCCAAATGAAGGATCACCGATTGTACGCAAAGGTTAATGTGAATGGATCTATTACTTCTCCGGGCGAAAAGCTCGCGCCTGTGACAGACGTTGGAATAGAATCAGCTGCCTCCGATGATTCGCCATCAGGAATTCTAGAATCCCACAACGACTTCCCTACATCCTCTCGGCCCTTCGTGGTGGCATATGAGAGGGGTTTTTGGTCATTGCGATCAGGTGAATTGGGGTTGGCATCTCTGCGTTCCAGAAGTAGCTTCAATACACCTTCATGTCCCCACGCAGTAGCGCGCGATAGGGGTGTTTGGCCATTATTATCGGATGAATTGGGATCGACATCCCCCCGTCCTAGAAGCAGCTTCACTACACCTTCCCGTCCCCGCTCAGCAGCGAATGATAGGGGTGTTCGGCCATTATTGTCGGATGAATTGTGATCGATATCCCCCCGTTCTAGAAGTAGCTTCACTAGACCTTCCCGTCCCTGCTCAGCAACGAATGATAGGGGTGTTCGTCCATTATTGTCGGATGAATTGGGGTCGACATCCCCCCGTCCTAGAAGTAGCTTCACTACACCTTCCTGTCCCTGCTGAGCAGCGAACGATAGGGGTGTTAGGCCATTATGATCGGGTGAATTGGGATTGACATCCCCCCGTTCTAGAAGTAGCTTCACTACAGGGTCTACACCTTTCCACCAACACTCAGCAGCGAATGATAGGGGTGTTCGGCCATTATTGTCGGATGAATTGGGATCGACATCCCCCTGTTCTAGAAGTAGTTTCACTACACCCTCATGTCCCCACTCAGCAGCAAACGACAGGGGTGTTCGGCCATTATTATCGGATGAATTGTGATCGATATCCCCCCGTTCTAGAAGTAGCTTCATTACATCTTCATGTCCCCACTGAGCAGCAAACGATAGGAGTGTTCGGCCATTATTATCGGATGAATTGGGATCGACATCCCCCCGCCCCAGAAGTAGTTTCACTACACCTTCCCTCCCTTTCCCGGCAGCGAACGATACGAGTGTTCGGCCATTGCTGTCTGGTGAATTGGGATCACC
>Ga0307510_10002784_pt1 | contig 20051 bp, 18 predicted proteins | sample 12_EM_MG_FD_207224 | JGI IMG/M metagenome (GOLD analysis project Ga0307510, IMG submission 207224) | Populus trichocarpa ectomycorrhiza microbial communities from riparian zone in the Pacific Northwest, United States - 12_EM | ecosystem: Host-associated > Plants > Roots > Unclassified | place... | reverse complement strand
TCGACGGCGGAAACAGGATGCCGAGTGCGCCCGAGGTCGTGATGACGCCGGCACCGAACTGCTTCGGATAGCCCTGCTTGACCATCGCCGGCAGCATGATGGAGCCGACCGCCACCACGGTGGCCACCGACGAGCCCGAGATCGCCGCGAACAGCGCGCAGGCCATCACGCCGGCCAGACCCATGCCGCCGTACCAGTGACCGATCATCGAGGTGCAGAAGTTGATCATCCTTCGCGCGACACCGCCGTGCGTCAGGAAGTTGCCCGCGAGGATGAAGAACGGGATCGCCATGATCTCGAACTTCTCGATGCCGGTGAAGAGCTTGAGCGCGACCGATTCGATCGGCACGTCGGTCATCGTGAACAGGAAGGTCAGCACCGTCAGGCCGAGCGAGATGCTGATCGGCATGCCGGTCAGCATCAGCGCCAGCAGCAGGACGAAGATGATGGCGGTGTTCATTTCTTGTCTCCCTGTGCAGCCGCGGCCAGCGGGCTGTTCGCCACCACCTCGTCGATGTCGACTTCCTCGACGCCTTCCACATGGCTGTGGTCGGCGTGCGGCACCTCACCGGTCTTCGCGAAGCCCCACGCCACCTGCAGGAAGCGGAAGCACATCAGGTAGGAGCCCAGCGGCACGCACGAGTAGGCGATCCAGGTCTGGATCTCGAGGTCGGGCGACGTGGGACCTTCGGGCACGTCGCCCACGTCCATGCCCAGCAGCGAATGCATGAAGGCGTAGTGGAAGCCGTTCTCCCAGACGAAGCGCGCGCCCAGCGTGCCGACGATGCCGGTGAACACCGCACCGGCGAGCAGCCCGAACATCACCAGCACATTGGCCTTGGACTTGGGCAGCGCGCGCACCAGCACGTCGACCCCGACGTGCGTGCCGGCACGCACGCCGTAGGCCGCGCCGAACTTGGCCATCCACACGAACATGTAGATGCACAGCTCCTGCGCCCAGCTGACGTTGATCTTGACGACGTAGTCCTGCAGGTGCGGAATGCCCGAGGCGAAGCGGTGCACCACCGCCAGGAAGATCACGAACGTGGCAGCACCCATCAGGAAGGTGATGAGCCATTCCTCCAGGTGGTTGAGGATGCGGTTGAACACGGTGGTCTCCCGGTCGGTCTGCTTCAACGGCGGCGGCAACGCGCCGCCGCGTGGATCACTTCGGCGCGACGAAACCCGCGGCCTTGTAGACGGCATCGATCGTCGGCTTGCCGACGCGCGCTTCCATCTCCTTGTGCACCGGCATCAGCGCGGTCTTCCACTCGTTGGTCTCGGCCGGCGTCAGCGTGTAGATCGTGGTCTTGCCGCTGGCGCGCATCTTCTCGAGCGCGACCTGATTCTCGGTCGCGGCGATCGCGTTGGCGTAGGTGGTCGCGTCCTTGATCGAGCTCTCGAGTTCGGCGCGCACATCGGCCGGCAGGCCGTCCCAGAACTTCTTGTTGACGATCACCGCGTAGGCCAGGTGGCCGTGGTTGGAGATCGTGGTGTGCTTCTGCACCTCATAGGTCTTCTGCGTCAGGAAGTTCGACGGCACGCCCTCGGTGCCATCGACCACGCCCGACTGCAGCGCCTGGTACAGCTCGCTGAACGCCATCACCTGCGGGATCGCGCCGAGCGCGCGCATCTGCGCGTCGAGCACCTTGCTCGACTGGATGCGCATCTTCAGGCCCTTGAAGTCGGCCACCTTGTGCAGCGGCTTGTTGGCGCTCATGATGTGGAAGCCGTTGTCCCAGTAGGCCAGGCCCTTGATGCCCTTGGGCTCGAGCTTCTTGAACAGGTCGGCGCCGACCGGGCCGTCGGTCACCGCGCGGAACGCGGCCTGGTCCTTGAACACGAAGGGCAGGTCGAACACCTCGAATTCCTTCACGCCCAGCGGGCCGAACTTGGCCAGCGACGGCGCGAGCATCTGCACCGAGCCCAGCTGCAGCGCCTCCATCTCTTCCTTGTCCTTGTAGAGCTGGCTGTTCGGGTACAGCTCGACCTTGACCTTGCCCTTGGTGCGCTCTTCGGCGAGCTCCTTGAACTTCTGCGCGCCCTTGCCCTTGGGCGTGTCGGGTGCGACGACGTGGCTGAACTTGATGATGATCGGCGCTTGCGCCTGGCTCGTCATCGGCAGCGCGAAGGCCAGCGCGGCGGCAGCCGCCAGCGCGAGGCGGCGCGAGACATTCGGAAGGGTGCGGTTCATGTCGGATCTCCTGGTGGACAGTTGAAGTCGGGCGGTCATTTCGCCGCGCCTGTGGCTTGGTAAACCTGATTGAGCAACGCCGCGCCGATGCGCGATTCCATTTCCTTGTGGACGGGCCACAGCGTCTTGCGCCAGACATCGCGCTCGGCCGGCGTGAGGTCCTGCACCTGCGTCTTGCCGGAGGCCTTCAGCTCGGCGAGCGCGTCCTTGTTCTCCTGCACGACGAGCTCGGCCTCGTACGCGGTGGCCTGCTTCACCGCCGCGTTCAGAACCGCCTGCAGATCGGGCGCGAGGCCGTCCCAGAACTTCTTGTTGACGATCAGCGCGTAGCCGGTGTGGGTGTGGTTGGTCAGCACGATGTGCTTTTGCACTTCGTAGTATTTCTGCGAGGTGTAGCTCGACAGGATGTTCTCGGTGCCATCGACCACGCCCGACTGCATCGCCTGGTAGACCTCGGAGAACGGCATGGTCTGCGGCAGCGCGCCCATCGTGCGCAGCGAGGCTTCGAGCACCTTGCTGGACGGGATGCGCATCTTCAGGCCTTTCAGGTCCTCGGGCTTGCGCAGCGGCTTGTTGGCCGAGAACACATGAAAGCCGCCGCTCCAGAAGGCCAGGCCCTTGATGCTCTTGTTCTCGAGGCTGGTCATCAGCTCCTGGCCGATCTTGCCGCTGGTGACCTGCACGAACTGCTCTTCGGTCTGGAAGATGTAGGGCAGATCGAAGATCTCGAACTGCCGCGCGCCCAGCGGGCCGAACTTGGACAGCGAAGGCGCCAGCATCTGCACCGCGCCGAGCTGCAGCGCCTCCAGTTCTTCCTTGTCCTTGTAGAGCTGGCTGTTCGGGTAAACCTCTACCTTGATGCGGCCCTTGCTGGCCTCTTCGGCGAGCTGCTTGAACTTGAGCGCGGCCTTGCCCTTGGGCGTGTCGGGGGTGACGACGTGACTGAACTTGATCACGATGGGCGCCTGCGCGTGGGCAGCGGGCGCGAGCATCGCGATCACGCCGGCGGCGAGCAGCGCGCGCCGGACGAGGGAATGCAGCATGGGTCTTGTCTCCTGTCGGATCTGGAATTCTTGTTGGCGCCGATTCTGTTCCCGCCCCCTGCGGCGCGGAATTGTGGAGTTCCACATTTGTCCCGCCGACGCTGCCGCCTAGACTTCCGTCCATGTCGCAGCCGACCACCGTCGTGACCCCGCCGCCGCGGCCCGCGCTGGCCCTGCCGCCGCGCCCGGCACTGCGGCGCGGGCTGTGGGCGCTGCCGCTGCTGCTGTCGCTGGTGTTCGTCGCCGGCGTGCTCACCTGGCTGCGCAACACCGAGCAGACCGAACGCGAGGAGCAGCGCGCCGAACTGCTGACCGACGCGCTGTCGATGCAGGCGCAGGTCAGCATGCGCATCGAGCGCGAGGCCGCGCTGCTGGCCGACTTCGCCGCGCACATGAACCGCCAGCCGCTCACGCCCGAAGCCTTCGCGGCCGCGCCCGAAGTGCAGCAGGGCCTGCACCGCTTCTGGGTCGGCCTGACCTGGCTCGATGCGAGCAACCGCATCCGCGTGCACCTGCCCGAACTCGCGCCGCATCCCGACCTGCCCAGCCTCAGCGGCGTCGGCCTGTCGGCGCACCTGCTTGCGCCGCTGGCGTCGGGCGGCGCGCTGGTGGCGCGCTATTCGCCCACCGACATGCTGCGCCAGAACGTGCCGTGGTGGCTGGCGCGCAAGTACGACGTGCGCCTGGTCGACAGCTTCGGCGACGTCATCGCCTCGACCACCGAGGGCCGCGACCCCGGCGGGCGCGAGTCGCACCGCATCAGCCTGGAGCCCACGCTGAGCGACAGCTACCTCGAGCTCATCGCGCGCGACACCATCCGCCCGTGGTATCAGCGCTTCTCGGTCGCGATGGTCGGGGGCTTCGTCGTGCTGATCGGCTTGATCACCTTGATGCTGCGCCGCCAGGTGCTGGATGTGTCGCGCGCCGAAGCCGCGTGGCGCACCGAGGCCGCGTGGCGCAGCGCGATGGAGGATTCGCTCACGGTCGGGCTGCGCGCGCGCGACCTCGACGGCCGCCTCGTCTATGTGAACCGCGCGTTCGCCGACATGGTCGGCTTCGAGGCGCACGAGCTCAACGGCCTGATGCCGCCCATGCCTTATTGGCACCCCGATTCCACCGAGGCCGCGATGCAGCGCCACCACCGCAACATGGCCGGCGAGGCGCCGCGCGAGGGCTACGAGACCCGCTGGCACCACCGCGACGGCCACGAGCTCGACGTGATGATCTTCGAGACGCCGCTGGTCGACGCGCGCGGCCACCAGATCGGCTGGATGGGCTCGGTGCTCGACATCACGCAGCGCAAGCGCCTCGAGGACCGCGAGCGCCGCCACACCGACACGATGGCGCACCACGCGCGGCTCACGATGCTGGGCGAGATCGCCTCCACGCTCGCGCACGAACTGAACCAGCCGCTCACCGCGATCTCCAGCTACAACGCCGGCGTGCTGAACTCGCTGCGGCGCGTCGACGCGGCGCAGCAGGCCGACCCGAACGTGCTGCGCGCGCTGCAGCGTCTGGGCGAGCAGGCCGCGCACGCGGGCCGCATCGTGCAGCGCATCCGCCAGTTCCTGACGCGCCGCGAGCCGCAGCTCGAAGCCTGTTCGCTCAACCACATCGTCGAAGGCGCGGCCGCGCTGCTCAGGCGCGAGTTCGATCGGCGGGGCGTGCAGCTGACGCTGTCGCTCGACCCGGCGCTGCCCACCGTCGTGGCCGACGCCGTGCTGATCGAGCAGGTCGTGATCAACCTGCTGCGCAATGCGAGCGACGCGCTCACCGAGACCGGCGGGCGCGAGCGCCGCATCGAGGCGAGCACGCGCCGCACATCGGATGCGCGCTTCGTGCGCATCGACGTGGTCGACAACGGCCCCGGCCTGCAGGGCCGACGCATCGAAGCGCTGTGCGCCGCGTTCTACTCGACCAAGGCCGACGGCATGGGCATGGGGCTGGCGATCTGCCGCTCTATCCTGGAGGCGCACCAGGGCGTGCTCGACGCGGTCGAGGCGCCGGGCGGCGGCGCGTGGTTCTCGATGACGCTGCCGGTGGATCTGCAGGTCGTCGCGCCGTCATTGGAGGAAGCCACATGAAGCCGCCCGGCATCGTCTACCTGCTCGATGACGAGGCCGCGGTGCTGGACGCGCTCGGCTTCCTGCTGACCTCGCGCGGGCTCGAAGTGCGCGCCTTCGCGAGCGGCCCGGCGCTGCTCGCCGCGGTCGACGCCACGCCGCGGCCGCTGGCCGGCGTGTTCCTGCTCGATGTGCGCATGGAGCCGATGTCGGGCCTGCGCGTGTTCGAAGAATTGAGCGCGCGGCGCCTGCGCAATCCGGTGCTGTTCCTGAGCGCGCACGGCGACATCCCGATGGCCGTGGAGGCGCTGAAGAACGGCGCCTTCGACTTCCTCGAGAAGCCCTACAGCGACAACGCGCTCGGCGACCGCGTCGAGCAGGCACTCGCGGTCGACACCGCGATGCACCAGACCGACGCCCGCAGCGAGGAACGCGCCGCGCGCCTGGCCAGCCTGACCGAGCGCGAGCACGAGGTGATGCAGGGCGTGGCCGCCGGCAAGCTGAACAAGGTCATCGCCGACGAGCTGCATGTGTCGGTGCGCACGGTGGAGGTCCACCGGGCGCGGGTCTATGCGAAGCTGGGGGTGCGCTCGGCGGCGGAGGTGGCGACGCTGCTGGCGGCCTGACGTGCGTGAGCTGCCCGACTCAGGATGCGGCGCTGCCGGTGACCATGGTCGCCATCGACGGCTGGCCGATCATGGTGTCGAGCGTGTCGCGGTGAAATAGATCGAGGTACGGTTGGTAGCGCCAAAGTCGATTGCGCCCGTAGCCGGTGACTTCGTGCAGCCAGCCGCGTTCTTCGAAATCGCGCACCAGCTTCGCCGCCGGCGGAAAGGTGCATGACAGCGTCTGCGCGACGCGTTTGACGGAGACCGTGGGCTGCCGGTAGAGCGCGTCGAGCAGCACCAGCGCCTTGGCGTTCTTCGCCACCGCGGTGCGGTGCGACTCACGCAACGCGACGATGTCGCGTGCGGTCTGTGTCGCCACGCGGGCCGTCACGCTGACACCGCGCAGAAAGAACGCCAGCCACTGCTCCCAGTGCCCTTGGTTGCGGATGGCCGTGAGCCGGTCGTAGTACTCGGCGCGATGCGCCTTGAGGAATAGCGATAGGTAGAGCAACGGTCGCGAGAGCGCACCGTGCTCGCACAGCATCAACGTGATGAGCAGTCGCCCGACGCGGCCGTTGCCATCGAGGAACGGATGGATCGTCTCGAACTGCGCATGCGCAAGACCGCAGCGCACGAGCAGCGGCACGGTGCCGCGTTCGTCGTGGAGGAAGCGCTCGAGTGCTCCGAGCGCATTCATCAGCTCGTGCGGCGGTGGCGGCACGAACGCCGCGCTGGTCAACGTGCTGCCGCGGCCGCCTATCCAGTTCTGCGACGCTCGGAACTCACCGGGCGACTTGTCTCCGCCGCGCACGCCTTGCATCAACTCGGCGTGGATCTCGCGCAGCAGACGCAGCGACAACGGAAATTCCGGTAGCCGCCCCAAGCCGTGGTTCATCGCACGCACATAGTTGACAACTTCCTCGACGTCGCGCGGCGTGTCGTCGCGCAGCGCGTCGGCCTCGAAAGCGAGCACGTCTTCGAGGGTGCTCTGTGTGCCCTCGATCTGCGACGACAGCACGGCCTCGTGGCGCACGTACATCGCGACGAAGAGATCCGGGTTCGGGAGCAGCGACGCGATGGCGTCGAGGCGGCCCAGATCTCGGTCGGCATCCGACAGCAAGGTCTGCAGTTCGCCGCCATACGTCAATGGTGGATCGGGCGGCAACGGCGTCGGCACGAAGGCGCGATAGCCGGTGGACTGCTGGATGTAGCGTCCGGCGCGCGTTGAACTGATCATGGCCGGACTCTTTAACACGAGGGCCTGACTCTAGCTCATGATAAACAAATAGCCGAAATTCTTTAATTCAACCGGCTTTGGCAGACGCCTGTTAAAGCGCGGCTGCCGCCGCTTCGCCACTACTCGATCGCCTTCACCATGTCCTCGACAACCTTCTTCGCGTCGCCGAACACCATCATGGTCTTGTCCATGTAGAACAGCTCGTTGTCCAGGCCGGCGTAGCCGGCGGCCATCGAGCGCTTGTTCACGATGATGGTCTTGGCCTTGTAGGCCTCCAGGATCGGCATGCCGTAGATCGCGCTGCCCTTGATGTGCGCCGCGGGGTTCACGACGTCGTTGGCGCCGAGGATGATGGCCACGTCGGCCTGACCGAACTCGCCGTTGATGTCTTCCATCTCGAAGACCTGGTCGTAGGGCACCTCGGCTTCGGCCAGCAGCACGTTCATGTGGCCTGGCATGCGGCCCGCGACCGGGTGGATCGCGTACTTCACGTTGATGCCCTTCTCGGTCAGCTTGGCCGCGAGCTCCTTGACCGCGTGCTGCGCGCGCGCCACCGCCAGGCCGTAGCCCGGCACGATCACGACCGTCTCGGCATTGCCGAGCACGAAGGCGGCGTCGTCGGCACTGCCGCTCTTGACCGGGCGCTGCTCGGCCGCGCCGGCCACCGCCGTGGTGGCGTCGCCGCCGAAGCCACCGAGGATCACGTTGAAGAACGAGCGGTTCATCGCCTTGCACATGATGTAGCTCAGGATCGCGCCCGATGACCCCACCAGCGAACCCGCGATGATCAGCATCGCGTTGTTCAGCGAGAAGCCGATGCCGGCCGCGGCCCAGCCCGAGTAGCTGTTGAGCATGGACACCACCACCGGCATGTCGGCGCCGCCGATCGGGATGATGATGAGCACGCCCAGCACGAAGGCGATCGCGAGCAGCACGATGAAGTCGGTCCAGCTCTGGCTGTCGACGAAACCGTAGATGAAGAAGATCAGCGCCAGCCCGAGCACGAGGTTCAGGATGTGCTGGCCGGGGAAGGTCACCGGCGCGCCCTTGAACAGGCGGAACTTGTAGGTGCCCGAGAGCTTGCCGAACGCGATCACCGAACCGCTGAAGGTGATCGCGCCGATGGCCGCGCCGAGCGCGAGCTCGAGCCGATTGCCGCCGGGGATGGGCTCGCCCTTCAGCGCGATCTGGAACGCGTGCGGTTCGGCCACCGCGGCGACCGCGATGAACACCGCCGCCAGGCCGATCATGCTGTGGAAGAACGCGACCAGCTCCGGCATCTTGGTCATCTCGACCGTGTTGGCGCGCCACGCGCCGTAACCACCGCCGACCACCAGCCCGAGCAGCACCCAGGCCAGGCCACCGATGTTGCCGTTGGCCAGCTTGATGATGAGCGCGGCGGTGGTCAGCATGGCGATCGCCATGCCGGTCATGCCGAAGATGTTGCCGCGGATCGAGGTCGTCGGGTGCGACAGGCCCTTCAAGGCCTGGATGAAGCAGACGCTGGCGATCAAATAAAGCAGCGTGACCAGATTCATGCTCACTTGGCATCCTCCTTCACGACAACCTTCTTGTCCTTCTTCTTGAACATCTCCAGCATCCGCCTCGTCACGAGGAAGCCGCCGAAGATGTTGACCGCCGCGAGCGCGACCGCGAGCACGCCGAAGGTCTTGCCGACGCCGCCTTCGGTGAGGCCGGCGGCGAGCATCGCGCCGACGATCACGATCGCCGAGATCGCGTTCGTCACCGCCATCAGCGGCGTGTGCAGCGCGGGCGTGACGGTCCAGACGACGTGGTAGCCGACGTAGATCGCGAGCACGAAGATGATCAGGTTGGTGATCGTGTGGGAGACGATTTCGTGTTCCATGGTCTTACTTCCTTTTCACTTCACCGGCCTGGGTCATCAGGCACGCGGCCACGATGTCGTCGTCCATCGACACGTTGAACGTGCCTTCCTTGGTCAGCACGAGCTTGAGAAAGTCGAGCACGTTGCGCGCATACAGCGCGCTCGCGTCGGCCGCCACGAGTGCCGGCAGATTGGTCTCGCCGACGATGGTGACGCCATAGCGCACGATGGTCTTGTCGGCCTCGCTCAGCGGGCAGTTGCCGCCGGTGAGCCCGCCCGCGAGGTCGGGGCCCTTGCCCGCGGCGATGTCGACGATGACCGAGCCCGGCTTCATCGCCTTGACCATGTCCTCGGTGATCAGCGTGGGCGCGGCGCGGCCGGGGATCAGCGCGGTGCTGATGACGATGTCGGCGAGCGCGACGCGCTTGGCCACCTCGACCTGCTGGCGCGCGAGCCAGCTCGGCGGCATCGGCTTGGCGTAGCCGCCCACGCCTTCGGCCGCTTCCTTCTCCTCGGGCGTGTCGTACGAGACCTCGATGAACTTGCCGCCCAGCGATTCGATCTGCTCCTTCACGCTCGGGCGCACGTCGCTGGCCTCGATCACCGCGCCCAGGCGCTTGGCGGTGGCGATGGCCTGCAGCCCGGCCACGCCCACGCCCAGGATCACGACGCGCGCGGCCTTCACGGTGCCGGCCGCGGTCATCAGCATCGGGAAGAAGCGCTGGTACTTGTCGGCCGCGATCATCACGGCCTTGTAGCCGGCGATGTTGGCCTGCGAGCTCAGCACGTCCATGCTCTGCGCGCGCGTGGTGCGCGGCGCGGCCTCGAGCGCGAAGCTGGTGAGGCCGGCACCGGCGATGCGGTGCAGGCCGTCGCTGTCGAACGGGTTCAGCATGCCGACCAGGTTGGCGCCGGTCTTCATCAGCGAGAGCTCGCTGTGCAGCGGCGCGCGCACCTTGAGCACCAGATCGCAGCCGAGCGCGCCGGCCGCGTCGGTGATCTCGGCGCCCGCGGCTTCGTAGGCGGCATCGGTGACGCTGGCCGCCACGCCTGCGCCCGACTGGACCCGGATCGTGTGTCCTTGCGCCTTCAGCTTCTTGGCGGTCTCGGGCGTGACGGACACGCGCGTTTCACCGGCCGCTGTCTCGAGCGGAACCCCTATCAGCATGGAATGCCTCCTCAGGCGCGTTCTTTGGAATTCGTGCGATTTTGCCGCACCTGGGGCCTCAGTCGCCAATGACCGGGGTCAAGGGGCCCAATATGGTGCGAGATAACATCACCCGCATGATCAGCGAAGCGGCCACCCCATGAGCGAGCGCTGGAAGCCGAGCGTCACCGTCGCGGCGGTGATCGCGCGTCTGGACGGCGACACGCAGCGCTTCCTGCTGGTCGAGGAGCACACGCCCGAAGGCCTGAAGCTGAACAACCCGGCCGGGCACCTCGACCCGGAAGAATCGCCGCAAGAGGGCGTGGTGCGCGAGGTGCTCGAAGAGACCACCTGCACGTTCACGCCCGACCGGCTGATCGGCGTCTACCTGTCGCGCTTCCAGCGCCCGGCCACCGGCGACGACGTGACCTTCGTCCGCTTCGCGTTCGGCGGCACCGTCGGCGCGCCCGACCCCACGCGCACACTGGACCACGGCATCGTGCGCACGCTGTGGATGACGCTGCCCGAGTTGCGCGAGAGCCGCGCACGCCACCGCAGCCCGCATGTGCTGGGCTGCATCGAGGACTACATCGCCGGCCGGCGCCACCCGCTCGACACCATCACGACAGACGCCAGCGTCTACACGCCAGAGATCAAGCGTTGATGGCGCACCCGGCGACGAGTACGCCGGCACCCGCCGCGCGGGTGCCGGCTCGCGCGGATCGAGCGCGCGGACGCCGTCAGGCCGTCTCGACTTCCTGCTCGCGCCGGTATTCGACCAGCTCGGCGATCGTCAGCATCGGATAGCCATGCGCGCGCGAGAACGCGAGCAGTTCGTCGCCGCGCATCATGCTGCCGTCCGGGTTCATCAGCTCGCACAGCACCGCGGCCGGCCGCAGGCCCGCCAGGCGCGCGAGTTCGACCGCGCCCTCGGTGTGGCCGCGGCGTTCCAGCACGCCACCGGGCGCCGCGCGCAGCGGGAACACATGGCCGGGGCTGACGAGGTCGCCGGCCGACGCGTCCGGCGCGATCGCCGCACGGATGGTGGTCACGCGGTCGGCCGCGCTGACGCCGGTCGTGACGCCTTCGCGCGCCTCGATCGAGACCGTGAACGCGGTGCCGTAGCGGCTGCCGTTGTTCGCGACCATCGGCGGCAGCGCGAGTTGCTGCAGGTGCTCGTCGGGCAGGCACAGGCAGACGATGCCCGAGCACTCGCGGATCAGCGTGGCCATCATCGGCACGGTGATGCGGTCGGCCGCGACGATGAGGTCGCCCTCGTTCTCGCGGTCGTCATCGTCGAGCAGCACGACGGCACGGCCGTGACGGATGGCATCGAGTGCGATGCGGATGCGGGGCGGCATGGGCCCTGCGGCGGAAGGGAAAGTATTGACTTGAGACATGGTTGAAACGCTCCTCGCATAAAGCACGAAAAACATTTCAGGGCGCGCAAACGCAACCCGGCCACGCCGGTGGACGGCGCGGCCGAACCGCATCGGCACATCTTCTTTCATCCGGACTTTGACGCAGCCGCGATGTGCAAGCACATCGCTTCCGCGCTGAACCGTCGGCCTCGGCATCTCACCGAATCTGCTGACCTCTTCACCGGGAGATGAAGAGCGCTCGCGGGCTCGCGGCTTGCGCCGCACACCGCCGGTGGGGAATTTCACCCCGCCCTGAAGACGTGTGCCGGCCTTTCGACCGGCGCATCCATCTTAAGTCGAAGCCCTTGCCCGCACGCGTCGCAGGGGTGACATGACAGCCCCTCGCCCGACGAGTACATCGGTCGATCCCCCAAGGGGATGCGGGCCGGCTTGGCCGGGACACGAAGGGGCCATGCATGGCCCTGCCGGGCGCTCGGCCCACACACACCTAAAATCGATGCATGAAACCCCAGCGTGTCGTCGTCGGCCTGTCGGGCGGCGTCGACTCGGCCGTCAGCGCGTGGCTGCTCAAGCAGCAGGGCCACGAGGTGGTCGGCATCTTCATGAAGAACTGGGAAGACGACGACGACAGCGAATACTGCTCGTCGAACATCGATTTCGTCGACGCGGCCGCGGTCGCCGACGTGATCGGCATCGAGATCGAGCACGTGAACTTCGCGGCCGACTACAAGGACCGCGTGTTCGCCGAATTCCTGCGCGAGTACGAAGCCGGCCGCACGCCCAACCCCGACGTGCTGTGCAACGCCGAGATCAAGTTCAAGGCCTTCCTCGACCACGCGATGCGCCTGGGCGCCGAGAAGATCGCGACGGGTCACTACGCGCGCGTTCGCGAACAGTCCGGCACCTTCCAGCTGCTCAAGGGCCTGGACCCGCTGAAGGACCAGAGCTACTTCCTGCACCGGCTCACGCAGGCGCAGATCGCAAAGACGCTGTTCCCGGTCGGCGAACTGCCCAAGACCGAGGTGCGACGCATCGCGGCGGAAGCGGGCTTGCCCAACGCGAAGAAGAAGGACTCGACCGGCATCTGCTTCATCGGCGAGCGGCCGTTCCGCGAGTTCCTGAACCGCTACCTCGCGAACACGCCGGGCCCGATCAAGGACGACCGCGGCCGCACGATAGGCGAGCATGTGGGCCTGAGCTTCTACACGCTGGGCCAGCGCAAGGGCATAGGCATCGGCGGGCTGAAGGAACGCGGCGCGGCGCGCGGCGCCGGCGACCACGCGCCGTGGTTCGTCGCGCGCAAGGACATGGCCGCGAACACGCTGTACGCGGTGCAGGGTCACGATCACCCGTGGCTGCTGTCGCATCGCCTGCAGGCCGACGACGCGAGCTGGGTCGCCGGCCACGCGCCAGCGCCGGGTGCGATGCATGCGAAGACACGCTATCGCCAGTCCGACGCGGCCTGCCAGGTCGAAGCCGGCGCCGACCATGCGTTCGCGCTCGACTTCGGCCCCGCGCAGTGGGCCGTCACGCCGGGCCAGTCGGCGGTGCTGTACGACGGTGAAGTCTGCCTCGGCGGCGGCGTGATCGCCGGCTCGCAGTGAGTCGTCTGCGCAAGTCGTAACGGTCGCGGCCGGCGCTCAAGTCGGCGCGCGAACGCGTCGATAAGCGAGGATGCGGGGCAAAGGCCCCGACGCATTTCCTTTGCCCCAGGCGCCATGAACCTCTTCCAACGCATCCCAGCCGCCGTCAGCCTTGCCGCGCTGTGCGCCGCGAGCGCCGCGCACGCGGGCGCGCTGACCGTCAACGTCGTCGACGCCGCCGGCAAGCCGCTGCTCGACGCCGTCGCGCTGCTCGAACCGGCGAGCGGCAAGGCCGCCGTGAAGCCGATGCCCGACGTCGAAATCTCGCAGGCGAAGCGCCAATTCCAGCCCCGCGTGACGCTGATCACGGTGGGCACGCGCGCGACCTTCCCGAACTTCGACACCGTGCGCCATCATGTCTATTCGTTCTCGCCAGCGAAGACCTTCGAATTGAAGCTGTATGCCGGTGTGCCCAACGCTCCCGTGACCTTCGACAAGCCCGGCGTCGCCGTGCTCGGCTGCAACATCCACGACACGATGGCGGCCTGGGTCGTCGTGTCCGACACGCCCTGGTTCGCGCGCAGCGCCGCGAACGGCCACGCCCGCATCGAGGCCGTGCCGCCCGGCAACTACCGCTTGCGCGTCTGGCACCCAGGCCTGCCGGTCAACACCGAGCCGACGCCGGTGGCGATCACCATCGGTGCCGCAGACCTCGAACAGCGCGCTCAGCTGGCCGTCACGGCGTTGCCATGAGCGCGTTCTCACGCCTGATGCCGGACTGGTTCCGTCGCTCGATCGGCGCGCGCATCGTCGCGCTCAGCCTGCTGCTGCTGTTCGCGGTGCAGCTCGCGAGCTTCTCGGCCATCAGCGCCAGCCTCGGCGCGCACGCGCGCCGCGTGCTGCCCGATGAACTGATGGTCGGCGAGCACGTGCTCAACAGCCTGCTCGACCAGAACGCGCAGAAGCTCACCGACGGCGCGCGCCTGCTCGCGGCCGACTACGGCTTTCGCTCCGCGGTGCAATCCAACGACGACGAGACCATCGTGTCCGCGCTCGACAACCACGGCGCCCGCATCGGCGCGACCGAAGTCGCGCTGCTCGGCGCCGACTTCGCGCTGCGCGCGGCCACCGACGACAGCGCGCGCACCCTGGCGCCGCTCGCCGCGCTCCTCGCGCCCAGGGCGGTGAACGGCGGCGTCGCCAGCGAGATCGCGATGCTCGGCGGCAAACCGCATCAGATCGTGCTGGTGCCGATGAAGGCGCCGGTCGTGGTCGGCTGGGTGCTGATGGGCTTCCCGCTCGACACGCGCCTGGTCACCGACATGCGCAACCTGTCGGCGCTGAACCTGACCGTGCTGACGCGCGGCTCGCCGTCCGCGCCGTGGTCGACCGCGCTGACCAGCCTGCCGCCCGCGCTGGCCGCTGAACTCGCGCACGAGACCTGGAACGCGCAGGCCGGCGGCGACGCGGCGATGCGCTCTGTGCACCTGAACGGCGAAGAGTTCGGCGTGCACGCGCGCTGGCTCACGCCCGCGGGCAACGGCCAGGATGCTTCGGTGCTCGCGCTCGTCTCGCTGTCGATCGACGAGGCGGTGCGCACGCCGCGCGACCTGCAGATCGGCCTGGCCACGATCACGCTGCTCGGGCTGCTCGCGTTCATGGTCGGCGCGCTGTTCGCCGCGCGCCAGGTGACCACGCCGCTGCGCGAGTTGTCCGCGGCCGCCGACCTGCTCGGCGCCGGCGACTACGACGCGCCGGTACATGGCATGCAGCGCCACGACGAGCTCGGCCACCTCGCGCGCGCCTTCGACCAGATGCGCAGCAGCGTCGGCGACAAGCAGCAGCAGATTCTTCAGCTCGCGTACTGGGACAGCCTCACCGGCCTGCCCAACCGCGTGCAGTTCCGCGACGCGGTGCGCGACGCGATCGCGCAGGCCAAATCCACGCCCGCCGCCGACGGCACGGCGCCGACTGTCGCCGTCGTGATGCTCGACCTCGACCGCTTCAAGCACGTCAACGACGTGCTCGGCTACCGCGTCGGCGATCTGCTGCTGGGCCGCGTCGCCGAGCGCCTGAGCCAGCAGATGGTGCGCGGCGGCGACCTGGTGGCGCGCCTGGGCGGTGACGAGTTCGCGGTGCTGCTGCGCCAGGGCGATGCGGCGCTCGCGGCGTCGGTCGCGCAGCGCATCGGCGCGGCCTTCGACGAACCGCTGAAGCTGGAGGAACACACGGTCGACATGGGCGCCGGCATCGGCATCGCGTGCTGGCCCGAGCATGCGGTGGACGCCGACTCGCTGCTCAGCCGCGCCGAGGTCGCGATGTACGCGGCCAAGCGCCGCACCGAAGGCCCGGTGATGTACGACCCGTCGTTCGACGCGGCCAGCTCGCAGACGCTGTCGCTGCTGACCGAGCTGCGCCAGGCCGTCGAGCAGAACGAACTGCGCCTGTACCTGCAACCCAAGCTGATGCTGCACACCGGCCGCGTCAGCGGCGCCGAGACATTGGTGCGCTGGCTGCACCCGACGCGCGGCCTGGTGCCGCCGATGTCGTTCATCCCGTTTGCCGAACAGACCGGCTTCATCCGCACGCTGACGATGTGGGTCTTCGAGGAAGCGGCGCGCCACTGGCTCGCGCTGCAGGCCGAAGGCATCCCGATGACGCTGTCGGTGAACCTGTCGACGCGCGACCTGCTCGATCCCGATCTGCCGATCAAGTTCGATGCGCTGCTCGTCAAGCACCGCGTGCCGGCCGAGGCCTTCTGTCTCGAGATCACCGAGAGCGCGATCATGGACGACCCGACGCGCGCGCTGGCCACGCTGAACAAGCTCAGCGAACTCGGCTTCAAGCTCTCGATCGACGACTTCGGCACCGGCTATTCGTCGCTGGCCTATCTGAAGCGGTTGCCGGTCGACGAGCTGAAGATCGACAAGTCCTTCGTGATGAGCATGGAGAAGGACCTGGACGACGCGAAGATCGTGCGCTCCACGATCGACCTCGCGCACAACCTGGGCCTGTCGGTCGTGGCCGAAGGCGTCGAGAACGTGAAGGCCTGGGACATGCTGCGCGACCTCGAATGCGACGAGGCGCAGGGCTACCACATGGGCCGGCCGATGCCGGCCACCGACTTCCATCGCTGGACGACCGCGTGGTCGACCAAGCAGCGCACCGGGCCCGCCGCGGCCGCATCGGGCTTCATGCTGCACTGATGCGCCGCGGCGCGCCGGCGCGCTCGGCTCGGTGGAGTGCGGTTCAGCGCGGTGCGCCCAGGTCCATCGTCCAGTAGTTGTTGTAGGTCGTGGCAGACGTTCCCGGCACGCAGGCCACACCGATCTCGGTGAACGCGGGGCTCATCAGGTTGGCGCAGTGGCCGGGGCTGGCGGTCCAGCCGTCCATCACGCTGTCGACCGTGGCGTAGCCCGCGGCGATGTTCTCGCCCCAGGCGCGCCAGGTGTAGCCGGCCGCGGTGATGCGGTCGCCGGGCGTGCGGCCGTCCTGGCTGTTGTGCGCGAAGTAGTTCTGCGCGGCCATGTCCTGCGAATGCGCATCGGCCGCGCGCGTCAGCAACGTGTTCCACGCCACCGGCGTGGTCGGCGCGAAGGTGCCCGAGCTGCCGCAACTCGCGCCCGCGGCGCGCAGCTGGTTGATGCGGACCAACAGCCGGTCGGCGAAGCCGCTCAGGCCGCAGACCGACAGCACGACAGGCGTGGCCGCCGACGGCGCGGGTGCGGGCGCAGGAGCAGGGATGGGGACCGGTGCAGGCGCAGGCGCCGAGGCGGGCGTCGGCGGTGCGCTGGCGGTCGAGCTGCTGTCCGATCCGCCGCCGCCGCAGCCGGCCAGAACCAGCGCGGAGCCGGCACAGGCCTGCGCGAACAATCGATGGAGCAACGGGGTCGTCATGGGTCGACAGCGTACGGGCGGTGGCACCCAGCACGGTAAGCACTTGTCATCGCGCCACCACGCGCCCGAGCGCACGCGCCGCGCGCGCCAGCGCGGCCTCGTCATACCCCGCGTAGCCGAACAGCCAGCCGCGGCGTTTCGCCTCGATGCAATAGCGCGACAGCGGCGCGAGCTGCACGCCCGCAGCGGCGGCGCAGTCGGCGAGCGCCGTGTCGTCGTGGCGCTCGTTGGTCACCTCGAGCGCGAGGTGCATGCCCTGCAGGCTGGGCGAGAGCGTCAGCGCACCGCCGCTGGCGCGCGCGACGTGATGCACCGTGGCCGCCTGCCGCGCGCGGTACAGCTCGCGCATGCGGCGCAGGTGGCGCAGCAGGTGGCCGTCGGCGATGAAGCGCGCGAGCACGTCCTGCGTCGCGCCGGGCGAATGCCGGTCGCTCAGCGCACGGGCGCGCGCGAACGCGTCGACGAGCGCATCGGGCAGCACGACGAAGCCCTGGCGCAGCCCCGCGCCCAGCGATTTCGAGAACGTGCCGACATAGAGCACGCGCGCGTCGTGCGCCATGCTGCACAGCGCAGGGATGCGCTGCGGGCCGTACTGGAACTCGCCGTCGTAGTCGTCCTCGACGATCCAGGCGCGCTGCGCACGCGCCCAGTCGAGCAGCGCGGTGCGGCGCGCCAGGCTCATGCGCACGCCGAGCGGGAACTGGTGCGTGGGCGTGACGACCGCCAACTTCGCGTTCGGCCAGCGCGCCGCGCCGTGCGCGATGCACAGGCCTTCGTCGTCCACCGGCACCGGCCGCGCGAGCACGCCGTGCGCGACCAGGTTGGCGCGGATGCCGGGATAGCCGGGGTCTTCGACGATGACCTCGTCGCCCACGTCGAGCAGCAGCCGCGCGATCAGATCGAGCGCCTGCTGCGAACCCGCCGTGATCACGACCTGCTCCGCCGCGCAGCGGATGCCGCGCGACACCAGCAGCCACTGCGCGATCGCCGAGCGCAGCGGCGCGTGGCCGGCCGGATCGAGGTAGCCGGCGCAGGCGATGCGCTGCGCGCTCGTCGTCTGGCGTTCGAGCCGCTGCCACAGCGCGAACGGAAACTCCGCGAGTGCGGGCTGGCCGATGCGAAACGGCAGCGGCGGTGTGAGCGAGGGATTCCAGCGCAGGCCGGTCTCGGCGATCAGCCGGCCGCGCTGCGACAGCAGCTGCTGCGCCGCCAGCCCCGCGCGCGCCGCACGCGGCACCGCGCCGGCGCGCTCGGACACGTAGGTGCCGTCGCCCACGCGCGCCACCACGTAGCCCTCGGCCTGCAGCCGCTCCAGCGCCCACAGCACGGTGTTGCGCGAGACGCCGAGCGCACGCGCATGGTCGCGCGACGGCGGCATGCGCGAACCGGGCGCGAAGGTGCCGTTGGCGATGGCTTCGCGCAGGCCGAGATAGAGCTGCTGGCGCTTCTCGGGCGGGGCCGCCGTGGCGCGTGTCGAGCGTGTTGCGGGCGCGGCGGGCCTTGCGGTCGTGCTTGCGGTGGTTCTTTGCATCGCCATCAAATGGCTCCTTCGATATCGATTTCTTCCTCTACGATGGAGAGCCATTCTGACGGAGTCCATCGCGATGCACACGCCCGTTCCCGTGACGCTCAGCCACCCGGTCGTCCGGCTCGAGCCGCTGACCGGCGACCATGTGCCCGCGCTCGCGCGCGTCGGGCTGGACGCCGAGCTGTGGCGCTGGATCCCGCACCCGGTGACCAGCGCCGACGAGATGCACGCGTACGTCGCCACCGCGCTCGACGAGCAGCGCCGCGGCGTGTCGCTGCCGTTCGCGATCGTCGACGCGGCCAGCGGCGAGGTGATCGGCTCGACCCGCTTCGGCAACATCGACGTGAAGAACCGGCGCCTGGAGATCGGCTGGACCTGGGTTGCGCGCAGCCACCAGCGCACGCGTGCCAACACCGCGGCCAAGCGCCTGCTGCTGGGGCACGCGTTCGAGGCGCTGCAGGCGAATCGCGTCGAGCTGAAGACCGATGTGCTGAACGAGAAGTCGCGCAACGCGATCGGCCGCATCGGCGCGACGCAGGAAGGGATTTTTCGCGAGCATGTGGTGTGCGCCTCCGGCCGGATCCGCGACACGGTGTATTTTTCGATCCTGGCCAGCGAGTGGCCGCAGGTTCGTCGCGATCTCGACGCGCGGCTTGCTCCCTGACCGACCGACGAGGACGACCCACCATGTACCTGCCCGCACACTTCGCCGAGACCCGCCCCGAGCCGCTGCACGAGCTCATCGGCAAGCACCCGCTGGGCATGCTGGTGACGATGTCCGACGCCGGCCTGCAAGCCAACCCGGTGCCGTTCGTGCTCGATGCCGATCCGGCCGGTGGCCCGGGCATCCTGCGCGCCCACGTCGCGCGTGCCAACCCGCTGTGGCGCGAGACGCGCGGCGATGAATCGCTGGTCGTGTTCCAGGGCCCGCAGGCCTACATCTCGCCGGGCTGGTACCCGAGCAAGCTGGAGCATGGCAAGGCGGTGCCGACCTGGAACTACGTGATGGTGCAGGCGCGCGGCACGCTGCGCGCGATCGACGACGCCGACCGGGTGCGCGCGTTCGTCACGCGCCTGACCACGCGCCATGAAGCCGTGCAGGCCAAGCCCTGGGCCGTGACCGATGCACCGCCCGACTTCATCGACACGATGGTGCGCGCGATCGTCGGTATCGAGATCACGCTGACCGCGCTCACCGGCAAGTGGAAGGTGAGCCAGAACCGCTCGATCGCCGACCGCGGGGGCGTGGCCGCCGGCCTGCACGCCGCCGGGCTGGCGGATGCCGCGGCGTCTGTCGAGAACGGCCCGAAACCGCGTTGACGGCGCTGTCGCGGCGGACTGCCACAATGGCAGTCCCGTGATCGCCTCCCCGCCCGCTCCCGCGCCGCTGACCCCGCGCCAGTTCCTCGCCGCCACCGCTGCGGTGATGATGACCATCCTGCTCGGCGCGCTCGACCAGACCATCGTCAGCGTCGCGCTGCCCAGCATCGCGCGCCAGCTCGGCGGCTTCGAGTGGATGGCCT
>Ga0307510_10002783_pt1 | contig 20052 bp, 11 predicted proteins | sample 12_EM_MG_FD_207224 | JGI IMG/M metagenome (GOLD analysis project Ga0307510, IMG submission 207224) | Populus trichocarpa ectomycorrhiza microbial communities from riparian zone in the Pacific Northwest, United States - 12_EM | ecosystem: Host-associated > Plants > Roots > Unclassified | place... | reverse complement strand
GAAGGGAAGGTCATTACTTAGGTTTGATACTCGGCGAAAAAAGATGGCTATGATTTTTTTTTATTCAATGGAAAAACTAGTAATATTTAATATAAAGGATTTTTAATGATTAAATAGAAAAAAAAAGCAAACTTATAATTAATGAAATATTTTTTATTAATTTTTTTTAGATAAACGTATAAAGTATTACGCGCGGCAAACAAAGTTATTTTTAAACAAATTATAAAAAGCAACAGGCGATTTTTTTTTTTAAAAAAAAAAAACTAATCAAAACAGAAAGCGGAGCTAACAAAATAATAATGATTAAAATAAAGAATACCCATTTATTTTTATTTTATTCGTCCCAACAAAATGCGCTTTCTGCAGTCTGCACTGTGAGCGAAAGCACCCGCACCCACGCCCCCATCAGGCATCAATCAAAAGCTTCCAGCCACCACCAATTCATTAAAACCCCCCATCGCACGGCATCCCACCTTTTGCTGCACAAAACCCAGCAAAAAATAATGAGAGGCCACCGCTGTACAGCGTCCTCCCGGGTGGAGACTGAAAGCGATACTGATTCCGATTCCGAAACGATGAGGTGCATTTCTTGTAAGGAGTACTACGGCAGATGCGATGCTGGAACTTGCAAAGAGTGTTATGAGGAAGCAAGCGAGACCGAAGAAGAGCTTAAAAGAGAGATCGATGATCTCAAAGCTAAAGTTGCCTTCTTGCGTTTCTGGTCTCCTCTCGATCACCACATCACTTACCGCTCCTCTGCTGGCCCTTGTTTCACCGATGTCGTTTTGGTTGCTTCCTCCGATGATGGACTCACCGGGACTGCGCCATCTGTCCCAGTCCCTGCTCATAAGGCCGTTTTGGTAAATACTCAATTCCCCAATTTTGTTATTCTTGATCAATTAGATGGTAATTGACTTGCAATTTATTGATTGATCCTGTCCTGATTGAGTGAGTTCCACTATCTCTTGATTCGTCAATGATCATGGCACTTGCTAGATATATATGTCATTCTCTTTATTGTAATTATGTGAGATAATCGCTTTCAAGTTCCACTATCTCTTGATTCGTCAATGATCATGGCACTTGCTAGATATATATGTCATTCTCTTTATTGTAATTATGTGAGATAATCGCTTTCAAGTTCCACTATCTCTTGATTCGTCAATGATCATGGCACTTGCTAGATATATATGTCATTCTCTTTATTGTAATTATGTGAGATAATCGCTTTCATTTCAAATGCATACTTGGCTAGTATTATTTGCATACTTTTGTTCAATGACCTTCCTGGAATAGAAATCCCATTTCAAGCCTGGTTGTGTTTGTCAAATAGCTTGATGGAGACGTAGTAGGTTGGGAGGGAGATATCCCTTAAGTTCGGCCCCATTAAGATTGTAGCCTGTTTTCTGACAAACTAGACAGAACTTGAACAGACGAACCATGGGAGACAATTTATCAATTTTGCCTTCAAGTTGTTCCTGTTTTAGTCTAAACAAGAGGTATCCCGCATGTCCATTTCATACTGGACAAGATGATCTGGTGATGTGTTATGCCAAATGTTCACGTGTTTAGTTTTTTACTACTGATTAACGTTTTTTTTTTTTTTTTGTGATCAGGTGAGCCGTTCCCCAGTCTTCAAGGCAATGCTTGAGAACGAGATGGAAGAAAGCCGGAGTGGTACCATCAAGATTAGTGATGTATCATATGATGCACTTCGTACATTTGTCAACTATTTTTACACTGCTGAAGCGTGCCTTGATGAGCAGATGGCCTATGATCTTTTAATATTGGCCGAAAAATATCAGGTGAAGCATCTCAAGGCTTACTGTGAGAAGTTTTTGGTGTCAAAACTAAACTGGGAAAACTCAGTCGTGAGCTATGCCTTTGCCCATCAGCATAATGCAAAGCATATGCTTGAAGCAGCGTTGTCATTGATCACTGACAACATGGATAAACTTACCAAGCGAGAGGAGTACATGGAGCTTGTGGAAAAGGATCCCCGGCTTGTCGTGGAGATTTATGAAGCATATCTGTCCAAACAGATTAATACAGCAGCGCACAAGGATTCCTCTTCCACGAAGCCATAGATAAATCTGAAACAAGGATCATTTTTGTTTATGGCTCATGGATTGTTGATGTAAAGATGTACTTCTTTATCCCGGTAAAGTTTTCGCTTGTGTAAACACTGTTGGGCATTTATGAAGGATATGTAAGGGCCTGTGGAATGACAGCTCTGGTCAGTCATGGTAACTAGAACAATTAATGATACTGTTTGATTAGATTATGAAAATGGTTTTACGACATCAATTTCCATTTTATAGCTTGGCGTATCGTCCCTGTTTGTCCTCTGTCCTTTGCAGTTTTGTTGATTCAGCCCTTCGTCAATCCAGTTTGTTAATGTCACTCCTGTGGTTTCATGAATCTACCAAAAAAATAAAAAAGATTTTAACTTAGAAACACCTAAATTCAATTACTTGTTAAGATCACTTTTCCTGTCGGCGCATCTGTGTGAATGACTAACATACTTGGGAGGTCGTAACCATTACAGTTAGTGAGGAATCGCTACTGATGTACAGAAATGTTTACGCCAACAAAAAGGACAGGACTCCCATTTTCAGGGAACCAATAAGACAAACTGATGGCGTCCTTTTATCGCAGAGAAAAATGTTCCAGCTCGCATGGGGGCCTTCGCCTATGTCCCCAAGTGTGCACACCCATCTCATGGCAGTTGCTATCTCTTGAAGCTCGCCTACAAGGCTATAGCTGACGCAGAGTCACGTATATGAACGGTTCCTCCAGGCCTTGGCAATTCGACCCATCCCATCTCAAGCATGATACTCGAGATAAAGCATTTGTGTGAAGTAAATTGTTAATTTCTATTTTACCCTTGTAATTACTAATTTTTATTCAATGATCAAACAGCTCTTCTATATATTTAAATTCAAATTGTCATCTCATTTAAATTCAAATTGTCAGATTAGGTTCATTCAAGATTTGAGTATGAGTTTATTTTTATTTAAGTATTAATTAAGTAAAACTCTTCTTATGGAATAACTCAATGCTAATTCTCAATCTTAGAAGGTCAGACTACCTCAAATAGCCCAAACAATTTTTTTTTTCTATTTGACCCTTGTAATTACTAATTTTTATTCAATAAAATGTTTGATTAAATTTAACCATTCCATTTTAGTTAATATTTTCAATTTCAATTCCTATTCCTTTCAACTTTACATGGTTGTTACAAAATTAGTATTAAAACCGAGCGTTGATGAAACCAAGATGTTACAGTTACTGAAAACAATTGTTAGCATAAAACAACAATTGGAAGAACAACATAACCAATAAACATAATAAAAGGTTTTATAAGAACTTGTTCAACAATTATGACACATTACTATAAAGGTTGATCAAATTGTGAATGATAGAGGCTAGACAAGTCTCCCCATAATACTTCAATAACATCGGTTAATGGTTATCACTGGGTGGAACCAAAACAGGTTGGGGATCAATAAACTCAACTGAGAGCAATAAACTGAATTTTTATTGATTTAATAAGGATGACCCACTTAGCTATGTATACAAGGTAACCTAATTTTTTAATTATCACAAAACTCCCCTATATCATAGAATATTCATGAATAATTTTAGGGGCAATTTGAAATTGTGTTTCAAACGGCGTTTCTAAAAAAATTTAAAATTATTTTTGCTTAAAATTAGTTTTTTAATGTTTTTAGATCATTTTGATTTGCTAATATAAAAAATAATTTTTAATAAATGAAAAAATATTATTTTAATGCATTTCTGAGCGAAAAAACATTTTGAAATGCAATCACTATCACACTCCCAAACATCCCTTTAAAATGAAAGGGTGTGTTATCACATTGTTTTAAGAGGTTAAGGAAATTAGAATTATCATCAACTGAGAATATTCGGTAAAGGCAATATAGATTCAATTTGAGCAATCTACTTATAATGATCCTATAGAAGCCTTAATCAATTTGAAACAAGTCTCAGTAGTGGGAAGCTATAAGATTCAGTTTGAACTAATCTTGAAAAAAGTTAGAGGCTTATCCAATTCACATTGTTTAAGTTGTTTCTTAGGAGAATTAAAGGAAGAGATCATGATTGGGTAAGAATGATGAATTCTCATAATTTGGTAACGCCTTATAGATTGGCTAGAATGTAGGAAGAAAACATTGTAGTAATTCACAAGAGTTAGAGGTCCAATACCAGCGGACTTCAAAGGAAAAGGCTTTTTGTCTATTTAGCCTAGGGCAGACCCAAAATCTAACTTACAGATGTAGAAATTGACACCAACCTAGATGAAAAAGAAAAAGAGATAAGGGCTTATGTTTTAAATGTAATGGTAAATGGAATTCAAGCCATAGTTATACAGAACCAAAATTATTTTTAATTGAAAAAATAGATTAAGATGGAAAAAAAGGTGGATCGATGATAATTTGGGACTTGATTGATTTGGAGGAACTTATGATGACTAATGAAGAAGCAGAGATATCCATATATGCTATGGTGGGGGGTCTTTTTGACTTTCAATCTAGAAAGATTTAAAGAGAATTCATAAACAATATGAGTTAAAACCATTATTAATAACTTTTTATAGTGCTTAAATTGACACATGAAGCACTCATAATTTCATTCACCTTAAAATAGATAAGAAGATGGGAATAGATCTAATGAGGCACTAATCGATTATGGTAAGAATTATGAATGAGACTAGAATTAACAATAAGGGTGATTTTTCAAATTTCAAGTTTCTGGTTCAGGGAGTCCAATTCAAAACTTTTGCCTTAATAAATCGTCTAAGGGGATGCAACATGGTGTTAAGTGCTTAATGGCTTAAAGATTTATAGTTTATTTTATGGGATTTTTCAAAGCTGACTATAGGGTTTAAATACAATGGGTTTACAGTTTTGTTAAGTGGCTTAAGAATCCAAAAGCCAAATATTGATCGTGGGCTAAATTTTTTTTTATGAGAGTTGAAGAAAAATACAAATGGATTAATGCTGTAAATATGGACCTTAAACATAGAGGTCAAACTCAACACTTCAGTGCCAAAACTGGTACAATATGTATTGGATGAATTCAAAATATTTTTTAAAAAACCAAAAGGGTAGCCACTAACCAGGAGCCATGATCATCTTATTATGACTAAGAAAGGGATACCACCTATCAATGTTCGTGTGTGTGTGTGTGTCTATATATATCTGTATGTATGTATGTATTCTTATTATAAAAAAATGAGATAAAAAATTATATAAGAATTATTGGAGTTAGGAACAATCTAGCCAAGTTAAAGTCCTTTTTTCTCTCCAATGTTGTTGCTCAGGAGATCAAATGGCTTACGAAGAATGTGTGTAAACTATATGGCTCTTAACAAGAAAATAATGATGGATAAGTTCTCAATTCCTGTAGTAGAAAGACTGGTAAATGAAATATATGATTCATAATACTTTTATAAACTAGACTTGTGGTTAGGTATTATCAAATCATAATGATGTCGAAAGATGTTCCTAAAACAACCTTCAGGACTCACGAAGGCCATTATGAGTTCCTGGTCATACTATTTAGGTTAACTAATACCCTTTTTACTTTTCAAGATTTGATGAATAAGGTATTTAAATATTTTCCAATGAAGTCTTTATAGGGTTTTCTTCCATAACATTTTAAGAAACAACATAATTGAGAAGGAACATTTAGAACACCTTAGATAGGTTTTAAGGATTTTGGCCCAACATAGACTTTATGTTATATTTTCTAAGTGCATATTTGATTATAAAGAAATTAAGTATTTGGGTTCCATTATGTATGGAGAAGGAGTTAAAATAGACCCTTAAAAAGTTGAGGCCATGATTAGATGGTCCAGGCTTAATAGCATAAAATCTTTAAGCGGGTTTCTAGGTATAACCGGGTACTATAAAAGATTCATCAAGGGATATGGATCAATTGCAAGTCCATTAACTAAATTTCTTATAAAATAGGGATTCATTTGGGATATAAAGATTGATTAGGCAAGGCCTTTAAAACATTAAAAATTATTGTGATCAACCCACTAGTCTTGGCTTTACCTGATTTCACTAAATCATTTATAATAGAGTATGATGTTTCAGGAGGAGGGATAAAAGCAATTTTAATACAAAAAAAAAAGAGACTCTTAGCTTATCTTAGAAAAGGGTTAAAAGGAAAAGAATTAGCATTGTCCACTCATGAGAAGGAATTATTATCCCTAGTTATGGCAGTTCATAAATGGAGACCCCTTGTATATCCTTCAAGATTAAAACATACTAACAAAGCTTTAAATACATGTTAAAAAAATATAAACCTTAACCCAACAGAAATGGATTACTAAGTTAATTGGATATGACTTTGTGATAGAATACAGGGTTGAGGGACAACTTAATAGTGGATGTCTATCTAGAAAACAAGAAAGAGAGGTGAATTGAGAAATCTAGGCTATTATAACACTCTTAATTAGCTAGATATATGACCTTAAAATTAGCTACTATACTGATATTGAGGTACAATTTATATTCTACAAAATGAAACCTTAGATCCCCTTAAATTTTAAAAACAAGATGAAATATTTTTATATAAGGGTAGGGTTTATATAAACAAAATAACTATTGTGCAATACCTTTATAACAACCTAGTAGTGGGCCATTCAAGACTACATTAAACAATATCAGATTTGTCACCAAGCTAAGATAGAAAACACAAAACCTCTAGGTTATTACAACCCTTACCAATACTATAAAGACTTGGACTTCCATTCCTATGGATTTTATCAAGGGACTACCTTCGTCTAATTGTTACACAATAATCTTAGTAGTCGTGGATAAACTTTCTAAATAGAACCACTTCATGACACCAATATATCCATACACAACATCAAATGTAGATGTAGCCTTTGTTTTCATTCATGATGTTATCAAATTGCATGGAATGCCATAAAATGTTGTCATTAATAAGGATCCTACTTTCACTAGTGGATTTTGGTAGGAATTATTCAGAGTTCAAGGAGTCCAACTATGTATATTTAGTGCTTATCAGCCTTGAAGCAATGGACAAATCAAAGATACTAACAAAACCCTAAAAATGTATCTTCATTAATTTGTAGGGGACAATCCTAAAAAGTGGTTTAAGTGGTTGGCCATAACAAAATAGTGATACAACACTAACTACAACATATCCTTAAAAACAACCCCTTTCGAGGTGGTTTATGGTTATCCGCCACCTAACCTAATCAGTTATATACTATGAATTACTAAAACTACTTTAGTGGTTAAGGCACACATTAAGGATAGATTAGCAATATTATAGAACATAAAGGAAATATACTCGGGCTTCAATATTATAAAACAAACAGGACTAATCACTTCAAATGTGAAAACTAGAAAAGAAAAAAAAAAAGAGCAATCAAATTTAGATGAATCTGGAAGTACTAGTGGAGGAAGGGTTTTTATTCATGGTATTAAAGGCTCAAACATTAGGTTGCATAAATGCTTCCCAACTATAATTTTAGTATATTATCAACAATTTTCCGGTACATAAATCATCAGTAACAATAATTGGGGGCTTTCGGGGCGATCGTTTCAGTTTTATACCCACGGTGATTATGAAACGGGCCTAACATTTCATGAAATGAGAATACAATATGGTCACAAACCACTGTCTTCTATAATGGGCAAATGCTGTCTGCAACATAAGCTCTGGAAAAGTTTCAAGGGTCATGAAGTTTATGGATGCTTGCCACGATCACAGGGAAGAGCCTTTCAAATATGGGTCATCCTTGTATTTCAGGTATAATGGAATATCTAGAGCTCTCTCTGCAATTCTTCTATCCTCGTGAATCTTTGCTATCAAGCTCTCAAGTGTTGTAAAATTGGCCTGTAGTTTTCCAAACCCAAACTTTAGTGAAAAAGGGAAGACAAGACTTCGATGGAAAAAAGGGATGTAAAAAGAACACCGATTAGTGTGATTATAGCAAGGGATTCAAAAGGATACAGATGAGTGTTGATTATACCTCTGGTCGAATATAGCCAACTATCACAAGGCGCAATTCCTCACCATAGAAATCCCCATCAAATTCATGAAGCAACCAAGGCTCCTACAACACAAACTATTTAGAGAATATATTAAGATATGAATAGATCATCAGCTGTTTCAGTGTTAAACTCACTATTGTCTTTTCAGTGTTGTTGAAATATGGGTTCCAACCAATACTCATGACCATCTTGTAAACACCTCGTGTTGATAATCCAGCCCAACCAAAGTACACACCAGATGGATGTTCCGAAAGAAGTGCTGAGTAACCTTTGGTAGATAAATTAGCTGAAATAAATGAATAAACTTGTTAGATGCTGATATGAAATAGGAGTCATCAAGCAAAACAGGCATAGAGAACACGGCTTTATGCTCGATTTCATTGAAACAAAGTGTGACTTCAAGGTCAGATAAGTAATGAAGTAGATTCCCACTAAACTGAAATGTGTTTCTATAACTACAAATTCAGATGTGACACACAAAGAGAACACATAGAAATTTCCATACCGGTAGGGATTCCAAGAACCTTTGAGCCACGACCAAATCCCTTAACCACAGGACCACCTATGTGCCAAATTTCTAATGGCAAAGTACCATCTATCCCTGCAATCACAAATCAAATTCCCAAGAGAACTAGGATGAAAAGAAACTTGTTAAATAAAACTGCAACATTGATCCAGGTCTTCGGATATTTACAATCATCAAATGGAGGGAGGCCCCACAATTCAGGTTGTAAATCAAGTAGAGAGCTGATCACTTCATCTGCTGCTATATAAAGATGAGTTTGTTTTGGAATGGATGGTACGGCAACTACTTCCATGTCAGCAGCCTTACCACCAGTAACACCTGGCCTAACATACACAAAAAATTTTCAGGATCAGTAAATAGAACTCCGTAACAGAATGAACAACATTCTAATTGTTGTTTGGGTCAGAAAAAAGTAGAATGCATAGGCAGGGAACATCAGCTGACAGGGGTGTTATTCTCACTCCATCCACTGTTATTCACACTCCACCTTTTTTCTACCCATGACTAATATAACCTTCTTTAATATGTTTCCTTAATTATAATACTATATTATATAGTTTTACATACCAAAATTTCCTTGCGTTATACTAAAATACTAGCAGCTAGTACCCATGATCATATTAGAGTGTGTGTGTGTGTGTGTGTTGGAGCATGGAGCAACTTTGTTTACTTCTTAGTCTAGGCATAAATATTTAGGAATACAAATTCATTATGGATACTCCGTCATTTTACCAATCAGTTGGGTAAAAAAAATCATGATGCAAATAATCTAGAAATAGAGTTCGCTAATCTTTCAATAGAATAAATCTCTAAGTATTTTGGCATCATCTGTTCTTACTTCTTTTTCGGGAAAAAAAAAAGCTCACTAATCTTTCGATAGAATAAATCTCTAAATATTTTGCATTCATCTATTATTACTTCTTTTTTTTCTTTTTCTTTTGTCAAGTATATAATTATGCTATAAATATTTAGTAAAGAGGGGCTATTCTGATGCTCTAACTTATTTATAATTACAAAAACATATAATAAAAGGTTACTTGTCATTTCAATAAAGTATGGGGTAGGAATAACACCAGCCTAATGGAAAACTAAAAACAGTTGCAACAGGGGTCAGGTCCTAAAGATATGCCAATTCTTTATCAAATCTTATGCCAACTAAAACATTCAGACAGAATTAGACTGTTTGACAGTAATACAATGTTTTGCAGCAACCAATATTTAGGACTGCACTATTTTAAGAAAAATCATATTCCTCAAATAGCCTTTGCAAGGAAAGTTGGACAAATCAAAAGGCTCGCTACAATAATAACTTGTGAATTAAACTCACTCACAAAGAATCCTCAATGACAAGGCAGCGGGATGGTTCAATATTTAGCCTTTTAGCAGCTTCCAAAAATCTAGAAAGGCAAGCTAGTAGATTCAGAATCAAAGAACATACACGATTTTTTTAGTTAAACAAGATATATGATCCAAAAAATTGTGAACTAATTTATCTTACATTTCAGGAGATGGCTTTCCTGCTCTCACTTCATCACCAGCGATGACGACAGAAAAGGATTCCTTCCATCCTATAAGCATGAAATGTGAGAAACCAAGCAAGTAGTACAAATGTCTGTCAAGTTTGACTCTTTGCTATGCCAGACTTGCTAATTTTCAAAAGATAAAACAGGAAACAAAACTCATCGGTTTCATTAAATTTCCTACAAGAACCTACCCTGTTGATAAGAAATTTTGGATTCTATATATGCCCTTGGAGAGTTTGAAGCCAATGCCAGAGGCACATTATGACCACTCAAATGCTTAATCAACCGATTGGCACCAGGAAGAGCTTTAATGTTGCAAAACCTTCAAATTAATAAAAGACACGTTTCAATTACTTCCAATATATGAGATAGAGCACCCATACAACAGTCACCATGTAATATAATGAGAGACAAATGCCAAAACGAGTCCCAAACAGTCAGAAATCAAAATTTTCCACTGATCATAGTAAGCCATAATAAAGTCCTGACATTACAAGTTTTAGGAAAAGAAAATAATAAATAAAATAAAGGCAACAAAATGGGAATCTAACAGTGTGTTTATCCTAGCTTTACACATCTATTTGGTCACATGATCAACCACACACAAGTCAAATATGTGTTTCATGTACACCCATCTTTTATATTTCCAACAATCACGTTATAGGAAGTCATCTAAGAATCTGCATACCAAATGCCCCCTAGATAATATTTTTGAGATCTTGATGACAAAAGATCTGATATCCACATTAAATAATACTAGATAGAAGTGTAGAGATTAATTACTGATCGTAGAGCAATGGGGTGATTTGAGTCACAAATTCATCAATTGAACAAGGAAGCTCATAATCTCCCACCACTATAGCAGCTTCTTCCAAAGGTGTCTTCCCCACTATTTTTTGAGCTTCTCTCCCATCCCATTGTTTTCCGTACTTGAGCAATAAAGCTTTTAAAACATCGCCCAATATGCCATCTGTGCCATGAAATTGAAAAGAAAAACTTGTGTGTTTATATATATTTATCACAAATATGATAGTGAAATGTTGATGAAAGTAAAAGCTGAAAATGAATCCAATTGCTGAAACTGGCCTGTATGAATAAGGGTACCATCCAAATCAAGAATGACAGCAGCTACTGCCTTCTTCAAAGGCTTTGCAATCGACATTTTTAACAATTATTATACACAAATAGATTTATATTAGATTCTCTTCACGTCGATACTAACCCTGAAATTGAAGCAAAACCCAGTTCATTAATAACCAGAAATGCCCAATAACAGATTCAAATTACTCAAAAGCAGTCCATTAAATCAAATTGGTTGGTACTCAACATCACTTGGATGTCAACAAACCCAGAAAGAGAACATAACAATCTGCCTAGGAAGCAACATAGGATTTTCCCGATAACACACACACAAAACACGGAAAACTAGAATACTAAGAGACAATCTTTAAGGAATCTATGAAAATGAAAGGAGGTAAACAAGGCAGCATACCATACCTGTTAGATTGATTAATTATTGATAACTACAAAACCACTCTTCACCTCTGCTCAATAAATCAGCCTCTACTTGAATGAGCTTTTTCACACGACTGAGAAATCGAGGTGCAACCAACTGTCCGTTTTATACCATTTCACTTCCCCTTCGGTTCCTTTCTTATTCGATGCTTTGTTCGGTTTGCGAGTGCTTCTTTGCCACTCGTAGGATTTCCGTCAGGGTGCCAAATATATTCTCCCACCCGACCCTTTCGATGGAATAAGTTCTGTTCGGCTCTCTCAAGGGTTAATTAGCTCGGATGTTCCTCTATTTTCATACTTTTATTAATTCAGTCCTCGTCAATTACGTTTTTTAATCCGGTCCTCCTACTTGAGTTCCGTTACGTGATCCAGAGGGTCCTGTCCTGCGTGCATGGCCTGATGTGAGCGTCCGCTACTTTAGAGCATCTTTAATGGAGATGCTAAAGGAAAAAAAAATTGTTTCGGCCTTTCAATACTTGTTTTGTATACTTTAAAAATTTATTAAATTAAATATTTTTTTTTATTTTTTTTTTATAAAAATGTTTTTTCTACATCTTTTGTAAAAATGCTCAAATAATGTTTTTCTTCATTAGTTTTTTTTCCTTTGATTTTTTTAAATTTATGTTTTTTCATTTACTGTTTATGAGATTATACTGATCTCATGTCCTGTGTCATGGGTTTGATGAGCTCGCTCGGGTTGACTCGGGTTATTTTTTTATCTTTTTTAAATTTTATTTTTTAATATTGGGTTGATTCAGAATCATCCGGGTTGTTTTTAAACATGTCAAGTCAATCGAATCATATCATATTATTAAAATAATTGTATATCAAATATATTAAAATACATTTAGCTCTTCTAAATGATTTTTTTACCATTATAGTGCACATAAGCAAAAGAAGATGTATTTATACTATTAAAAAACCATATTACCAATTTAGCTCATCTAAATAGTATCTCCTATTAAAGATGCTTTTAATGAGATTTTTAAGAGTGTGATAGCAATTTATTGTCAAAGTGTTTTTTGTTTGAAAATGTATTAAAATAATATTTTTTTTTATTTTTTAAAAAATTATTTTTAATATCAGCACATCAAAACAATCCAAAAAAATTAATTTTAAGCTAAAAACAATTAAATTTTTGTGAAACGTCGTTTGGGCCGCATTACCAAATGACATCGTAGTTTCTCTCACTAAAATACATATTAACCATGTTTTATAATTTCTTCTTAGTTAGCATTACAACTTGCTTTTTAAAGTGTTTTTAAATTATTTTTCACATGAAAACACATTAAATTAATATTTTTAGATGTTTTTAGATGATTTTGATGTGTACATATTAAAAAAAAATATTTTAACACATTTTTAATTAAAAAAATACTTTTAAAAAAACATCATGTATATATATCACAATACCAAACACACACTTAATTTTAAAAACCAAAAAAATAATTGAATTAAGTACATATACATCTCACTATTGCTGCTTTGAAAAATATAAACATATTCAAATAAAGAAAATCATAATAACAGCTCCATCCTATTATTTCTGTAACATGTATTGTAATCCAACAATTAAAATAAGAATAAACAAGAACTTTTCACCCTGGATTGATCTATAACAATGAGTAAATAGGTTTATATCCTTGGGAGGTTAGCCCAATAATCAAGAGGTTTGCTCTATTTTTTAACTTTCTAGGTTTAATTTTAATTAAGATTAGCATCCATGCACGCACGAGATTTACATTAAATGCATGTGAAAATTTACTCTTAAAATTACCCAGAAATGGACTAAATCTAGACTAATCTGTGAATTCCCTAAATTAGTCAAGACTTGTCCATGTGTTTAGCAAGAAAATATAAATTTAACCGCATACATATCGTATTAAAAAATAATATAAATTATATTTTAAAATTTTATTTAACATCTTAAACTTTAAAAACAAATTTTAAAAATCAAAATCACACCACCATTCATTTAAACAATCTAGAAATCACAAACATACCACAAATGTAAAGCATAAAATACCTAGAAAAAATTAAAAAAAAAAAACCAACACCACCTATCCAAAAACTCAACACAGACTCAAGATCATTACCACATCCATCATTCCAACCATCCAAAATTAAGTATTTTGAATATTTACTTCGAGGGAGAAAAGGAGGTTTATAAAGAAGAAAGCAGAGATAAACTTACGGAAATTCTAATCCCAAATCGAGAGTGAGGAAGAAATTGTCATTAAATATAATTTGGATATTTGATTTTGCCATCAAATTGAGTTTGCTTGCCAAGAAGTGTTTACAATGGTGGCGATACGGAGTGGTTTGATTTTCTTCCTTTATTTATTAATTTACTATTGAGGGTGATTTTTTTAATGCAATCTACGTGATTAAGACGAGAGGTCGTTAATAAATTTTCATTTTTTTAATAAAGAGGCTATTAATAACTTAATCCTCGAGAAAATGAATAATTACACCACTTATCAAACCATATTAGTATTTTGATAATGAATAAACTTTTTTATAAATAAAATAAAATTAAAAGGCAACACTCATGATACTCAGATATTCAAGTTGCAGCCAAATGGATACAGCCCATCACCCTTGTTGCTGTTCGGAGGCCTAAACAGCAATACCCACGATGTTTGAGTCGTGACCCAAATAACTACAACTCCACACACTAATTTTACCACACAAACTACTTAATACGCACATATTTGAATATCTTTTTAAGTTTTGAGGAGTCAGAACACAACCTTATTCACTGTCAACGTACATAAAGTTTTCTATGTTTTACTGATAAATTATCTCAAACTACACGCTAGTTTTTTCATCGAATAATTGTTATGTAATTGATCAAGATGAGCTGATGTGATCAAGATCTATAAATATTTTGAGTTATCAAATAAACAAATATAGATTATTTTCTCAAACTTAACATTTCACTCTTCAATAATTCATTTTTATATTTTTTTCATGTGTTTATTGACTTATATATGGAAGAGTCTCTTGTTCCATGAAGAATTTATTTTCTTAGAAATAATCAAGTCCAAACACAATCTTGGCCCAAGATCATAGTCCTTAAAAAGCTCAATTTTTGTATGAGGTTTTTCATAATTTCACCGGTATTTAACTTTAAAAACTAGATAAAAGGGTCTAGTTAAGTAATATAGCTTAAATTGGAGAATCATATTAAACCTAATTAACCCCTCTTACAAGTCTTAACCTAGAATCGTTTTGGATTGGTTCTTTTGGTTAATTAACTTTGATATTTCTTCACTTTTGAAATTTTCTTAATATAGTCCTTTAATTAATATGTTTTCCCATTAAAGAGTGCTATGTTGTTCAAGTAGGAGGTTTGGATTAAAAAATTTAATTGATAAAGGACCATATTAAGAAAACTTTAAGAGTACAGGGATGTGCAAAGCTAATTAACCCAGATTCTGTCCTTATCTACAACAAAATAAATGAACAAATATATTGGAATAAAAAACAAGTTGTGGGACAATTTGCAGAAAAGAGACCCACTTGATGGAAGAAACTTCGACTGCTGTTGCTAGGGCAGGCCTTGGGTTCGCCAATCCATCGTGAACTAGGCCTATTTTGATAATTAGTCTAAACTATCCCAGACCCTATATTAGCTCAGGCCTGGTTTGGTGACTGCAAAAATATATTTGTTACTATAAAAGTTTCTATGTTAATAATAATAATAAAAAACTAAAAGACATCATTCTTTTATAATCTTTTATTGTGGCATGGGAGAACTTTCATAGTAGATTCACACAATGGAAGTAATTTATTTTTGATCCTTCAGTTTTTTTTTGGGTCCTTAAGTTTTTTTTTTTGTTCCTTTAATTTGGTTTTTTAATATTGTGATGACTTGAAATTAATCTTTGTGGTTTATTTTTATGCCTATGTATGGGGACCTTGCAATGTCAGGGGAATATTTTATCGCATGGTTGATGCTTCGTTTAGCACAAACAAATTCAATTTCATTGATTTACAAGAATTAGAGATTTAGTGACTGAAATTAAAGATTAAACAATTGTTCAATCCCTTTTATATGCTAGCATTAAGGGACTAATTTTCTAATTTAATAATTTCATATTTTTTTTATTTGACTTGATAGCTTGTTATGGTTGCCCATATATGAGTTTCTTGCAATGTTGAGGGAAAATTATAGCGCTCGATTGATGCTCGGTTTGACAATAAACTAAAATTATGTTCATGTAAAACAATTAAGTTTTATGAAACCAAAATTGAAAGTAAAAACAATATGGTGGGCTAGGTTAAACTGGCAGTGCAAAATAGTTGTCACGTGTTGAGGTTAGCTATCGTGTTTTGGCAGCGCATGAGCCTTTATCCAATGGCATAACACCGCCATCCGCACTTGCATTGTAAGCGTCGTAGCAAGATCTTCTCGGTGATGTGGCACATGTGACAGTTGGCGGCGCGTGGAGGTCTTTTTTTTTTTTACTGGCTTTCTCCTCTCTCTTTTCTCTCCTCGAAATTTGCACAGCTTTACCAAATTTTTTTTGTCTTATCATTCTATTATTGTTTTAAATTCGGTTTTCATTTTTTTAATTTTTTTTTCTTTAGGTCCTTCTTTAAAATTGTTTTTTTTAATTTCATCATTTAACATTGAGTTTGTTAAGAATTGGACTTCATGATTTTTTTGATGGGCTGATCCTAACCTGGGTTGATATTGGTCTTTTTTAAGATTTTGTTTACAATGATTATTTTTTCAGTTTCATCTTTCAACATTGGGTTTATTGAGAAATGAGTTTCGTGATTTTCTTTGCTTTTCTTTCTAAGTATCATGACCTAAGTTGTGGGTTTGGCGGGTTAGCTTGGGTGACTGAGGTTTTTTTTGGATTGTTTTTTTAGATTGAATATTTTTTTCATTTACATCCTTCAATATTATGTTAGTTTGAGAATTGAACATCATAGCTTCTCCTATTTTTCCTTCTATGATCTAGCTCGCGAGTCTTACTCGGTTTTATTAGTGTTTTTTAATCCTTTTTTTAATTGATTTTTTTTAATATCATGCTTCTATATTTGAATTGTTGGAAATTAGACATCATAATGTTTTTTCAATTTTCTTCCTACAGGGTTATTCAGGCCTCACTACCAAGGATGCAGGTTTGACATACTAATTTAAATTGATTCGGATTTTTTTTTATTTTTTGATTCAGTTTATTTATCGTTGTTTTTTTTTATATCATATAATTAGATGAAGTTATTTTATTGGATCCAAATAGATGAATGACTTATATCTGAATTTTTTTTTATCTTTTTTTCATCAAAAAATTTCATCCCGGCCCACGAGATACTGCGTGCTACTATCTAGTTGAGACTACATCATACTGTAGAAAAATCTTAAGAATTTATTACATGTATAATATTTAGTAAAGCATCTTGAATAACTCCAAGGTTTGATGATCCAAGAAAATATGAATCTTTGCCGGCTCTCTTGGTTGGTAGTGATATATAATTTCGCTGACACTTCTTTCATGGTAAGGCCTGCTGGATTTATCAAACTGGAAGTGGTCATTTTCTCATTCAATTCTAGCAAAATCAGTTTCAACGAAATTATTATACTTTGATCAATCGGCACCCACAAAATACTGTGATGCAACGTTTTAGACAACGACGTGGAAGGAAATTGGAGTTTAATCATCACCATAAGCATAATTCACAAACAACGAGTCTGGTTAGTATAAAAGTAAATCAAATTGACTCTGAATTTTCCTCCCTGGCCTGCTAATAACTGCATGTGGAAGTTTCGCAGAACACAACACAGTACTCTGTTTTGCTCAACGATCATGATCCTTTTCTTATTTTTTTCTGGGAATTTTCAAAGAGAACTTCGACTGCGAAGCGTGTGAGTGGATTTGCTTTCCAAGGGACATGGCCACGAGAATCCTTGTTCTGGGATAGAAGGAGCTGCGTGTGTGCGTCGTTCCGAAAGAGAGAGAACATTGCCAGAGCTTTTGTAAATGCTACTGCTGGAACATATTATACGATTCTATTTTTTTTTTTTCTTTTTTGAGAATGGGAATCCAGAGACCTTAACACGCTTTTGATTTATGAATTATTATTATTATTATTATTATTATTTGGTTTAGTTTAGAAAAAAAGAGTACATCACTCTCTATTATTAGTTCTCACTTCCCAGCAGTTTCTGTATGAGAGAAAAAATCATTTGGAAAAGTCGAATTGTTGATATATTTTTTTTAAAATAGTATAAATATTGTTTTTTTAAGTGGACTAAAAAAAATCATTTCAACAACCCGTTTATATTTTAATATACTTAATGTTGATACTTTTGGGTTTTTTTTATAAAAGTATTGAGAAAAGTCATGGAGATAAAATAATATTTTTTTAATAATCTATTTTAATATAGTCACGGAGCCTATTTATTTACCATGTTCCAAAAAAAATGGCAAAGTGGAATAATTTGAAAAATACATATACAGGAAAAAACAAATATAACGCGATCAATATAGAATTATGATAATAATTGTTTATTAAAATATTTTTTTATATAAATAAATTAAAATAATATTTTTTATTTTTAAAAAAATATTTTTACCATTATCACATAAAAACTTTTGATCTGAAAATATTAAAAACATAATTTTTAAATAAAAAAATTCAAATTTTTATAAAATGCAATTTGGAATTCAATTCAAATCCACGTCAGAGTCATAAAACCAGACTTCAGAATTTTAGAGATCAACGGGTGGAGTCAATTTGCCATGCATGCATCAGCCCATTTTAATTGAATGAATGTGACTGGATCACGTAAATATTGGAGTAACTTGCGTGGCTCTTTCCGAGCCAATTGCGTACGTCCGCTGGCCACGCTTGGCATTGACAGTTATAATATATTTCTTTTCTTGGGAGGAAATTGGATCTTTTGGTCAACGGAATAATTTAATAAGGCGATAAAAGGACATTGACTTGTACGGTTGTACGATGGTCTGTCCTGACTCCTGGGTGTTTTCTCGGAAACTCCCATGGCGTTAGTAAATTAATAGCCTTTTGTTCTTGCTCTTCTTCTATATTTATCTGCTACATTAAGAATAATTTAATAAATATTTATAAATACTGGTTTCAATATGTTAAACGAGTCGAGGAAGAATATGCTTCATTAATTAATTATAACATGAAAAATATTATAAATATTGGATTTAGAATTCTCTATCTCATGCATGAATATTATTTGGTTCATTTTTTAAAGTAAAACTATCTTATGATTAAAAAATAAGATAAAATTAGAATATTGCAATACTTGTTGGACTTTCTAGATGCGAATGGAAAATCTAATGACTTTATGGTGTATACAAATTGCAGACACCAAATTATATATATATATATATATATATTCAGAGGAAGGAGGACTTGGGAAGCAATAATGACACAGATTAGAGACCCTCTAAAATTAAAAAATCTTAAAGTTCTTAATTTTATTTATTTATGTCTTAACTTGTTAAGAATTTATTACAATTCTTTACATAGAAAAACTAGAAAACTCTAATAATATTGAATAAAAAACAAAACAAGAAAAGTGTTCCTTCAAATAGAAAAAATAACTAGAAAAGCATAATAATACAAAATTAAAATTAAAAATAAAATAAAATTAATTGAGAAAAATATTTATTTTCCCTAAAAATCTCCTAAATTAGTATCTCCGGGTTAGAAGAAACTCATCCTCGAGTTCAAACCTCATTCAATGATCGTCATCCACCGCAAACATCCTTTTATGTGTGGTCCACCCTATCGTGATTTCCTAACATCTTCATGCAGACCACCAAATCATGAGTCCCTAACACAATATCTATATGTGAGTTGCTCCATCATGGATTCCTAACACAAGACCTTCGGGCAAGTCATCCCATAGGAAGTCCCACTACCAAGATTTCCAATGACAATAACCGAAACAAACAAAAACAATAGCTAGTTCTTGGACGTATTTTTTTTTAGGGAGGACCTCACCATCCCCTCCTACACAAGCACATAATGTTCTATGACTTTTTTCGACTATAGTTATTCAACAACATACAACAACTAACCAACAAAAATTATAACCTTGAATTTTTTTAAGACAATTAAGCCTTGATCTCAGGAAACATGGTAATTGTTTTTCATCGGTAATCTAACAATGTAATCATATTCAAGTCTTAACCTTTCAATAATACATCTTAGATAAAATTTCGGTAGAGTTTTCTCTGTCTGAGTCACTAAACAATTCTTTTTTTCTCCTAATAACCTGTATAATAATCAATTGGGAGTTCTAATCCCATTCACAAACAATTTATATTTAAGTATGGGCCTTAGGGCACTCAATTGAATAAATAACATTTTTAGCAATATCATTCACACATATCATCCACTAAAAGAAAATACATTTAACAAAATATAT
>Ga0307510_10002782_pt1 | contig 20053 bp, 28 predicted proteins | sample 12_EM_MG_FD_207224 | JGI IMG/M metagenome (GOLD analysis project Ga0307510, IMG submission 207224) | Populus trichocarpa ectomycorrhiza microbial communities from riparian zone in the Pacific Northwest, United States - 12_EM | ecosystem: Host-associated > Plants > Roots > Unclassified | place... | reverse complement strand
CGGATCATGACGATGTTGGCAAAGAGACGGGCGCATCAGACGTCGAACAATGGGTGCAAGTGAGAACTACAGCGCAATAGGTAATCTTACATAGAGCATTACGGCATAGAGAGCAGAGAAGATACACTAATGACTGACCTCCCGCCGCATTCATCACTCTCGATGAGGCGCAAATAGCTACAAGGTGACCGGAGAGCTGTTAAAGCACTGCCCCGTGTATCGGAAATGTGTTTTGCAACATCTCAAGTGCCGAAGACAGTTCTATTGATGATACCGTGATACAAAATACGAAACAGAAATTACAGAAGGTTGGATGTCCTTTGAGGGTAAGGAGCTCTGACATCACCGCACCACCTATGTTCACCACCATCGATGTTGGCTCTCATGCAACCATCCACCCGAGCCATTCTGAGTTTGACAATGCTTGTATTGACAACAGCAACAGAGAATATATGGTCCAGAGGTTTAAGAATGACCATATGCTCAGAGACGGCACAGCGGTCAATGATCCTAGCAGTTCCAGTCAGCGTGTGTTCTCCATGTCATCTGGCAAATTATTTTGATACATGGGGCGAGCCTAGCGAGGACCGAGGTATTGAGGATGACTCATCATACACAGGCGTGTGGATGCAATCGGGAGTTGTGAAGTGTCAAATTATTCCGTACTTTATGATATTCTTATGTTCAGAGTGGCTACCTCGGCCTGGAGCTCGTGCCCCCCCCCGCATATTTGTACGTCTGAATAAGAGGACCGAATCTGAGTGTGCCTCTAACTTCCCGCATTTAACCTGCTTCAAGTTGTGTACGCGTCGTCCATCCACCTCGAATGGCCCCTGGATCCTAGTTTTTCCCACTTCTGCTAGAAAGGAAGAGAAGGCACGACAGGCTTTGGCACCCGCACGCGGTCCAGCCAACATCAAAGAAATGGACAACAAGCGACGTGAGACGGACGTGCATGATCGGGAACAGGAAGTTCGACTCAAGGAGGCTGAGGTACAGAAAAGGGAGGAAGAGATTGCCCGTAGTGAGACATGCCGAGGTACGCCGAAAGGAAGATGGGAGCAGGAGAGGGGGTGAGGTACGTTCGCCTCGAAGAGAAGGCATGACGGTCTTTAGAGAGGGTTGAACGCCGTGAGGCCAAGCGCACGCCGAGCAGAAGTCTCTAGCCAAGACGCGTGGGGAGCTGTAACGCAACCTCCCCCGAGACGAGCCACCAACACGACAAGCAACGTCGCGCACCACAGCATGAGGCCGAGCTGCGGACCAACAGGGCAAAGGCAGATATCCAAAATGGCGAGGAACAGCTGCGGGAGAAGGAGAGGACACCTCCAGATTCGCGGAAGCAGAGATCCAGGAGATGCTCCGTTGGATGAAGAAAGAGGGGGCCATGACTCTCCAAGCAGATGACCTCCAACAAAAATTAGCCGCTATGAGAGAACGGGAGGAGGATCCGCGTCGACTGGAGGCAGCGCTGACGCAACGAATGGCGATCGAGGAGCAATGCGGCCGCCGCGGCAACGGTGCTGCCAGTGTTCGGGAGGGTGACTTTTGCTGGCCTCGACGGTCGGAAATTCCTCCGGGTGTCCCGCACTTCCGATCCCTGTTACCATACCCATTGGTATCATCAATTGGCTTTTGGCTCTCCCCTCACATATTGGTCGGGACGAAGCCAAAATCGCTGTCAGCGCTGCACTTACGAGCACATGCAACTTAAAAGGCACGGTCAGGTGACAGCCTCAGTAGAGGACCACTGTAAGACTGTACGTCATCGTCTCTCGCTTTGCCGGCATCCTTTTCTTCCGCAACTCTTTTACCTCCTACACGACGCCATCATGAGACCTCTTACACGAGCGGCCGCCAAGGAATCGCTAGACACACGAGTCTGGTTCATGCTCGTCGATGAGAAATTTACGCGTGCCTGGTCTCCCTGGTATGTGGACGTGCCTTCCGATGGCGTTGTCCTCCACTTTCTAGAGAAGATCAAGGAGTTGGGCTGGGATGAATTTAAAAACGTTCACGCTGCAGAAATCATGGTGTGGAAGTTACCCACTCCACAGCCGGCTAGGGAAGTCATGAAAAAAACGTATCTCGCGAGCGTCAAACCTGAGGAAGAAATATTAGAGGAAGAGGAGGAGATGGGGGGCGAGGGAATGGGAAAAGCGGAGGAGAAAGCGAAGCAGGAATCAAAGGCCGCGTCGCAACTCTTTCCGAGCGACAAAATATCGTTGTGCATCACGGAGCCCGCATCACCACGTCGTATTTGTGTTCTGGTGCAAGTCGCTGCCAAAGCCAAAGGTACGTCGTGTTGTGCTGTTAGTACCAGATACCAGCTGATTCAGTTGCGGAGGTCCTCGAAACACAATCTCCGGCCCCACGTTGGTCCTAATCTTATTGCTCCCCGTCGTCACGATCATTCTGCTAGTAATTTCGATGCCCTCCCCGCCGTTGCGCCACTAGCTCCACAGGACGAATACCCTTCCAAGCGACGGCGTTTGGCCGACTGCCCCGATTATTCCTGGTTAGAGGAAGTTCGCTTAAAGATGTGGAATAACAGCGCACTTGAACCGAAGCTTTTCTGAGAGGTGGAGATCACTTTGGCACATTGTACTGGGCTGCGAAACTGCCTGGAGAGGCAACACCCGGATCGTGACTCGCCGGAATACGATGCCTTTGAGCTTGATGTCCTTGGGTTGACCTTCTCGGCAGAAGCTTTTTCACCACGACCTCCCGACAACAACAATGAGGATCGAGCACGTGATGACGATGATCCGGAGGCACTGGCAAGTAACGAGGACGGTACGTACTAAAATCGATGACGATGACCTGGAAGCAACCAACGAGGACGGCTCTGACGTCAACTCACTCTTCCCATTTACTCCCCGCTTTTTGGATTTGCCTTAGACCTCAAGGAGGAAGTGCCGGACCGCTTACCTTTGCCACTTTTTCTTCGTCAAGAATACGATGATATCTCGGCGCTGATTAAGAAACAACCTCAATGCGATAAAGGTTCGGTGATAGTCAGCGGTCAACCTGGAACGGGTGAGGTTCTTGTCTCCCTGCTAACTTACTTGACCAAGCCGAGGACGGGACTGTCTATCATGTCAACGAGAAGGGTGTTCAGGTGATCGAGTCCTGGTCGTCAAAGGAAGAGATTGTGGCCATTGTTGACTGCGACAAGGGTTATGAGCCCAACCATATGCTCATGCGTCGGAGAGTGCAGATTGTTCTGGCATCATCTCTCAAAGGCGCAAATCAACCCTGGATGAAGCAAACAGCTCTCGTTACAGTACTTGCAACTAAACTATGGTCGGCCCGCGAGCTTTTCCTGACCGGGTTCGTCTTAGGGTTGCTTCATTCAGATTTCTTTAGGATATCCCTTTATGCCTTTGATATATCCCTGGAGCTGCTCAGGGAGTCGACCTTGTACTTCGGCTACAATCCTCGTCTATGCTTTAGTGCTGCCCACTCTGTGGACAGTTTAGAAATGAAGGAGGAGGACGTCATGTCGCAAATCAGAGACATTGCAGCCGGGGGGAGCAATATCTCGCAACTCCTACACTCGTTCCAAAGAGGAGACTCTGACGTCTCATTCAGTTTTTGTAAAATTTCCAACAGACAAACAACGGCTCCTCACACAATGCAAGTTTGGAGATGTCTCGCCATGGGCTTTGATCAATTACTGAAACAGTGCAAAACTCGACGAGCTGATGCAGCCGCTGGCTTCTACTAGCAGATTTCAGGAGTGTCTGAAGCAGCATCGCTCTGGGGCCGTGTGTTCGAAAGGCTAGTATTGAATCACTTAGATGGCATTGGTCTCAAACACAAGTTTTCGATACGTGGGTTGACCTCGGGAAAAATGACGTGGACCATTCGTGATCGCATTCGACGTTTCAACTCTCGGCGGGATTCGGACTTTATCGTCGCAATCACCGAAGCAGTTCATGCCAAAAATCCACTGCATTTGGTACCGTTTTCTCGCAACTTCGTGGCCGTTGATTCAATCATCTGCGAGCCGAATGGAGTCCTCACCTGTATTCTGGTCACGGTGGTAGAGAACACGATATTCTGGTCTCACACTAACGTGGACCATTCCTCCAAGAGCATCACGAAGTTGGAAGATCCGGGGAATTACAGTAATGAAGCGTAACATGGATTAATCGAGTTTTCTTGTGTTCTTGGATATCAGGATGTTGTATTTGCTACGGCTGTATTTGTAAAGAAGAGAATGACCTTGTCCTGAAAATCATACTTATCTTTCGTGGCACCTTAAAGCAGAAATGCGGGACACCATGGTCTTATTACGACAATGTTTTGACCTCTCATGGCACCGCTGATTCAAAAACCACGCCAGACGTGATTGGAGTGACCTATAATTCGTCAGATGTTTCTGGTCGGATATCTTCCATGGTTACTTGACTGGCCGTTCCACGCTGAGCTTCGACTCCCCACTGCAATCGCGTGAACCTACCAACCTCATATATGGCTCAGCCAAGAATTGGTGCATGCTTCTAATCACCTTTGATTGGTTGGTTTGTCCTCGGATCCTCTGGTTAAAGGACGGATGCATATCGGCTCGGCTCAAGTTGATTGCGCGGTCATATGACCCTGTTTGCCGCCAATGATTCCGATTTCGGTTCCTGGAAGGAATTAATTTAAAATAAAATATTTTATTATTTGTTTGACCAAAATGTTTGACAACTTGGTTGATGAAAGCAGTCTGGCCATAATTTATTAGGCTGCAACAGGTTATGGGCCCTGTTTGTGAATGCCAGTTGTCTAAATGGTCCAGATTGGGGGGGTGTGTTGGATGTGCAATCTGTCCATGAATTCAAAGTGGCAAAAGAGAGGCAATCCACATAAAATCCCCACTCCAGATTGATTTCCCCAGGCCAGGTAGCTCAATTGGAAGAGCACCTGGTATATATCCAGTAGGCCTGGGTTCAATCCCCAGTCTGGCCATAATTTATTAGGCTGCAACAGGTACTTGAAGTGATCAGAATTGTGATAAGCACACATTGACAATCTGCATTATCAGAAGTAAGTCCTTTTGCTCTCTGCTACCTTCAGGTGCTCAACCCCTCCTGGCTTGTTATCTCTTCCAGTGGTTGCCGGATGCCATCCCACATCTCTCTATGCATCTCTGCCACTTTGGCCGAGAAGGGCGACACGCCCCCCTCCCCTGAGTCCCCTCCTACGACCGAATCCTCGAGCCTCAGCACCAGTACTAGTAGTGCCTCCACCACGAATACCCCTCCATCGGAGGTCGCATGTTCGCAGCGTGCCCCTCTGTCTAAAGAAGCTGAGTTCTACTACGCTGGACTCCCGTCCAGCCCGCCCTTGGTTGGGCGGTCAACCGGTCAAGCGCCACTCCTTGGCAGGCTCCCAGCGGTGTGGAGGAGCACACGAGGCCCAAGGTACTTGGAACCGTGGGCAATCATGAAATCAAGAACCTATGGGAAGGAGACCTCTCTCTCCAGATTGTCAACTACCTCAATTCGAAGAAGGTACCTTGGACGAGCGTGGACGTGGTCCGCATCAGCTATGTGGGCGAATCGTTCCGCCCTGTGATCCTCTGGATCGGAGTTCTACCTGAATCACTCTCAGCCGAGGACGGTACCCATTTAGCTCGTAGTTGCCAGGAGGTCCTGGTACAGTTGGGCATCATCGATGTGGACGTAGAAACCCGTTGCAAGGTCCGAAACTCCTCGCGCCCTCCTTCTCATCTGACCCTACCGTGGACGTCCAAAACCCGCTGACGCCCACTCTGGGCCATTTTGCTGTGGGGAGAAAGGCACAGCACCGGATCATGTATACTCAGGCTACCGGATCAAATTTCACGACTACTGTACCCTATTTCACCAGGCGCTACAGTCGATACCGAGCCCGAGACTTCATAAAGGGATACCGGATCATGGCGATGTTAGCAAAGAGACGGGCGCATCAGATGTCGAACAATGGGTGCAAGTGAGAACTACAGTGCAATAGGTAAATTTACACAGGGCATTACGGCATGAAAAGCACTAATGACTGACCCCCTGCCGCATTCACCGCTCTCGGTGAGGCGCAAATGGCTACAAGGCGACAGGAGATCTGTTAAGGCACTACCCCGTGTGTCGAAATGTGTTTTGCAACATCTCAAGTGTTGAAGACAGTTCTATTGATGATATCGTGATACAAAGTATACGAAACAGAAATTACAGAAGGTTGGATGTCCTTTGAGGGTAAGGAGCTCTGACATCACTGCACCACCTTCTATGCCCACCATCGTCGATGTTGGCTCTCATGCGACCATCCACCCGAGCCATTCTAAGTTTGGCAATGCTTGTAATAACGACAGCAACAGAGAATATATGGTCCAGAGGTTAAGAATGAACATATACTCTGCGACGGCACAGCGGTCAATGATCCTAACAGTTCCAGTCAGCGTGTGTTCTCCATGTCATCTGGCAAATTATTTTGATACATTGGGCGAGCCTAGTGGGTTCCGAGGTACTGAGGATGACCCATACACAGGCGTGTGGATGCAATCGGGAATTGTGAAGTGTCAAATTATTCCGTGCTTTATGATGGTCTTATGTCCAGAGTAGTTACCTCGGCCTGTAGTTCGCGCCCCCTCCCCCCCCAGCGTACTTGTACGTCTGAATAAGAGAGCCGAATCTGAGAGTGCCTCTAATTTCCCGCGTTTAACCTGCTTCAAGTTGTGTGTGCGTCGTCTGTCCACCTCGAATAGCCCCTGAATCCTAGTGTTTACCGATTCTGCTTGTTGCTGCCTGAGTGAGTAATCCTTTACAAACGGCATTGGGGTCGTAACGAGCCAGAGAGTCTGTCTGTATATATGCCAGTGGGCCTGATGGATGGCCTAGGAAATCAAGAGTCCGGGAGAATACTAATGAGTGACCAGATCCGGGGGGGGGGGGGCAGCCTGAGGAGTGGCAGAGTTCGGAATGACATTAGCGATTACTGGCGTCATGTCATCATGCGAGTTGAAGGTGACCCAGAGTCTTCGACAACTCGAACAGAAATAAATGAAGGGACAATGGTGCAAGCCTCCAACAACGACTATTGCCGTGATATGACCTCGTTAAAGCGTTGGACGACCCCGCCGTAGAAAAGGAATTGCGGGAATCACTATGGAGTCGAAGTTCTTCGCTCCCACTCCAGGATCGGGCTCGGAAGCGGATACAAGTCGGCGATGTTTGGGGTGCACTGCAATAATTGAATAGGATAAACCAAAATACCATGTGCGACTGTACGGAGACCACCCTACACATTTGCCAGTGAGGAGAACGCACCTCTTCTGGAAATCTCGTCTGACCGATAATAGCTGATCATAAGAACAGTGGAATCCATGTACTTCTGGGTTCCACTAGGGCGTGGACGCGGCGGGTGCAGAGAGCGTTGAATGTGAGCGCAAGGGCTAGCAGTGTAGAAAAGAACGAATGCTAAAAGGTGAATTCCGGGCACGTGTGACGTGTCGGCCCCAGAACGCGCGTGCACAGTAAACACGGGAACTGAGTGTACAAACATCTGTCAAACCAAGGAATGTAGGGTACTGTCCAAAGTGTCCATATCTTATCGATCCGCTCGCGTGCGCTGTTTGCTACAAGTAGCTCGGTGACTGGAGTACCGAGTACTCCAGAGATCGACGGATAGGTAAAGACTGAGAGATGAGACAGCTTGGAGATCAAGGCCTATGGCTAGAGGATAGATTCAGTGATCGTGGGCCTCTCCTGCTCATTGCCACTGGTCCGGGCCGCGGGGGGGACTGGTCATGGCTAGGCTACAGTAGTCGTGCCCGTGCTACTAGTAGATCTGCCAGAGCCAGTAGCCTAGTTATTGCAAATTATCACACTGCACTGCCCTGCCCGTTTTGCCAAACAACTTGAAATGGCCATTTGGCGGCGCTAGGCCAAACACTTATCCTTGGTTGATTTCAACTCGTCACCTCCCCACAGAGTCATCCAGCCGTTCTCCAAGGACTTATACTTCCTATACATAATCGGCGTGAGAAGTAGCTATCCATCAATTGTTGTACGTAAGGCTGATATTGACATCTTCCCTAGTAGACTGTTATCTACCGCTACCTTGGTGGTTCAGCCTATGTGCTGTAGGTATTAATGTCAAGACAAAAGGGGACAATACAGCCACCGCAACTGCAGACGCCATCACCATCACCATCACTATCGTCATCGCCATCGTCATGGGGGCCACCGCGGCTGCAGACGCCATCGCCATCGCAGTGGGGGCCACCGTCATCGCTGTGGTGGAAGTCCCCGAAATCACCGATCACTATTGTTCGGCCCACATCTTCACCGCTACCCCAATCACAACTAGTGGCAGTATCACCACCGCGATCGCCGTCGCCGACGGTGCCGATAGATGTGCCGCCGCGGGTAATGGCATGGCTGCCACCACCCACAATGCCACCGGCTCCGCCAATATTAGTAGTCCCGCCGCCGCCACCAGAAAAGGATTCAAATGTCAGGTCTAAGAGGGCAGGACGTCAGAAACGAGAGGGCGAGGTGCACAACAGGGGCGAAGAGGCGAGAAAGAAAGAGGAGGCACGACGGCTTTTCGAACTTGAGGCACGCGCACGTGATCCGGCCAACATCGAAGAAATGGACACCAAGCGACGTGAGACGGACGTGCATAATTGGGAAGAGGAAGTTCGACTCAAGGAGGCTGAGGTACAGCAAAGGGAGGAAGAGGTTGCCCGTAGGGAAGGAGATGTAAGACAGAAGGAAGGCCAAGTTAAGGCACTCGAGGCGGAATCACGGAATAGACACGCCGAGGCACGCCGAAAGGAAGAAGAGGCGAGCAGGAGAGGAGGTGAGGTCGGTCGCCTCGAGGAGAAGGCACGCCGGTCTTTAGAGGGGGCTGAACGCCGCGAGGCAAGCGCACACCGAGCAGAAGCTTCTGCCAAGATTCGCGAAGCAGAGATCCAGAAGATGCTCCATGCCATGGATGAAAGAATAGGGGCCATGGCTCTCCAAGCAGATGGCCTCCAACAAAAATTAGCCACTATGAGGGAATGGGAGGAAGATCTGCGTCGACGGGAGGCAGCACTGAGGGGACAGATGGCGATCAAGAGGCAACTTGAACGCCGCCGCCGCGGCCGTCGCGGCAACGGTGCTGCCAGTGGTCGGGAGGGTGTCTCACTTTCGCTGGTCGGAAATTCCTCCGGGCACACTAACGTGGACCATTCCTCCAAGAGCATCACGAAGTTGGAAGATCCGGGGAACGGCAGTAATGATCGGGAGTGTACCATATCTTCGATGGCCTCGACTATCGGGAATTCCTCCAGAAGTAACGTAATCAACTGGCGTTCCTGCAAGAACATCACGAAGTTGGAAAATCCGGGGGATTACACTGATGATAATGACCGGGAGGGTACCAGCGACTTACCTTCGCTGGCCTCGACGATCGGGAATTCCTCCAGTCACGCTAACGTAGACCATTCCTCCAAGAGCATCACGAAAGACCAGGGGAATTACGGTAATGAAGGATGACATGGATTCATTTCATCGGGGTTTCTTGTACTCTTAGGTATCAGGATATTGTAGGGTATGGCCTGTCTCTTTTTTGCTACGGCTGTATTTGTAGAGAGAAGAGAACGAAGCTACCTGGGTTTCATTCCCGGGCCGTTGTCCTGAAAATCATAGTTATCTTTCGTAGTAACCTTAGAGCAGAAACGCAAAACGCCATGGTCTTATTATGACAAGGGTTTGACCTCCCACGGACATGTTCCGCTGATTCAAAACCACGCCAGACGTGATTGGAGTGACCTATAATTCAAGTTCGTCAGATGTTTCTGGTCGGATATCTTCCATGGTTACTTGACTGGCCGCTCCACGCTGAGCTTCGACTCCCCACTGCAATCGCGTGAACCTACCAACCTCATATATGGCTCAGCCAAGAATTGGTGCATGCTTCTAATCACCTTTGATTGGTTGGTTTGTCCTCGTATCCTCTGGTTAAAGGACGGATGCATATCGGCTCGGCTCAAGTTGATTGCGCGGTCATATGACCCTGTTTACCGCCAATGATTCCGATTTCGGTTCCTGGATGATGTCAGGACGTAATCCTTATGTCATCATCATTGACTTATCTCCCTCGCTCACGACTTTACGACTTTGACTCGCTTCATCATGCATGCGCCAACTCGTCCTATCGTATACTCTTTCCCGGACACTTCAAACCTCTCCGATTCACTTGCGGAGTACATACTCAAAGCCCAGAAGGAGTCCATCAACAAGCATGGCCGGTTCACCGTCGCCATTTCTGGCGGTTCCCTTCCGAAGACGCTCACAGCCCTTATCACGAAGCAAGATGTAAGATGGGATAAATGGCAAGTGATCGATCCCTCCCTCCCTCTTCTCCACACACACACCCTCCTCATCGCTCATCCCGTCTCTCCAGGCGCGTCTTCTACGCCGATGAACGCATCGTGCCCCTCGACCACGAGGACTCGAACCACAAGCTCGCGCAGGACACGCTCTACTCCAAAGTGCCCATCCCGCCCAAGCACATTCACACGATCGACTATGCGTTGAGAGACGACCTCGAGGAGCTCGCGGACGCGTACGAGAAGCAGCTCATCCGGGAGTTTGCGCAACGGGACGCGGCGCGTTTCCCCGTCTTTGACCTCATCCTACTCGGCGTCGGCCCCGACGGCCACACGGCCTCGCTCTTCCCGGGCCACGAACTCCTGTCGGAGAACGACCGCTGGGTGGCATACATCGAGGACTCGCCCAAGCCGCCACCTCGCCGTGTGACGCTCACCTTCCCCGTGATCAACCATGCGGCCCGCGTCGCGTTCGTCGCCACGGGCGCGGGCAAGGTGCAAATCCTGCAGGATATCTTCGACACGCCCGAGCTCGGCTTGCCCGCTGCGCGTGTCCGGCCTGCCTCTCCCGGTCAGCTCGTGTGGTTCGTGGATGACGCGGCTTCGGCCGAGCTGAAGTTTGCGAAGAGTGAATTCAAGCTGTAGCCGGAAAGGAAAGAAGGAAACGAAAAAGAGAAGTGCTCAGGCGAAGGAGGACAGTGATGTGTAGTTCTATTTTTATGTGGGCTGTCACTCGTTATTGCTCGTTCTGCGCATATGCTTGTATTTTGCTTTATTGTTAGCATTATGTTCTGTTGTACACCTGAAATTGAGTAGATTGGGCGTAGCGATGTGATGCATGAATGCGCCCAATGGTGACTAAGATAACTCACTCGTGCGATATGCAGGTAACGTTACACTTTATATGCAGCAAAGATGGTTCGTAATGTTCACGGGATGGCTGTTAGCTACCCACTCCAGTGTCCGTGGCCCCCACAGCCATCTCCGGGAACAACGCAAGCAATACCAAATCAAATATCAGCATGAACAGATGGGCGTTACAAGCCTGCGCGTCGAATGGATCGAGCAACGCACTCAGCGTTCGCTCACGCGTGGCTTGCGTTGGGCCTAACACCAGCGGCACCAGCGGACCTGCGAATCCCAAAGACATTTTAAAATTAAAACGTAGCGTTCGTTAGGAGGACGTAAAAACGTAAGGGACCTATGATACACGCACCGGGTATCGCCTGGGCGAGGCGCCGCAGAAGCTCTGAGCGCAACACGGCTTGTTCTTCGGGCGTCGGGTCCGGGGGTGTCAGCGCCGGGTAGCCATTGGGAAATAGTGAGTGTTTGGTAGCGGTCACGAGCGCTGTAATCTGGACCGGCGTAAGAACGGAGGTGTAGAGGAAGAGCGGAAGGAGGCTGGAACATTGAATTATTAAAGGAAAGACGGAGAAGAGAAGGTAGAATGAGGGTAGCGAACCGGTCAAGGAAGGATGAGAACGCTGTGACAAGCGCGTCGCAGATGAACAAGAGTGCCATCCCGGCAAATCGGGTGGGCAAGGAGAAAAGTTCGGCGAAGAGGAGGAGCGAGGGTCGAGCGAGATTGTGTGGGGGTGCGCGGGTTGGCAGTAGCGGTGGTGTTGGCGGGGGTGTGCCCGCATCCGGACACGAGCTGACAGAGGCGGCTACAGACTGCGACGGTGAGGGCACGCTTGGTGTTGATGGGGCTTCGGGAGTCGGCGGTGATGGCGCAGGTGTGGCTTCTGCTGGCGTGTTGGGCGAAGTGCGTGTTGGCGATTGTGGTGGTGAGGTATGCGGTGGTGGGGAGTTGTGCACCTTCTTGATTGTGTGGACGGTGCGCTTGTAGATGTGGATTATGGAAAGCGCGGTGCTCGAGATAGCTTGGACGGCGGAGAGAAAGTAAACGATGATGGTGTGGAAGGACGGCACCGTGGAGGAATTTGCGGTAAAGCGCGAAGGGGGATCTGGGGCCTTACGAATAATTAGCTTGGGCGAGTGCAGGTGATGGAGAGACTCTATCACACGTTAGATACTCACCGTCAGAAGCTCATCTGCGGGACCAAGGAGGTCCAACAAGGTGCTATGCAAAAACCATGGTTGTGTGATGCGAGGCGCAACGTCCACACACACAGTCTTGACAATGATCTCACGAATGAGGTATCGCTCGGATTCGATATCCCAGTCCTCAGGAGCGAGGCATGCCTTGAGGACAATGTCGACCGCTGCACGGACGTAGACCTGGTCTATCTTTCCGTCGGGTGACACGCCGACGTGCTGCTGCTGTCCATGGAATAACATGGGGAGAGAGGCGGACCCCGCGGCGGCATAGGAAGAACCAAGTTTGCGCGCGGCGATGCGGTAGTCTGCACAGTGCTGCGCGAGAAGGGTAGGAAGGTCGTGATAGATGAGTGTACTGACGTCTGCGGCGAGTGCCCTAGCCTCGAGCGCGCGAAGGACCGACGTAAGGATGCACGTGAGTTCGACGAGGAGCTGCTTGTCGTAACGTGTGATCTTTGTCCACCACGGGTTTATGTATGCGCGCAGGGCGAGAGCTATAAGATCGTAGAGCTCCGCGTCCAGCGCTGGATAGGCCGAGGAGGTCTGAAGCAGGGGCGGAATGGGGTCGGAAGGTGAGAGGTGGGGGAAGAGAAGGCGCTTCGTTAGGGAGACATTGGGATGGCCTGGTGTGGTTAGCTTGCTGGATGACGAAGTGATTGAGGGTGCACGGCCAGAGGGCAACGACTGCGAAGGGAGGCCTACATTGGCATTGGTGGCCATCGAGTGGTGACAGGCACTTTGGCACTTGTACCGCACGTTCACGCATCATATTTTTAGAATGGTTCTCATCACTCATGCCGTAACTTTTACATCACAGTGCTCTGTAAGTGTGTTTACCCACACAGTTGCAGCTTTGACGTCCGGCGTCCGCCCCTGCGGTTACTTATGGATTTATGTACTCAGCACATTGCGCAACATCTCCCAACTTGACAACGAGCGGGAAATGCGGGACGAACGTGCTTCACAACCACACTTGTGATCAAACCTAAGCGAGGATTTCTCGATATGCCGGCCTGACGGGACCTGTCAAAAGGTGCAAAAAAAAACTGGGCGCTGTATTGCAGGTGTCCCTGGGGAAACGCATTTTGTCGTTCGATAACACGCCCACGAACCACCGGCCTGATTTGACCGTGAGGCTGAACGGTTCTTGCACTGGTTCGTACTCTTGAGAGAGGGGAGGGAAAGGTGAGACCCACCTCTAAATTATGTTTCCACGTGCCGAACACCTTTCTCACCGCTGTTCATTCCCCACTAGTTTCTGTCTTCCATACCTTACCTTCTGCGCTTCGACTTCGCGCCAACGTACCTTTGTTCTGAGTTCAATGCAATAGCACGCTCCTTCAACCTTCCACTCGTTTTCCATCTCGACATGCCCTGGTATAACAACGGCCCAGATTTTTCCACCCGCTCACAAGCAACAATCGCTCGTCGCTCTCTTCGTCATTACCCCCGAGGCACGACAGGCCATGGACTTCGTCATACAACCGTGATCATCATTGCCGTCTCCGCCTCAGTTGGCGGGTTTCTTCTCGTTCTCGTCTTTTGGCGCATCCTTTCCCGTCGGTCGGCCCGCTCCAGGAGTGCGCCTTTTCCACAGAGACAAGCCCTGGTACACCAGAGGGAGCGTCAACTCGTGGCATTCACCGAACATCAGAATGCGAGCGTCCCAAAGATATTGCCGGATGACGATAGCAGACCGCCTTCGGTACCATGCGTCAGTGATTCGCTTGGAGATACTTCAAATCCTACTTCCTCTTCCAACACTGAAGTTGATGGAAGAATTGGAGTCGCCCCACCTCCTTCCTATGAGGACAATCTTCACCCCCCAACACCACCTTTTTTGACTCCACGTACCCCTCCCGACGCGTCATCCACGTCTCTCCCTTCATCCTACGGTCGTTCTACCCCATCTTCCGACGGTACCCTTCCGCCCACCGCATTCTCTCCATCTCCCAACCAGTCCTTAAAACGCGTTGCCAACGGTTCAGGACCACGCCGTCGACCGGTCTCGATGGTCTCAATTGGTACATCACAAACTATCGTGACTGTTCGAAGTCGGCCAAGCATACGCGCTGCCCCACACGCTCGCCACAGCAACATACAAATTGTGCTACCCGCTCCCCTGGCGCCCAACCTCTATGAACGCCCCGCCAGTGAGGAACCACGGATGCACAAACCGTCCATGGTCGAGGGTGCGTATACGGATAACTGGCGAACCAGCATGGTCGATACATGGATCTCAGTCGGCCAGCACGATGTGCCGGAACCAGAACCCATGGAACGGCGACGTAGTCATGACAGCATGGAACGACGGAGCCGGCGACTGACGCGAAGTACGTGTGTCGCTCTTTTGATAATGCTTTTATGCCTAACACTTTTATTTCTGAAGGGGGACCATCTCCCACGTCCGCTCGGCCTCGGAGTGCGTCCAATCCATCACCCCGCCACTCTCGCTCTTCGGACCCTTCTCTAGATGGCCATTCCAGAGATGTCCATCCTCCAGTGCCGCGCGTACCTTCGAAGTACGGGACACTTTCTAGACAGCAGGATGTCGCTCCCTCCAACCCCCGAGAGCAGAGAGTATCATGGAACCCACCTCCGTCAAGTACCGGCTCCCGTAAACCACGATCGTAGTGTTTCTTTACGAGTACAAGCACTGTGGCCTGTTTATTACTATACCCCTGTACCGTATGGTCTGTTAAGTCCGGAAGAAAAATGCTGTGATGCCCCAAACGCCCCAATCCACGAGACGTCCGAATTTGCTGGATAAAATTAACCAAAAACGGTTGGCACGGGCCGGGTGACGTTCGTTCCGCTAGCAATTTTGCCGGGCTCTTGTTGTTCCGATGGTCCGCATATTGACTCTGTCGAGCGAGCTTATAGCACCCCGACTTCTTCATGGCTATCTCACTTCATCGTTTTCAGTCTCATCTCTGGCGAGCCCGAGGGCAGTCGTACATAACTGCAGCACGATGGATGTCGAGTCCTCAAAGCCCACTACCTGACATAGAGGTCAATGCAGCCCTCTATATTTTTTCTCGCTTTGTGTATTGTCCTCATGTCTGTCCCCGCACGTAGCATAGTAGGCTAGAAATTCAAAAGACCTCCGCGCCGAAGGAATTGCCTGATCCGAAAACCTTGAAGTTTGGACACAAGTTTGTAGGTTCACTCGATTCGCTCTGTTGCTCTGGCAGTCACCCGACTACTTTTATCAGACTGATCACATGTTGTTGATACCATGGAATGCCTCCCAGGGGTGGGGCACACCTGAGATTAAACCTTGTATGTCGCCGCGGTTAAATGCGTATCGCTTTTGCATTGATCTCTTTTCTCTTCGGAATCAAGATGGTCCTTTGTCGCTTGACCCTAGCTCGACTGTGTTACATTACGCCCAGTGCGTCTTCGAAGGACTTAAAGCATATAGGAACAAGAACGGGAAGGTCACCGTCTTCCGTCCCGAGTTGAACATGAAACGTATGAATTTGAGTGCTCAGAGACTTGCTCTACCAGTAAGTTCCGTGCACGAGGTTTGGCGTCATGAGCTTTTGACATTGACGGTTCAAAAGACGTTCAATGGCACGGCCCTTCTCGACCTGATCAAGGAACTCGTTCGACTAGATCGTCATTGGATACCCCAGGAGGATAGTTGCAGCTTATACATCCGTCCTGTAATGAGTGCGTTTCTTGGTATCCTGATACTTTCGCACGTACTCATCGGCATTTCCCCCATCTGCTACTGTTCAGTTGGTACACAAACTACCGTTGGCATTTCACCTCCCGATTCTGCTCTCCTGTTTGTTATCTGCAGCCCAGTTGGGCCATACTACCCGGACGGATTCAAGCCAGTGGCTTTGCACGGCACAAGTGATTTAGTACGCGCATTCCCTGGAGGTTAGTTTAGAGTGTGGATGGTGTTATACACCCCTTTTTTTTCGTTGACCATATGCCCGTTTGATTAGGGACGGGGGCATATAAAATCGGTGCCAATTACGCCCCTGGCGTTTTCGCGCAGAAACAGGCGGCCAAGATGGGCTACGTCCAGAATCTCTGGCTTCATGGTCCCGAACACCATCTAACTGAGGTAAGTACATGCGTGCACCGCGCTCACTCTCCTTGTGATAGCCCGTGGAACTGACGCCGTGGACGATACAATAGGTCGGCACGATGAACCTCTTTGTCGTCTTCAGACAGGGAGACGGGACGCTCGAGCTCGTGACTCCTCCACTAGATGGGATGATACTTCCGGGCGTGACTCGCGACTCGGTGCTGTCACTAGCGCGTGGCAATGCCGCAGGCACGCTGCGCATCCCCAATTTGACGACGAAGCTGGTCGTCTCTGAACGTGGGGTGACTATGAAGGAGGTCTCCGAGGCAGCGCAGGCCGGTCGTCTCGTGGAAATGTTTGGCGCCGGTGAGTCACTGTTTTCTCACTTCCATACCAGTGTTCGCGTAACCGAGGCTCGCTCGACTCGACCTAGGTACGGCTGCTGTCGTCAGTCCCGTAAATAAGATTGGGTATGAAGGACGGAACATAGACATCCCCGTCGAGGAAGACGGAATGGGACCCGTGTCGCGGCCTCTCTGGACTGAATTGGTGGGGCGGCAGACGGGCGCGATTGAGAGCGATTGGAGTGTGGTCGTGTGTGAAGGTGAGAAGGGACGGTGATGCGGCCGATTTAGAGACTTTTGGGATATCTACGGGAAGATATATTAAAGCTCTTTGATATGCGGAATTTTCAACGTGACTCCATCATGGGACTTTTATTAAGCGCTCAATATTATCACAAAACCCAACCAGGATCAGTTCAGCCGAAGCTTAAAACTCCTTTCACTCCCCCTCCTTCCCAAGCCAAGAATTTATACAGTACCATCGGTCCCGTGAAAGCTGTGCAAGATGTCCTCTACCCAACAGCCAACCGACACAGCTGAAAGGTTCAGTGCTGGATCTACTGAACTCTGCCTCCGGAATCCAAAGATCTGATCTTCGTCTCTACTAGCTCCGCGCCAACGACCGCCCCCGCTTCGTTCGTCGTCTAGCCCCTTCTGCGCCTCCTTTGCCATGCCGTACTCACACACATTGAACTTTTTTTGTAGCGACCCTGCTCCCGAGCCGTACGTCGGCCACACCTCTTGCAATGACCTGACTACCTTACAGTGATCGTCGACCTCCTCCAGCAGCGCACCCCCTTTCCGCCCCAAGGGCCCGCCTTCCAAGCCCGCCGTTGGCAAGTAGTCCGAGTGCGTTGCGTTGATGAATGGTGTGCCCCTTCTGAAGCTATCCGCCTTTGACTTGAACTGAGTACCTTTTCAATCAGATATGCTGTGATTATCGTCGAGTTTGTACGAAAAACATTCTGTAGTAGCGCTGTTGTTCTTTACTTCCCCTTGACTTGTCTTCTGCCTTACGCTATACATGCTCTTTGGTTGAATTCTGATGGCAAGGAATGTCTTATTGTGTTATCATCGATCATCGATCGAGGCGCAAATCCAAATCTGGTGAAATGCTTCGAATTGCCAAATGACGTCATCAAATCGGGCTAGTTTGAGTTGCAAAAGGTTGGGCTGTCGTTCGAAAAAAACTCAAAATCCTATCAAACAAAAGACAAACGTTCCATCGATTTCAGAAATGCCTCGACAATACGAATGAGGTCAAATCCTTTTGGAGTTCATACGATTGGCAAAGAGAGAATGATATCAAATGGCACCATCAATCGTACAAATTACTTCAGCCCGCCGCGGCCGCGGCGAAATCCGCCACAGGGGCATCTATCACCTTCGCTCTAGAAACCTGAGAAGTTGAACTCGGAAAAGGGCGGATATGAAGGGCCTGCGTAGGGCTCAAAGCATCGTCGGAACGAGAACGGAACAAGAACGGAAAGATCACCGTCTTCCGGTTTAGGTTCCACATAATGCGTATGAATTTGAATGCTCTGTGCTCTTGCCAGTGCTTTACTAGTGAGCTTATGTTTATTACACGAATGTTGGCGTGCGAGTCCTAAAGCCTGAGGTTTTGATGTTGACCGGATGGCCATTCAAAACGAATGCTCAACTTAATGGCACCGTGTTCCTCGATCAGAGCTCCTTTATGGGGAAAGATGGAACGTGCCCGGTGTCGAGGCCGATCTGGACTGAATCGGTGGGTCCACAGAGCAGACAGGTGAGGTTGACACCGTACCGACCGCCGTGTGAAGGGCAACCCCCTTTACAGTATGCAGCACGGACACAAAAGTCATTTCGAGTGACTCAGCGGCCGTGCGACTTGTTTCTACGCCCGACCCCAGACCTGTCACAAAACTCAGCGGGAAGTCAGTTCAGACGAACATTAACCCGTCCCCCCTTCACCCGCCTTGGACCCATACCGCCGGTACCGTGAAAGCTGTGCAAAATGTCCTCTCCCCAACAGTCATCCGAGAGAACTGAAAGGTACGAGTGCTTGTATTCTGACCCCCGGAAACCGAAGATCTGATCTTGGTCCTTTACCAGTACCAGTCGAGTGGCGCCCCCTGCCGCGTCCGATGCGTTCGTTTCTAAGCTCTCTTCCGCAGTTTGTTTCGCCGTACTCAAGCGTACACTCCAGTCCACCGCCTTTCCGCCCCAGAGGTCCGGGTACCAAGCCTGCCAGTGGTATCCCCAAAGGCAATAATCTCGGTCCCACAAGCGGGCCTGTCGGTGGAGCCCCCAAGGGCCCCAAAGTCAAGAAGTAGTCATCCGAGTGTGTTGCTAAGTGGTAGGTGTCTGTTCCCCTTCTGAAGATGAATCAAACTGAGTACCCGTCCAAACAGGTTGCTATTCGCGTCGCCGTCATGGAGTTTGTACGAAAAATGCTGTAGTAGCGTTTGTTCTTTCGTATTGCCCCCTTGTATGCAAACCGGTTTTCTTCCGCCTGCGCCATGCAGTTACTGTGATCCTATTCGTCAAGTAAAAGGGTTATCAATGAGCTCAAATTCTTTGAAGCTCATACGATGACAAAGAGAGAATGATCCCATCACTTCGTACAAATCACTTCCAGCTCGCCGCGACGAAATCCGCCACAGGGGCATCTATCTCCTTCGCGCTAGAGACCTAAGAAGTTGAATCCGGATAAGGGCGGATATGAAGGGCCTGCGTAAGGCTTGGAGCATCATCGGAACAGGAACGGAAAGATCACCATATTCCAATCTGGGTTGCACATGGTGCGTATGGATTCGTGTGCACTGTGCTCTTGCTTTGCCAGTAAGTTTATTGTACGACTTTGGGCGTGTGAGTCCTGAAGCCTGAGGTTTTGGTGTTAACCAGTTGACCATTCAAAAGGGATGTTTGACTAATGGCACCGTGTTCTTCGATCAGGGCTCCTTGATGGGGAAAGACGGAATGTGCCCGGTGTCGGGGGCCGATCTGGACTGAATAGGTGGGTCCACAGAGCAGACAGACAGGTGAGGTCGACACCGCACCGAGCGTCGTGTGAAGGGCAGAACTCTTTACAGTATGTAGCACGAACACAAAGTCATCTCGAGTGACTCAGCCGTGAGACTTGTTTCTGCGCCCAAGCCCAGACCTGTCACAAAACTCAGCGGGGGATCAGTTCAGACGAAGGTTAACCCTTGTTCCCCCTTCCCTCGCCTCAGGCCCATACCGTCGGTACCGTGAAAGCTGTGAAATATGTCCTCC
>Ga0307510_10002781_pt1 | contig 20053 bp, 15 predicted proteins | sample 12_EM_MG_FD_207224 | JGI IMG/M metagenome (GOLD analysis project Ga0307510, IMG submission 207224) | Populus trichocarpa ectomycorrhiza microbial communities from riparian zone in the Pacific Northwest, United States - 12_EM | ecosystem: Host-associated > Plants > Roots > Unclassified | place... | reverse complement strand
AAAAAAAAAGAAACGAAGGAAACTTGAGAAAACCCAAGAATGTGAATCACAAAGGTGCTGCCTCCACGGTGCTTGAGCTTGTGTCACCTGTCACCTTTAACATCACTCTGGATTTCAGTTTCTCTACAACTTGCTGCAAATCATACCTCCAGGACCATTTGGGATCATTCAGAGCACGTATGGAATTGAGGCACACGAGAAGAGTGCCACCTTCATGTAAAAGAACCTAAACGTTTTTACCAATGAAAATCAGTGAGAAATGATGAACTTTTCGTCTTCTTTTGATAAATAGTAATAAACTACGAGCTTGAAAGTGAAGCAAAGCAATCTCAAAACTGAAAAAATGAACAGAAACCTGAGCAGCTAATGGAGATGGCTTTGGCTGCATGGTTCTGTTGATTGACAACCAAGACACTTACAAGTTGAGCTCTTAGCCAAGTATTCTCAAGTATAAAACCACACAACCCCATTTCAAACCCACAAATGACTAGCTTCACTCTTTCCCCTGAATGCCGGACTTTCCATCATGCCATCTTGGGGCAAGGAAGGATGAAGCTAACCATTTTCAGTTTGACACGTCAACTAACGAGCTGATTTTTAGAAAGTTCATTGAAAGAAACAACACATGATGGAAAACTGCTGTTTATCATTTTGCTATAGGATTTGTTTCAAACATGTTCCCAAATCCTAGAATTTAAAGTACTGCAAAGAGATTCTGGAAACAAATCAATAATAAGGTTCATCAAAGCAGATTATCAAACAGATTCATACCGTCAACCAGAGGGGAAGAAACCCCAAAACAGATGGAAGGGAGGCCAGAAATATTGAAGTTAATGCAAGGGCCACATTTTGCTTGATCTGCATGTACATGTGAGTACAGAATGAGGATTCAAGAACTTTATGTCAAGAAATAACAAATGGCAAGGAGATTGAAGCTAGCAAGTACCAGGGAAGTTGTTTGGCGAGACTTGGCAATACAGAATGGAACACCAGAAATGGTATCCCTTAGCAGTAGAACATCGGCAACAGCTATGGCAGTTGCACTGGCCCGTTGAGCAAGCACAATCCCTACAGTTGCAGCAGCAAGTGCCGGTGCATCATTAATACCTTCACCAACCATGACCAGACCTCCCCCTGTGACAAAATTCCAATATCTGTTCAGCAAACCACTGTCGGTTGCATGCCCATACAAAATTCAATTAGAGTAACTTGAGAACCCATCTTCAGATCATTCCTTAAAAAAGAGATTGCTTGAGCTTATAAATCATGGAAACTCAAATAGGGAAAACACGTGGCCACAAAGCGATTTCAAACTCAATGTAAACGCTCACCCATATCCCTCGAGATACCCTTAACTTGATTAAGCTTGTCCTCTGGCTTCAGGCTGCAGTAAACTTCAGAGATGCCCACTGCTTTTGCAACTCTCCATGCACTTGATTCATGGTCACCAGTTAACATCATTACTCGGAACCTTGCTTGATCTTGCAATTCAGATATGACATCTGAAACCCCTGGTCGTGGTCTATCCTCAAGGTGGATCAATGTTACCTACAAAGTCATAGAGTGACATTTAAAACCAGGAAAATCACAGCTGCATGACCACCCTTCATTTAGTGCCTTCTGTCATGCAGATGAATAGGATGTACATTGTTACAAAGAAGTCATATGCAGTAAAAACCCCAGAGCTTATAGAATTGGTCACAAGACATATCATTTGTAACAAGGTCCATTGCTTGATACAATTGCAAGCCTTGGGTTGCAGCCACATGCACTCATTTCATGCAAAAGAGCTATAGGAATATTTACAAATTCTCTCTAGCATGAGCTTATCTTGGTGGGGTAATGGCCTTTGTATATGATTTTATTGTAGGCTTCACAGAGAAGCATTACCTAGCTACTTCCTCCTCTCGTTCTCTGTGCGCCACAAGAGAGCCTAGAAGGAACACAACTTTTCCTAGAATCATCCTTTTAACAATGGGCTGCGCTATAGTCAGCCTATTCCTCAACATGTCTTTCTGTGACCAAGCAAGTTTCTAAAAGGCCTTAAAGCATTTTCTTGGTTCAGACTGTTCACTGAACCACTATGATCAACTTAAGGAAACTATAAAGAATCTCAGGGTTGTTAATAAACTAGAAAACTTGAGAGACATGCAAAATGTACACGACTTAAATAGACTTCAATATGGTAGAAAGAGAAAGAGCACTCACTTGGGATACGGTTCAAGTGAATTTGCATTTAATTTTAGGCCTCGGTGTTTATCATGTTACAGGAACAAATGCAAATAGCACTAGGAAGTCAGAAGGTAGCAATCATTCAGGTTAATTGTGACTAATATGGTAATGTTATCAGCACCAATTTATGACTAAGTGTTGACATATATTAAGCGCATTTGGTACAGAAATTTCATCTACAGTCACAAAATCCTTGGAGATTTGAAGTTGGTTTAAGAGCAGGTTAGATGGTATCTTTCATGAAATACCAACTCAGCCAAGCAAATGGAGCCTCACCTTTTCTTCAACAGAAAGAGCAGCATGAACAAAATCTCTTCCATAAGAAGATGCATTAACTGCTTCCTTTATCTTTCTTGATTCATCTTCAGATTTACAAAGTGAAGCAATGAACTCTACAGAACCAAGAGATGCTTTCAGCAATTTACCCCCTCCAGTTCCTGACTATAAAAAAATAAAAATAACTGGAATTCAATTTGCATCATGGAAATAAAAAATGAACCTTCTAACACAGGAAATCAAGAGGGAAATTACAATTCAACTTCATCTATTAAATTCAAAAGGAAGCAGACTTGAGTGTATTGAAGAAAAGACAGAGTACCTCAATGTTATTCAGAGTAGCAACAAGACCTTTACCGGGAAAATATTCAAAACTGTCCACAGAAACAGAAGGTAGATCTTTGCCTATACTATGATCCACAACAGCTCTGTATCAAGCAAAAAAGCAATAATTTACCAAAAGAAAAAAGAAGTTGATGTTTATGTTTATGTTCATGTTCATGAGATAGACAAGATGATAATAAAAATTGAACTTCTGTGACGAGACAAGACCATGATTAATTCCAACTATGGTCAACTAGAATCAAGCCACGTGAGAATGAGATTCTGAATCCCATTTTTAAGTTTCTAAATGAGGAACACGGGATTCCAAGCACTAAAAACATTGAAAGGACCAAACAGCTAATTTCGACCAAAATTGTAATATGCCACAAAACCATCTCCATACCAAGCTGATCCGGATCCCTAGAAACCAACTTCCTTTCGATTACATTTTCTCTGTATATACATAAGATATACATATGGCATCGCTAATAAGAAAAACCCGTAGAACACAAAAGGAGCTTTCACTTATTGCTACCAAACACCATAACATCTAATGGTTCAATAAGAGTTTCAACCAAATTTGCATATGCATATTTCATAGAGGGTGGGATAATGAATGAGAAACAATTCGAAACAAGAAGTTTGTATGACACAACAAGATATGATGAAGCACCAATGAAAAGAAAATTAGACAATTGAATAAGCTGAAAAAACTCTTTCCAGCCATCAAGCCAATACTAGATCAACAGGGGAAGCAACAAAAAGTTATAAATAAGAAGGCACGTCTTCTTACATTTATATTTTGTTGGTGTGTGTGGGTGCATGTTGTGGGGTAGAGGAGGCGGGGGTGTTAAGTACGAGTATTGTAAGAATTACCTTCCAATAGGGTGAGTAGTGCCCTTTTCCATAGCAGCTGCTACAGCAAGAGCTTCCTTTTCACAACTGGGAATGCAACAAGAAGTGAAATTTGTCCTGTTGTTTCTGATCAGATGCCCATAAATTGGTTCGATAGCTTTGAACATTAGCCCCCCAGTTGTCAATGTTCCAGTTTTGTCAAATGCTATGGTGTGGCAGGAAGCTAAAGCATCTAGAACCTGGCCTCCTTTAAGCAATATCCCCTTCATACAAAGATAGCAGATAGTTAAACCAGGATTGCCACACACGTGAAGTTTAAATCATAAGAAATTGAGCTCCAGTTTAGCGAAATTTGAAGTTTTTGTTTCCACCAGGGTTTTTCTTTTTTCAGTCGTACCAGGTATAAAATATTCATGTTTCATATTTTAATTACATCATGTATCAAACATAGACAACCTAGCGTAATCTATAGATGATATAATTGAAAATGAGACAGTAAAAGTCAGGGGAAAAAAATTCTAATGTGCTAATTTCAGATCACACTGTGGTAATACTGTAGTATTCCAGGGCATAATTAAACATAAATAGAAGATTAGCTAATACAAACGAGGTACTCTGGCCCGTTCACATACATTTAAAATGACAATGGTTACAGGGCTCCAGGTAGAGAGTCATGAGAAGTTGAGGACAATGCCAATCAACACCCAAACTTCAACATAGCATCTCTGCTTTTCTAAACTCAGACATCATCCCTAAAACTACTGCATCCAAAAATATAAAAATTGTCTATATGGTTGTGGCTGAACTTCCTATGAGATTATGGTTAGTAATTCTCATGTACCTTTCTTGCACAGGAACTGATAGCAGTGGCATATGCCAAAGGAGCTACAGCCAAGGCACATGGTGATGCTGCCACCATCAGACCCAGTGCTCTGTAGACTGATCCTCTGCAAACTGCATGATCAACCCAAGCATTAAAAAAAATAGAATGAATGTGTCTAAAAAAGCTATGCTAGTTCATTTCTACAAGAGAGAAATAAATAGAGCTATCACATAAGCATCAAAATACCAAAAAAATAAATGGGAAGAAAAAAAACCCAGCAATATCAGAAAGGCATTGAACTTAGACTACGTGTTTAAGTCTGCAGATATTTTAAGTTCTTTCATTTCTTGGATTATACTGTTGACCCAATATGTTTTATTAAAATCCATAGTACTCCAATTGATATAGCTTTTAGCTAATGCAGAACAATGGAAAATACTTTCATTGGTTTCAAGGGGAAAAACCAACAAAGTGTTTTTGGTAGGAGAAACGGCATTTTTTAGTTTTATATGGTGAAGTACATGGAAACCATATCATGGCTTGAATCTTCAAAAAGAAATCAATTTTCTCAGAAGGGCTATCTATGGAAAGTTGCAGAACCAAAGCAGTTTTTCCAATTTTTCCAAATTCATTGTGGAGCAAGTAAAAGCCCAAAAAAATTTCTTTCCTGAGAAAAAACAGGACTACCAAACTGCAGATTCATATATCACATCGGCCAAGCATCAGGGGGAGAAGAGGGGACCTTGGCCACCCCTGCCCCAAAAACATTCACCCATCCCCTTGTTCATTGTTGCTATATAAGATGCCCTCACAATTCTTCTTCTTTTTTTTTCCAAGAGTAACCCTAAGAAATACAGCAAGAACTTAATTTTGTACCCTAAGAAGCCAACAAGTTCCATTGAAGAACAGAAGATAAAATATGCTGGAACTTAGCTTTTGCAAGAACTTAGCTTCATACCCTTTTAATCTTCTAATATACATCAAATTCCATTACCATGCCAAATCACTGGTCCTATTCCAATTCCAATCTCCCACCACTTTCTTATCTGTGTTTTTTTGGTTGATTTTGTCTTTTCTTTGCCCTCCTCATTTTGGTTATTCAATCCTCCAAATACAATTGTCACAATTGTTGATTAAATAAACATTTTATATGATTGGAGGAGTGTAATTGGATATATGCATGAGTATAGTTATTTAAGTTAAAAAATATGGCTATGCTAACACATATAAAAAGTGTGTGTGTGTGTGAGTAATTATGCCTATTCATCTAGTTATCTTTCCTTATACAAATATATTGTAATTTTTTAGAAAGCCAACAAGAACATTTTACGCAAATAAAGTTACCATGAAAGGTCTTAAAATTTTAAATATTCATTTCTCAAAACAACAAAGAATGATGGAAACAAAATTGCTTTTCTACAACATTTACGAAAAAAGATTCAAAATTATTTCTTTTCTAGAAAATAAAATGATAAATGCATCTAGGATCCCCTTAATGAGATGTGTGAGCATCACCTGCATATTTCTAAACCAGTGCATCATCCCCCTATGTGAATCATTAAACCAGTAAAAAAAGCTCTATTCCAATCACGACGAGTGTGCCAAAGCATGCATGATGTTCAGTTATTATCAGTAGAATCAAAGCATATGTTCGTGAGGCCATCTCTAGGAATAAATGATGAATCCTCAAGCAAAACATTGTTACTACAAGGAAATCCAATTCAAAGATACAAATGGTTTTCTAAGCTAGAATAAAAGTGGAAAAATACTCTTCCTCCAAGTTACCTGATGTACTCATGAATGGCCACTTGAAAAGAAATGGCCCAAGGAGAGCAATGGCAATTGACAAACCCACAACAACTTTGCTGTATTGCTCACCAAATTCATCCAGCCACCTTTGAAGTTTTGGCTTACTTGATTGTGCTTCTTCAGTCAATTGCACAATCCTACTCAATGTTGACTCTTTCCACGTTTTAGTGGCCTAAGTCAAATTTAGAAAGAAATATAAAGAAAAGCAGCATAACAGAAAATCTATATTCTCAATGTTGATCAAGGAAAAAAGCTTCAGACAGGACTTTGAATCATTTATCTAAAGGATTCTGCACGAGATTGATAGAAAAAATAATAAAAGGCATATCAATTTTCATCATCAGCAAATGTGGCATACCTTGACAATCATTCTTCCATCCACATTCCTTGCACCACCAGGAATTCTGTCTCCAACTTTTGCCTCTAATGGTTTGACTTCTCCAGTCAAGTGCTCAATGGTAATTGTTGCATTACCTTGAAAAACTTCACAATCTACAGGCACAGCCTAAACATAATACCAACCCCTGTTATGAAACTTTGAGTCCCAATATATCATTCAGTCAAAAAGAAAGGTACAAATCAAGATAAACAATGTGAATACAGCAATCTAATAACTTAAATGGCATGTCATATTAGTCAGAGTATTTGCTTGCTTCAACTTCCACCGGATAGTTAGGTAGCTAATCATTGAAATGTGGCTATAGCTGCACTGCCCCTGAACATTGAACTTTTTATTTAGGTTGGTGGAAAGGCATAAGTCAATAAAGTTCTGGCCTACCTTGATAATGAAGTTAAAAACAGAACATTCAGACAAGGAAGAAACTTTCTGAGGTTTGTTGACATTCAGATTATAACTAATCTAGTTATAATACAACCTAGACTGCAAGAATGTACAGTCTTGAAATGTCATGTCATGAAGCCTTAAAAGCTTAAAATCATGTATTCACATCCAAGAACAGATCATAATATGCTAAGCTTTCAACTGAGATTTCATGACATTAGCAATACCAAAACTAAATTCAAATCTTCAGCAATAAGAGAGATAAATAACTTAAAAATCACAGACCTCACCAGTTCCGACCAAAATATAGGATCCCACTTCTATATCATGCACAGGTACACTTTTATACGACAAATCAGAAACATCAGGCGGCTTGTCATCATTTACATCCAACACAAGCGTAGAATCCGGATAATTTTCCTTCAGCTCCTTAACATCAATCACCGACCGACTCGTAAAAAACTCTTCAGCTGCAAATAACAATACAGATTACCGGCCCACATCAACTTTATTCATTCATCACTCGAAAAGAAACAATTTTGATTTCACAACTAACTTAAAAATGGTTACCAATATGAGCTAAATTGAACATTGCAAGAAGTAACCCTCCTTCTAAAGCATTTCCCATAAAAATGGATGCAAAACCCGCAAGGGCCATTAACACATGAATGTTCACTTTCCCACCAACAATATCAGTAAGGGCATCAAGGGATGCTGAGACCTGGAATCAATCAAACAAACGAATTGCAAGTGAAAAAAAAATGAGTAAGATAAAAGGAGTGATTTTCGGGATGGAAAAGGTACCCCAACGAGAGGGAAGGCGACGAGCATGAGCGCATTTTGAAGGGGTTTGACAGCAGGTTTGGGAATTATGTAAGGGCAGGCAGCAGCAGTGATAAAAAGAGCAGCTGAACAGCAGCAAAGTTGCAGGTGTTCTCTCAACAAATTGGCTAAGTCCATCCATCCTAGTGTTTTTGCAAATTTTAACAGAGCTCTTTGGGGTCCAGTCAGTTGCGAATCATGGCCTCCTTCATGGTGATGGTGATGACAGCAGTGGTCATGATCGTGGTCATGGTGGTCGTGGCCGGTGGCGCGAAGGATGAAGCGGTGGTTGAAATTGGTGGATCTGGGAGGATGAGAGAGGGAATTGAAGGGAAATTTGGAAGAAAGGGAAGATTGATGGTAAATGACTCGTTTTCGTACAAGTAATTTGGAGGAATGATAATAATAATTATTATTAGCAGCAGCAGAGAGTGAGAGGGATGGTGAAGGGAAGTCGGTGACGCCAATCGCGTGACGGAGAGTGGTGGTTTCCATGGCTTGGGTTGTGAAGGAAGAAATAAATAAACAATTACAATCAGTTCATGGTATGATGGCTCCGGCTCCGGCTCCGGCTCCGGCTCCGGCTCTGGGTGGACTGGGAGTAGTTAGTAACTGACTTGGTACTCTCTATTTATTTATTTTGCCTTTTGGGTTGTGTATTTGAGCAAACAGAGAAAAAGAGAGAGTAATGGTGTTGTTATAGCATGAACAGAACACTATCACTATGTGCTCATATTCGTTAGCCACTCATAATTCAAGAAAAGTTTGGGCGTGGGCCCAGCCAAGTTTGTTCACTTGCGGTGCCATTATTTTGCCATGTCACTTTTAGAAATCTTTTTCCAATTAATAGTTTGTTTCAATTTTTGTGGTCTGTGTTATGGTAAATTATGTTTGATGGAACGCATAATGAAAATATTCTTTTTGTTTTTTAGGTGTTTTTTTAATATTTTTGATGTGTTAATATTATAAATAAAAAAATATTTTTATATATTTTTAATTGAAAAACATAATGCACTGTTATTTTGGGAATCATATAAATATTAAAAAAACACAAAATACAAAAAAAAATTATAAAAGTTGGAAAAATTATATATATATCTATCAGTGGGAAATTTTCAAAGACTAGTTGCAAAGGATCAAAATACCCAAAGTTAAAAAATTAACAGTTCAATTTTGACTGATAAATGCCTTATTAACAAGAACAATTCAATTTTGAAAGAAAAATTCAAAATTGAATGTTTAATAATTCGATTGAGATTTTTCAGGGTTTAATTGAATTTATTAAGAATTTAATTGCAAGGAAAATTGGTTTTTGAATTCAATTTAGGCTTTAATTGAAAGAATTGAAGTTTTGGGGTTGAATTGTAATTTTAAGAAGCTAATTTGGTCATTAGGGGCTTATTGCATAAATATTGAAGTTTGATAGGTAATTAGGGACTTGATTGAAAAAATTCAAAACTAAGAACTAGACCGTAAAAGGTGCGGGACTTCAGGGACTTAAATCGGCAAAATCATGGGCCAAATTAAAGATAATTAAAAGTTTTATGGTCAATTAAGGGTCAATTTGCATAAATCATGAATCAAAGACCTAATTGGAAACAATGCTGAACTTTAGGGCTAACTATTGAGTTTGACAGAGCGTGGAATTGTATGAAATTAAAAGTTGGAAGGCAATTATGAATGCAATTAAAAGCAATTGGAAGAACAATTATTAAATTGCAATTTGCTAAATCCCAAATTAAAAAACCATAATTTTTAGGGTTTAACATAAATGATGCGTCGTTTGGCCACTAATCGAATATGCATCTTCAAACGAATGAATGTGGCATCTCCGACCACCTCAAGGGTTGTAACCATCACCATTTAACTAAGAAACACCTCTTCTACAAAGATCAGCTACTCTCATCAAATGTTTACATCCTAATTTTTTCAATTAACTTTACAATATCTTGTCTCTGATCCACCATCATTGTAATGGTAGATTTTGGGCTGATTGTGTTTGCACCTTTAAGTGAATGGAAGTGAAGCTATAGAACTTCAAATCGAGCAAGGTTGGATCTAAACAAAAGATGTGCAGCTCCTTTACCAACTTCAGGTGGTCTTCAACAACGATGACGTCAAAGTTGCTCCGACGAAGACTCGAAAGTGGGTAACTCAGTCATCAATGACTGTGATACCCATTTTGCAAAAACATTGATTTTTTCCGTGTGTTCACACTTCAAGTTTGCTCAGTAGGTTTTTATCAAAGGTTGGTCACGTTTCTCTCAAGATCAAAAAGTAAAAAACAAGCTTCTTAGTCTCCAAGTTTAGCAAAACCACCAAAATCTCCAAAACCAAGTTTGTTACAAAACCATCATTATAAAACCAACATAGGTACAGAGCTCACAACTGTAAAAACATACCTAAAACTCTCACATTTTGATTAGAGGGCCAAACATTGATGAATGATGATCAATATTTGATTAAATCCATCAAAATTTTAGCTTGAAACCCTATAAATACCCCTTGGAAAATCATCCAGATGAAGAGAAAAATAAGAGGAAGAAAGGCGAGGAAAATATTGATAAAAGGACTCTAAGTTTGAAGGTTTAAAAGCTTTTCACAAGGATTTCCTCAATTTTGAGAGAAAATAGCAAACTTGGAAAAGAAGAAACTAAAAGGTAGCAGCCATTGTTTGAGCTTGAAGGGTATAAAACATTCATTTAGTTTAGTTGATGATGTCCATGAGGCACATCTCTAGCCTATTGTTGCATTATTTATGGTGTTTTTGAACATTTTTTTACCTTATATTGCTTATAGCTTTTATTTTAATGCATAAAATGTTGTTTTTTTCTTTGTTTAATCCTACTTGGAGTTGTTTGTTAATGTTGCTAGATGTTTAAAATATGCTTGGATGTTTAGATTAAATGAAATAAAGTGATTTTGAAATTTGTTAGATATGATAATAGGGTTATTGATGCTTTTTTTGGTTTGTTAATGTATGTCATTGGTTTATGAGCATGGTTTGGGTCCTCAAGTGTTTAAAAAGCTAATTTTAAATCGAAATTTGATTTTTTTTTGTCGGTTGTCATTGAGGCTGCATTATGAAAGGTGAAATCTAATGATGATTTTGATGATATGATATTTTTTGTTAGTTCTTTTAATTCAACTATGCTTGGTGTTAGCAATGTGGTTTATGAGGACCAAAAACAATGTGTTTAGAGGCCTAGAAGGCCATTTCTGGGGCTTGACAATACTGGGTATTTCTGGGTTTTAAGACAGTGTTCTTCATGTTCTTGGAAAGAACATTGCCCTAGCCCTATAATTTGGACCAATTTTGGTCCATTTCTTTGCACTAGACACTTCATTGGACATCGTTAATTCATAATCAAGGGTTAGTTTGCATCAATAATCATGATTTCTGAGTTTTAATCTTAGGGTTTTGTTTTTGCACCGAAACCTATTTTGATCAAGTCATGATTATCGATCGATAATTATTGATATTTGATGTTTGATTATTGTTCTGTGATTGATTTCCAATATGCTTATATCTTTGGTTTGTTCGTAGCTGGTCTGAATCTTGATCCACATTGTTAAGTTCTCGTTGAATGCTCTTCGTGTTCTTTATTTTTTTGAGCTTTGATTCGTTTTGACCAAAATATTTTGTGCTTTTGCAAGTTTGGTTCGTTTTAGGTTCTAGTATAGGTTTTGATTTGTTTTTAGGGTTAAACCAGTGGTCTTTGGTTCGATTTATAATTGAACTAAAGGTTTTGAGTCAACCTGGTCAGGTGTCCGGTCAAATGGTTAAGTCCTTGTTTGGATTGCAATGTTTTTGCTAAAGGTTTTTTGGTTTAAGGATGTGTTTGACAAACATCTCTTAGGCCTATTTTAAATAATTTTATTTTAAGAAAAATGAGTTTTTGTCAAACAAAACCTAAATAAAAAAAATAAGAAATAATTGTTTTCCTTGCATATGGCCAAAAAGTCCTAAAAATTATTTGATCATTTAAAAAAAATTATAATATTTTTGCATGCTTTTCAAAAATATTGCATAGATTTTACAACAAGTTTGTAAAATTACAAAGAATTTTAGCCTATATTTAAAAAATATAAAATAATATTTATGAAAAAAAATATTATTCACTTTTAATATAAAGATAAAAAACCTATAAAGAGGTTAATATCCAAAATATTATTAGGAATAATAATTTATTATTACTCACTTTTAATATAAGGATAAAAAACCTATACGAGGTCAATATCCAAAATATTATTGAGAATAATACAACTCATTCATTTATAATATAAGGATAAAAAAAATCACAAAGAATTTTATCTGAAATATTATTTGGAATGATGCAACAACAAAAAATTTCAAATTTATCTCGAAAAAAGCCTTAATGATAATTAAAGATATTTCACCATTTCAAACCAAGTTCTTGACCTAATAAACTAGGATTTCGTTCCTTGTAGCTAACTTGCCATAGTTGATTGATAGAAATAGAAACACCATCAGACCATAACAAACAAAGAAAAAACAATGCAGCTCACCTCAAGTAAGATATATTAGGGGTGTTAATACATTTTCTTTACACAACCAGTCATTGAAAGACTAATTAGGGTTCCTAGTAACCATAATACTAGGTGGTGACTCACTATACAACTAAAGACCTCCACTCCCGAACACGCCCGAAAAGGGTCGTTGCGCCCCCGCAGGAGGGTATGACACACTGCATTACCAAACACATATAAGCCAAGAAGGAGAGTAATAAACACATTAGATTGTATGACTCAATTTTATAAAGCAAACACAAAGTAGATTTAACCTTTTCTTTTTGGACAAGCTAATGGAAATTACTATTTACTAGAGGTGTTCAAAAAAACTAATCAACTGAGTAAATAAAAAAAACTAAAAAAAATAACAAAAATACCAAACCGAGAGAGAGAACAAAAAAAACCAATTAAAAAACCAGGAAAAACACTTGTTTCGGTTCAGTTTTGATTTTAGAAATCTGAAACCGATTGAACCAGACCAAACCGGTTCAACCTCATTTTAATAAAGAAAAAAATAAAGTACAAATACAAATTTATGCTAACCCTAAACCGTTTTTTTTTCCTTTCAGTCACCCCTCCCTTTGCCCTTTTTCTCTCTCTTATTCTCCACCCCCTGCCCTTGTTCTCCCCTTTCTTTTCACTTGGTATGAATTCAATGAACCAAAATTTTAATTTTTACTTGGTGATATGGTGTAATGGAATGATTAGATTTTGGATTAAAACTACCAAAACTTCAAAGGTAATTTTTGTTTCTTCATTTTTTCACTCTATTTTTAAAATTTCTTGTAATTAATACTTGGTTTGATTTTCAGATCTCGGCTTAACTACCTCCTTTTAAAGGTACTTTTCAAATTTGGTACTTTCCCAATTTTGATTTCAAGTTAGTAACCTATAAAACGTTAATCTTTCTCTTCATTTTCCCTTTCTTTTTCTCAAGTTATAATTGCAATACAAATATAATTTATGGCTGGGTTGATGTGGGACAATAAAAAATTACCTTTCTAGAACTTGAGAGAAAAAAAACAAAAACAATTAAGATTTGCTGCTCAACATCATACACGTCGCATATGGTTGCATGCTTCTTATTGTATATACATCATCATTAACTCTATGACTTCATATGAAATTTAGTCAAATGCATTCCAACCTCTATATTAGTTGCAATCCTTTTAGTTGAGCTACATATCATAACAAAGATAGTTAAATGAAAATTAGAACATTTGAGCCCTGAAATTAACAACATAAAGTCTAAGTAATAGCTTTTAACCATTCATTTAAAATTCTTGTGTTGAAGAAAAAGATGGAGATGACGAGCAACATGATTTCCATCTATATCTCAATCTCATGGTGATCATTTGTTTGCAGTTTTTTCCATTGCCAAAACAGACCACCCTTATATAAATATAATTTCTACCGACTTGCATCATTAGAAAGTAAGGATTATTGTTGTTGACTTAGGCTCCTTGTAAAAATAGGTATGAAGCTAATTTTTGTATCCTTTGAAAATAAAGAAACCTTGCAAATTAATTAATCGTAAGCTACCAACTAACAATCCTTGGAAAGTTAGGATTCCTTACAAAATAATGATTCTAATATTGCCATATATGTGTCCTTGTAAAAAAAGGATTTCTTGCAAATTAATTCCTTAATTTTTTTAATCTTTAATATCTTTATAGAATATGAAAGTTGCCTCGTAGGAAATCCATAGTCAAAAGAAAAGACAATCCTAAACCAATCAAGAAAATAATGCAATTCCTGCATAATAGCTTATAGGCTTTATCACAAGGCCTTGTCGAACTCTAATTGCTACAAAATTTTAACCTTATAGAAAAAAATACCTCTGAAATCTTCTAGTAAAATTTTAGTCCAATCCAACGGTCTTGAAAGTTATGCTTGTTAGTGTAAAACTGCACATTATAAAAAATAAGCCCCAAATCACCTCTTATTGTCCAACCCTCACATGGATCATATTAATCAAGATTTAGACATCACTTTTTGAAATATTGAAGCTTGATGTAGCCCAAATATCTTGAATAAGGTCATTGAATGCCATTTTAATCTTCTTGCCCTTTGATCTTGTAATCTACCCAATCGACACTTAATGGATCCTTTTGTGATGCTTGTTGGTTATCATCATTCCTTCTCTTCTTAAAATGATTTAAGCTTGAATCATCACCTACATCAAATAGAAAATGATCATAAACATTAAAAATAATATTAACACTATACTTACATGAAAGATCTATTTTGTATGCATTGTCATTGATTCGTTCGAGAACTTAGAATGAACTATCTCTTTTAGGCTGCAACTTAGATCTTATATGTGCTAAAAATCCTTTCTTACTCATATACACCTAAAATCAATAACTTGGTTAAAAAATAACAAGCTTATAACCTTTGTTAGCTTTAAATGTATATTTATAAAAACCAATAATTTTCTTAATAATTGAAATTAGAGATGCAATTAATGTACTAGCAAATCATCCATAAAAACCATCAAAACTAGCCAAACCATATATTTTACCACTAGGAATACTATCTAGGGGCATTATGTCTTTATAATCCTGAAACAAATAAACAACAAAACTATTTTGCATAAGATTGTTAGTAAAAATAACTTTCTTAAGAACATTTTTTTCTTGTATAAAAACCCACTTGTTTATTTGTTTTCCCTCAACTCTCTTTGTTATCTTTTTTTTTTCTACTCTTCTTGATTTTTCTTTCCACTCTTGGCCAGATCTCTAATTTTTATCCTCTAACTTTTCTCTCCTCTAATAGCTCACAATCAAATATGTATTTTCACTCTTTTCAGCCTTACTTTCTCTATTCAATTTCAATTGATCTTCGTAGACCTGTTTCGATAAAAACAATAGTACAAAAGTGATGGATTCCATCTTTTATAAAGAATACCTATTTTTAAACCTATAATGTACTATTTTCCTATTAATCTGCTACGACCTCTCCAATAACAAGTGACTTGCATGTGTAAGAACTGCATAATAGAAAACCTTACCACTATATCTCCAAATCAAAAATGAAATCAATATATGTTTATTAACCTTTAATTCACCATATTCATTCAACCATTGAAGTCTATGAGGTTTATGATGCTTTGTAGTGTTCAGACTTAACTTCCTAACAAATGTAGTTCTAACAACATTATCACAACTTCTGCCATCTATAATCATACTGATATGCATATTGTATGGAAGATATTTTTCCTTTATTTCTCCAAATCATCCTCTTTAATCTGAACATTTAATGTGCATCGAATAACAAGTGATTCTCCCTTAACCAAATACTCTACATCCTCATCTCTAACATCCTCAAGTGCCTACATCTCATCATCAATGTTGTCACTTCTGGTTTCCACCTCCCTATGATCTTGTAAAAGCATAGCTTTTTATTTGGATATTGAAACTCTATGTGACCCATTAATAACATAAAAAATACTTAACATCGTGGTTATGAGGAGTTTAAGTATCAAATTTACCTGTAGAATTAGTAGAGGCTTCTTTCTTGTCTTAAATGGTTTGACCTTCACACGCATATTCAATTTGGAATAGGCAATCCCTTCCGTCTTGTAATTCAACCTTAATGATATTTTAGACTTGTTATAGATTACCCTTTCACTTCAGTTATTGTTCCACCTTCAAAGTCATATACACCATGTCTTGTAACTACACATAGTGTTGCAACTCTATTATATTTGCTATGTAGTAGTTTAGCCCATTTTAAAACTAGACATAGTAACTTTCATATCCTCCACCACGTTAGCTCAAATCATAGGGACTTCTATCTCTTTATATTAACTCTTTACACTTTTAAATATGCAAGTCAAACTTTGCAACCTCTGATATAAATCCTAATGATAGTGTCCTAAAACAAATCTCTTCTTTAAAATTGTTTTTGTCTCATCTTAGGCATCAACGGGCTTCTCATGTCTTAGGCATCAACGGGCCTCTCATAGTTTCTTGTCACACTCAAAACAAGTTAATCCCACTAAATTTTAACATAATCAGTAAATTTAATAACAATAAACTTCATATTTTTTTCTTTTTCAAATAGTGGTGACAATCGAAGATCATTTCTCCCCTGAAATATTAGGGTTTTCATCTTAATAGTTCCTAAGTTTCTATTTAAGCCATCATGATACCTAAAATCTCTTCCTTCTCTTCTATGGCTGAAATTTCCATAGGGCCAAAATCCCCTATCTCCACGGTTTTTAGGCTACCAAAATCTATCTCATTGGGTGAATGATGCTTGGTCAAGGCCTTTGGTTTTTTAATCTTCATTCTCATAAATAAACTCATCTAAAGGTGGGGTAGCATGTCTCTTTGGCCTTCTAACATTAGGACCCTTTCAAATTAACCCCCCTCATAACTAGCAATCACAACCTCTTGTCTTTTCATTCTGTCAAAAACCTCACCAAACCTCGCACTCATCCTCTTAAATTGTTATTGCATAGCCTGTAACATAAAAATAGGTTTTCTCTTTCCTTCGTAAGTGAGAAGACATTGTCAAAATCTAAATTTTCACATTAGTAGCAAAAAATATATATCTTCACATACTTCCTTATGTATTTACACTCATTATGATGTCACTCCACTCATGTTTCACTCAATTCTAGCTTTTCACGATTATATACTAGTTTTTTTTTGCTTTTTTCCTCTTGTGCTCTCATTTTTAGTTTTTTAAAGAACTCATCATAAACAGTAAAAAAATCAAAGCCTTGTAATGATCAACCATATATTTTAGGACTTAAAACAATCAATAAGAATAAAAATGATAATGATAATGATATGAATTTACAAAAAAAAAATGACAGCAAAAACAAAAACAATAACGAATATATTAACGAACACAAGAAAAATTAAAAAGCAAGTACGGATACAAGAAAGATTCTAATATCTACCTTCATTTCTTTATGGTAATCCTCTATACTCTTAGAACTTTGAGTAAGGCTTTGTAACTTCAATTATAAATCCTTATAGTAATGGTTAGGGATAAATCTTCTTCTCATAACAACTTTTATCTTATCTGAAGTCTCAATAGGTCTCTCATGATTTCTCCTCCTATTTAACACAAGTTGATTCCACCATATAATTGCATAATTAATAAATTTTATCATAACCAACTTAACCTTTTTCTCCTCAAAATAGTTATGACAATCAAAGATCAACTCTACTCTCTTACTCCACTCTAGGTAAGCTCTTATATCATTCCTCTATTAGAAAGATAAAATATTTATTTTAATACGTCTAAGGTTTCTATCTATACCATCATAGCTTCTAACATCTCTTCTAAACCCTTTATCACACCTAACATAGTTTGGTCAGAACCCCTTCCCATTGATAAATGATGCTTGATCAAATTTATATGCATCTCTATCCCTATTCTTAACATCAAACTCATCTACGAGTATGAAAGCACATCTCTCTTGCCTTATAGCATTGAAGACCTTTTGTGATTGTCCATCTTGTAAATTAACAATCATGGAATCTTATATATCCATCTGATTCATTATGTCACCAAACATCATATTCATATGCTCAAACTGTTGTTGCATTGCTTATAACATAAAGAACATGTTTTCCTTCTTCTTATTGGGTGATGATTTGCCTTTGAAAAACAAATTCAAATTTATAAAAATGTTAGTAATAAACCTCATACACTTCCTTACATGCCTTTGAAAAACAAATTCAAATTTATAAAAAAATGTTAGTAATAAACCTCATACTTCCTTACATGATTACACTCAAAGATGTGTCACTCCACTCATATTTTACTTTTAACTTGGTTTTTCTTGATGTTATTCTCATACCATCTTATTGTTTACCACTCTTAACACCTCTTTTCAATTCTTTATTGAACTAAATAAATATCAATAAAAAAGGATCAAATCGTAGAGTTCAAATCATCAAATTCAAGATGATAAAAACAAACAAGAAACTAAAAGGAATTTAGAAATAACTTAACAAACCCGAATTCAGTATGGAATAACTCAAACAAAACATATTCAAGATTGAACTTCTTGACTTGCTTTTAAGAAAATTAAACACCAAAGATTAGCAAAGAAAGACTTTCTCGAAGAATAACTAAACAAAATATATTCAAAATTGAACTTCTTGACTTGTTTTTATGATTTTTTTTCTTTTCAATGCAAAACGCAATTAAAAAGACTTTTTCTTCATATTTTTCTTCCTTTTCTTCTATTTTTTTTTAATCAAAGAAATCGCAAATCAGAAAAGCAAGGAAAACCCAATTCAAGAACAAGATGAATTTTGCACTAATTATCTTGAATATGTGCACAAGATGAAATCAAACCCTATATGGTGTGATTTTGATGTAAGGAATAATTTTCTATATTGTAATATTGAAACAAAAAGAAAACGATAATGAAAACAAGAATAAAACAAGAAATTAAAAACAATAAACCTGATTTTATAGCCAATATCTTATACCAAATTGATGTGAACAAGGAAGGCTAAACCCTATCACTAGGGGTGAGCAAAAAAACTAAAAAACTGATTAAACCGAGAAAACCGGAAAAAAATAACAAAAAAAACCGAACCGTGAAAAAAACCGATTAAATCGATTAGAATTTTTAAAAACCAACCGGTTCGGTTCGGTTTTGGTTTTATAAGTCTCAAACTAAAAAACCAAACCAAACCAAACCAAACCGAAAAAACAAAAAAAACCGAGCCAAACCGGAAAAAAACCGAACCGAACCGAAACCGGTCGGTTTGAACCGTTTCGGTTTTTTTAAATCGGTTTGGTTACTTTTTTTTAATAAAAACCAAACCGAAAATGATCACCCCTACTTACAACCCACAATCAAGAGTTTGAATATTTACCCAAGAAAGCTAAAATTAGATTAGAAAACCCTGACCCATTGATTATTTAAATCAAGAACCAAAAGTATATGGTTTGAACACCACAAAGATGATCTCTTTAGTTCAATGATTAACCTAAAAGCAAGAGTGCTCACGTAATTTTTATTCAAAAATCATTATGTCTTCACATCCAAAAAATAAAAGGTGTTTATATATTTGACTTAAACAAAAATAAACCTTAAGCTAAAAATTAAACTCAAATACCTAACTAACTTAAAAGTATGGGTAAAATAAAATACGAAGCCTAAGTCTTGTACAAATAAAAGTCCAATCTGCATAGTAATTTCTATGCCTTATTGGAAGACATTATCGATGTCTGATTGTTATGATATTTTAATGATATAAGAAACAAGACCTTTAAAATCTTCTAAAAACTTTTAGTTCAATTCAACGATCGAATGACAAATTATGACCATTAACATAAAAATGTATAGTCAAGCTCTAGTACATGTTAAGTGGTCTCACCTCTTGCTTGTATTACATTGATCAAGGGTTGATCTTCATTTGAACTCAACTTCATGCTTAATGCCATCTTTGTAGGAATTCTTGAAGCTTGTTCAGCCTGAATATCATGAATTAAGGGTGTGTTTGGTATTGCGGTTGCTGTTGTGGTTGTGGTTTTAAAAAAGTTGTTTTATAAAAAGTACTTTTAGTTGAGGTTGGTTTGGAAAAATATATGTTTGGTTAAAACTGTGGTTGAAA
>Ga0307510_10002780_pt1 | contig 20056 bp, 15 predicted proteins | sample 12_EM_MG_FD_207224 | JGI IMG/M metagenome (GOLD analysis project Ga0307510, IMG submission 207224) | Populus trichocarpa ectomycorrhiza microbial communities from riparian zone in the Pacific Northwest, United States - 12_EM | ecosystem: Host-associated > Plants > Roots > Unclassified | place... | reverse complement strand
AAATTTTTCTTAGTTCCCTGCGGTGAAAAAAATGACATCATCTCTTCCGCTTTGTGAACCATATTTTCTGAACCGATAAAGATAGCTGTACGCTGGTGCAGTTCTGTTACTTCAAGATCAAGGATGCGTTCGTAACCATTGCTGGCTTTTCCGCCGGCCTGTTCTATGATAAAAGCCATAGGGTTACACTCATATACCAAACGCAGTTTACCTTTAGGTGCACTTGCTGTTACCGGGTAAATGAATATCCCTCCCTTGATCAGGTTACGGTGAATATCTGCCACCATTGAGCCGATATAGCGTGATGTATATGGCCTCCTTGTCTTTTCGTCCTCTACCTGGCAATATTTGATATATTTTTTAACCCCATCCGGGAAATGCACATAATAACCCTCATTAATAGAATAGATCACACCATCCTTCGGTATTTTCATATCCGGGTGCGACAGGCAAAATTCCCCTATCGATGGATCGAGCGTAAACCCGTTCACCCCTTTTCCTGTGGTATACACCAGCATGGTTGATGAACCATAGATTACGTAGCCAGCTGCAACCTGTTCAGTTCCCTTTTGTAAAACGTCTTCTAAAGCAGCTCTGCCTTTAGTAGATTTTCTGCGGTAAATGGAAAATATAGTCCCGATGCCTACATTAACATCTATATTAGATGAACCATCCAACGGATCAATCGCAACGATATATTTGGCATCTTTTGAAACACCCGTATCCAAATGAATAAAGTCATCATTTTCTTCGGATGCAACGATGCAGCACTCGCCACCATGCTTTAAAGCTGAGATGAATTGCTCGTTAGCATATACATCCAGTTTCTTCTGTCCCTCGCCCTGGACGTTAGTTGTACCATTCTCACCAAGTATATCGGCAAGCCCCGCCTTATTCACTTCCCGGTTAACAATTTTTGCGGCGATACCAATGTCTCTTAACAGTCTTGATAATTCACCCTTAGCGTACGGAAAGTCTGCTTGCTTTTCAATAATAAACTGGCCCAGTGTTTTGGTTATTTTCATATACTTAGTGTATTTAATACATATTATTTTTGCAATTCTATGGCTTCTAAGGTATGAATTTTTTCCTCAGAAATGCAAAATCTAAGCATTGTACGTACTTTATGCCAACCTTGTTTCCCGGCTGCTCCGGGGTTTAAGTGTAAACAAGCAATCTTTTTATCATAAATCACCTTAAGGATATGAGAATGTCCGCAAATGAATAATTTGGGGGGCTTAGTGTAAATCTCTTGCCTTATTGACGGATTATACTTATCCGGATAACCGCCGATGTGCGTCATCCATACATCCACGTCCTCGCATTTAAAACGCAGGTGCTCCGGATAGGTTAAACGGATATCTTTTCCATCTATATTCCCATAAACCCCGCGTAAGGGTTTAAAGGCAGCAAGCTTGTCCGCCAGCTCTATGGTACCAAAATCGCCGGCATGCCATATCTCGTCACAATTTTCAAAATGTTTGAAAATTGCATCATCAAGATAACCGTGGGTGTCGGAGAGGAGGCCTATTTTAACCATTCAAAGAGAAAATTGATGCCGTAATTCAATGTGGTGAACATGATATAACCCGCCACTACTGTAATGCACATGATGCAATTTTCGTAATATTTTCGTTTTATATTCAGAATAAGAGCGACGATAACAAATATGATGTCACCAGTAAGCGGGGCCGCATAGCTTCTTAGAATAAAAGTATTTTCAACTTGCCCGAACTCTCTGTGATTATTTAGGTAATAAAATTGAAGGGCATAAAGCAGGTTGCAGATTATAGGTATCAGTAAAGCGATGGTTCCAATAATGGAATAAGTTCTCATATCAAAAAGCTATAAAGTAAGGCCTCAGCAATTTAATATATTCTTCTGAATAATTGCCAACCGACTTATAAATCACAAATTTCTCTTCATTAACAGGGGTCTGCTTAAATCCGAAGTACTGCATCAATCGATGCGGCTCCGAATTTTCAAATGAATGTATGTTTATACTATTGAGTTGATGAAGATTCACTTTTGAGACTAATGATGATACCAGTTCAGCCGTATCCAGTGGCAAGATCAAACATAGTAAACCATCATCAGTAAGATGATCAGATACCATATTAATCAGTCTTTCAAAGAAATTCCGATCTGCATGCTTAGCCAATTGCTTCCCCGCCTTTGGCGATTTCAACGAATTAATAAAAAACGGTGGATTAGATACGATCAGATCATATTTTTTATCCGGGTTCGATTCAAAAAACTGTTCAAACCCTGCCGGATATAAATTCATCCTTTCAGCAAATGGTGAATTACTAAAATTATGGCTTGCCGTTTCTGCTGCGCCTTGGTCAATTTCAACCGTATCGATCCGGGCATTTTCAAACCGCTGCGCCAGCATTAGGGCGATCACACCTGTCCCTGTACCAATATCCAGTATATTTTGGGGCTGATCTGCCTCCGCCAGTGCTCCAAGCAAAACGCCGTCTGTATTGATCTTCATGGCACAACCACTCTGATCAACGTTGAATTGTTTAAACCGGAACATAGGCGTTTATTTCTCGTAAAATTCGATAGGCAATCCGTCCGGATCGGCAAAAAAGGTAAAACGTTTGCCTGTAAATTCATCTACCCTGATTGGCTCGATAAATATATTGTGAGACTGGATATGATTAACAGCTTCGTCAATATTATCTACTTCAAAAGCAATATGTCGTAAGCCCGTAGCTTCGGGACGTGATGGCCTCGGGCGTGGGTCTGGAAACGAAAAAAGCTCGACCTGGTATTGCCCGGCAACTTCCAGATCAAGCTTGTATGAATTTCTTTCTTCGCGAAAAACTTCCTGCTTTATGTTTAACCCAAGTACCTCGCTGTAAAAATGCTTAGACTTTTGATAGTCCGAACAAATAATTGCGATATGATGTACCCGGTTAAGTTTCAGCATTTATTCGCCTAAGATGGTGTGCAATACATTATCGTAAACCAGCTTTATATCCGTGATATGACCAAAAGACTCTTCATCAACAGCCAGATAACCATTGCTTACAGTTCCTAACAGACTAAAATCGACTTCGCTGGTGGCCATTAACTCGATAAATCTCTCCTGCTCTTCCGGTGAAATGCTTACCACTACCCTGCCCTGTGCTTCGCCAAACAAGAATGCGTCCTTACGTACAGCATTGTCAGACTCAATTTCAAAGCCCAATCCATTTGGCATAGCCGATTCAGTCAATGCAATAAATAAACCACCATCAGACACATCATGTGCAGATTGTATCACCTGGTGTTTGATCAGTTGTTTGATCACCTGGTGCATGGCATATTCCTTTTCCAGGTCAAAATATGGCGCAGGCGCTTTTAGAATTTTATGATAAGAAGCAAGGTATTGTGATGAGGCGATATCATTAACCGATTCACCAACCAAATAGATCAGGTCACCCGGTTGTTTGAAATCGGCCGTCATAATGGTGGATACATCATCCAATACGCCCAGCATACCGATAGTTGGCGTCGGGAACACAGGGCCTTCGTCTGATGACTGATTATAAAAACTTACGTTACCCCCCGTAACCGGAGTTTCGAATTTTGTACAGGCTTCGCCCATACCTTTTATCGCGCCAACAAACTGCCAGTAAACTTCAGGTTTATAGGGATTGCCAAAATTTAAACAGTTGGTTATAGCCACCGGCTCGCCGCCTGCGCAGGTAATATTACGTGCGGCTTCCGCAACTGCAATCGCACAACCCTTTTGCGGATCAGCATATACATAACGCGAGTTACAATCAACTGTCAATGCAATAGCTTTATCCGTTCCACGCACACCTACAACTGCAGCATCACATGGGCGGTTAGTTGTCATGGTTGATGCACCAACCATCGAGTCATATTGCTTGGTTACCCAACGCTTTGACGCAATGTTTGGGTGTGATACCAGGTGATCCGCCACTTCAACAAGATCAACAGGTTCTTTTACATCCTCTATTTTAAATTTCTGATTCTCTTTATAATATGCAGGCTCGCTGTATTCGCGTTTGTAAACCGGTGCACCACCGCCTAAAACCAGGTCATCTGCAGGAACATCGGCAACCAACTCGCCATTCATATAGTATAGCAAGCGTTGGGTATCAGTTACCTCGCCAATAATAGCGCAATTCAGGTCCCATTTATCAAAAATAGCTTCTACTTCTTTTTCCCGTCCCTTATGCACCACTATCAGCATACGCTCCTGTGATTCAGAAAGCAATATCTCGAACGGCTTCATATTTTCCTGGCGGGTAGGCACTTTATCCAGGTCGATACGCATACCATGCTCCCCTTTTGCCGACATTTCCGAGTTGGAGCAGATGATACCGGCTGCGCCCATATCCTGCATACCAACAACAGCTCCGGTTTTGATCACCTCAAGCGTAGCCTCCAGCAATAGTTTTTCCTGGAACGGATCGCCTACCTGGACCGCAGGCAAATCGTTAACAGAATCTTCCGTAATATCTTTTGATGCGAAAGCCGCACCATGTATACCATCTTTACCCGTTGCTGAACCGACAATATAAACCGGGTTGCCAACACCGTAAGAAGTAGCCGAAACCGTTTCGCCAGCCTTTACAATACCGGCCGACATCGCATTAACCAACGGGTTAACATTATAGCAATCGTCAAAAAATAATTCGCCGCCAACTGTAGGGATACCAAAAGCATTCCCATAATCGCCGATACCTTTTACCACACCTTTGATCAGCCATTTAGTGCGATCAAGGCCCAGGTCGCCAAAACGTAAAGAGTTTAACTGCGCGATTGGCCTTGCACCCATTGTAAATATATCGCGGTTAATACCACCAACACCTGTTGCTGCACCCTGGTAGGGCTCTAATGCAGATGGGTGGTTATGCGATTCTATCTTAAATGCACAGCCTATGCCATCGCCTAAATCTACTAAACCAGCATTTTCTTCACCCGCTTTTGCCAGCATGCGCGGGCCATCTTTCGGCAAAGTTTTAAGCCAGGTTATTGAATTTTTATAAGAACAGTGCTCACTCCACATTACCGAGAAAATTGACAGTTCGGTAAAGTTTGGCACACGGCCCAGTATTTCTTTTATTCGTTCAAATTCTTCGGGTAGTAAACCTAAATCTTTAGCTGTTTCAACGGTGGTTAATTCCAGGTGCTCCAAGGTAATATCGTTTTTTTGAAAGGATGCGCAAAATTAGGAAAAAGTGCCGGGAACTGAAAGGAAAAGATAGGATAAAAGCGTAAAGCAGAAAGGTAAAAGGACAAAGGTTAAAGGCAAAAAGAAAGCGATAAAAACCTTTTGCCTTTAACCTTTTATACATTCACCTCAATCGGGATCACTCAATTGGAAACTGATCGGCATATTGAATTTCACACGAACCTGGTGTCCATTCTGGATACCGGGTTTCCAGGCCGGAGCTAACTTTAACACCCTTACCGCTTCCTGGTCAAGCCCAAAGCCAACACCTTTCTCAACAACAATATCGGATATATGCCCGTCCTTTTCTATAATAAAACTCAGATATACCCTACCCTGGATATGTGCATCTACAGCTGCGGCCGGATAATGTAAATTCTTCTGTAAAAATTTTGCCCAGGCAGCTTCCCCGCCGAAAGGTTGGGGTAAAACCTGAATTTCATACATTTCCTTGGGCTTAGTATCTTCAATTACGTCCTTTATTCCGTCAACACGAGGGCCTTCAGGAATACTAATATTGGCACCGTCATCTGTGCCTTTTTTTGTTTCCGTGCCAATTGCATTGGCTTTAAGGTCTATTATTTCCGGAGGATTAGTTGCGTTTATGTCTTCCGTGGGCACCATTGTAGGGTATCTTACAGTACTTACCTGCGTTTGTGGATGTGAGGTTTGCTGTGCTGGCGGAATAATTGGATCCTTCCTGTCAGTTGGAGGAGGTAAAATTGTGGGTTTGTAATCGATAATTGTATCGATTATTTTCGGTTTAGGTTTCAAAATAGTATACCCTGTATATAAAATAGCAACGCTAAAAAATGCTATTGCCATTGATTTGAGCAGATTTCCGGCGTAATGCTTACGAAGGTCATAAGCGCCGTAGTCTTTGTTCTTGTTGTCGAATACAAGCTCGAGCCACTCGGGATTGTACAAATCTAATTTTGTGATTGCCATGATTAAGGAATTTAATTTTAATATTTAACGTTTTAACAATATAAAATATTGTATAAGATTAAAATATTTCCTTTTTTAGGCACGAAAATGGTTTTGGCAGAATATAATTCTACAGCCAGCAGATATCTAAAGCAAAATAAATGAGGTTAAATTATTAGCGGGAGCCTGCTACCACTTATCGGTAACTATCTTTTTAACAGGCTTATCCACTTTAGGCTGGGGGCGGCCTTCGGCCATATATTTTTTTAGCTTATCACCTGTTTGTTTACAGAAAGCCCCTGTTTGGTCAAAATAATCGTCCAGGTCTTTCTTGTTCACTTTAGATGAAGCTTTTTCAATAGGTATCTCTATCCCTTTTACCGGTACAAAAACACCATAGCGGTCTTTCTCATAAGGGGTAAAAACAAAATCAGTGAGCCAATACCGGTATTTACCGTCTTTGCATTCAACATTTAAGTTGTAAGCCATCTCACCGTTCTCGTGTTTCACAAGCTGAGTATAGGTCAGGAATTTATCTTTTACAGATGCTCCCGTCTGTGTTAATTGAGCTGATTTCATTTTAGGATAAAGTTCTTTCATGAACAAGACCGCATTTTTATGCAGGCTATCCGCCGATATACCAGGCATATCAACTACCTGGTAATAAATGTATTTATTGTTTTCGTCAACAGACAAAAGGCTTTTTTGTGCACTTGCTATCCCGGATATCACTAAACCAGCAATCAACAGTAAGATCTTTTTCATCAAAGTAAGTTTTTTTTAATGGTGATGAAGCTATCATTGGCCGCTCATTTAGTTCATTTTGTTAAGACGGCCCATGATGGATTCAACGTATAAATATAAAGCCGCCCCCTGATATAGAGAGCGGCTTTGATAAAATAAAATCAATAGTTTTTATTAGAATGCGTAAACTGCAGCTAAAACAAACTGTGAAGCTGATTTTGTAGGAGCACCATCGCTATCTGTAAATATTTGGTTTTTAGCGTTATCGAATCTTATCTCAGGGATCAGAGTCAATGGACCGGCTTTAATATTTGCTGTAGCAGTGATTCCGGTAACATGAGCTTTCGGAGTAGTAGTACCGATCGCTTTGGTCTCAAAATACTCACCTCTCAGGCCAAAAGTAACGGCCTTAGAAACAGCCAATTGAGGATATAAAGCAACACCATCATAACCACCGCCGCCATGAGCCGGAGTAAAGGTAGCTCCATTTAAGCCCAATTTAAATGCATCAGTGATCTGGTATGCAGTAGTTAAATCGAATATAGTACCTGAAGTTGGACCGGAAGCAACGTTCAGATAAGCTGTCCAGCCTTTTGCAGGGGCTATCATTAACTGGGCACCAAAGGTTGATACATCATGCTGGGATGTATAAGTATTCCAGTTATCGTTAAAAATACCCGCCATTAAGCTAACCTTGTCCGAAAACGCATAAGTAGCTTTAAAACCGGCATTCTGGAAAGGACCGCTGGTAAACAGGTAAGAAGTAGAATAGTTAAAGTTTCCGACAGGTGAAATTACCTCATAACCTATAAAAGTTGCCATATAACCGGCTGTCAGGTTAAATTTATCCGTTACATCATAAGATACATACAGATTTTGGATATGAAATGAGTTTCCGGCATTGCTGGTGCTACCGTCACCATTCGGGATAGACTGATATTGTCCCCTCGGTCCAAATGCCAGTTCGCCTACAAAAGCAGCTTTACCTACTTTTTTCTTTAGTCCAAGGTCGATCATGCCGATCGAAACAGAATTCTGATCGCTGGCAAAGCTCGTTGGGATATTGGCATGTCCCGAAAAATCATACTTATAATAGGTATCAACAGATCCGCTGAAAATTAGAGGGGGATCTGATGGTGACGCAGTGGTGCCTACTTTTCCGGTATCGGCCGGCATAGTTACAGCCGCCCGGACAGATACGCTGGCAATGGTAATTAATGATAAGAGTAAAAATACTTTCTTCATGACATTCGTTGTTTGTTTGATTGATTCGATTATTTAGTTAAGTTGATTTGATTGCATTTTTTTTTGACATAAAATCCCCGGCCAGCATAAACCCCATTTGTTTTTGCTGTAATAAGACTCAGAAGATTAAATGAAAAAGTTTAGAAAAATCCCGTGCGGTTAGCTTATTCGGCAGTAGTAAAAATTAAAACACTTTTACTAACCGCACGGGATTTATGAAAGAGGCAGGCCTAAAATATTAAGCTTCTGCAGGTAATTTAACACCTTTATCAAATAAGCCGGTCAGGCTGATATCATCATCTTGTGCTGGATAAACTTCGATACCATGATCGAATACGTCCAGGCCACCCAAACCTGCTTCGCCATGTTCTTCAACACGCAATTTCCATGGGTAAGGGAATTTATTGATAATGAACATCATGGTAGCTGTAACCGCAAACACAGCCAGCGCTATAGTGAATGTTCCGATAGCCTGAGCTTCAAATACGCTCCAGCCGCCGCCGTAGAACAGGCCCGTAACAGGAGCAGAATTGTCAGGACCAGTAGCACCGGTAACTCCAAACTGTCCGGAAGCAAATAACCCCAGTGACAATGTGCCCCAGATACCTGCAAAACCATGTACTGAAACTGCGCCTACCGGATCGTCAATTCTGAACCATTCGATCAGGTACATACCACCGAATACAACTAATCCGGCAACGCCACCCAATATAGTAGCACCCAGCGGGCTAACCCAATAACAAGGACAAGTAATAGCGACCAGGCCTCCCAAACATCCGTTAAGCGTAAAGCCTAAATCGAATTTTCCTTTGGTACCACCCCACCATAAAGCGGCGAACATAGCTGTCATACCGCCGGCGCAAGCAGCCAGGGTAGTATTTGTAGCCACACGGCCTATACCCTGTACGTCCATAGCAGACAAAGTACTTCCGGGGTTAAATCCGTACCATCCGAACCATAAGATAAATGTACCTACAGCGGCAACTAACATATTATGTCCCGGTGGCATGCCGCCTTTTTCTTTATCATCCCGTTTAAATATGCGTCCTAAGCGAGGGCCTAAAACAATTGCCCCTGCCAATGATGCAACCCCTCCTATGGTGTGTACTACGGTTGAGCCTGCAAAATCGCGGAAACCCTGACCTAATGACTCAAAGAAATTACCTTTAGAACCCATCAGTGCTAAGAATCCATCAGGACCCCAAGCCCAGTGACCGATTATTGGATAGATAAAACCAGTAATACCGATACTGTAAAGGATATCGCCACGGAAGCTTGTACGACCAATCATTGCACCTGAAACGATAGTTGAGCAAGTATCAGCAAAAGCGTACTGGAATATCCAGTGTGCAATTACAGGAATACCAGTGCTGCCATAAGTTTCGGGAGTGTTTTGAAGGAAGAACCATGATCCTGACAGCTTACCTGTCGGGTCGCCATGCCAGCCGATGAAACCATTGCCCCATCCAAACATGAAGGCATAACCGATAGCATAGAATAAGATACCGCAAAGACAGGTATCAAATACGCACTCCATCAACACGTTTACCGTTTCACGCTTGCGTGCAAATCCGGCTTCCAACATCACGAAGCCTGCCTGCATCCCGAAAACCAAAAATGCAGCAACCAGCGTCCATACGGTATTCATCGTATTCATCATAGATGTTTCCAGGTCGGTAGGTTTTGCGGGGGCCGCCGCTGCAGCATGAGCTGCTGTAGGCAGCAAACCAGGAATGGTCATCATGGCCACTAATACAAGGCCAAGTCCGATCATTTTTCCTGAAAAAATGGTCGCTCCGAGCGCCCACTTTTCACGCGTCAGTTGTCGGAAAAGACTGAGCAAGTTTACTTTTGGAGATTTTACTTTCATTGTTTGTTTAATTTAGTTTGATTGATATGAACGAATTTTATGATTTACAATATTTATATCTAAAACAGGTCTATAATTTTTATAACAATCATATATTTTTCAATTCTTTAATATGATTTTATTAATTTTTTATGAAATTATGTATGTTTTTCTAAAAAAACAAATTTTTTGTTGCCATTTTTTCAGAAAAAATCAAAGAATTATGAAAATCATAAAAAATGGCTAAAAAATTGCAGTCATTTTGCATTATTTTCAATCAAAAAAATCAAATCAAACATGCTGAAGATAAAATTGTTTGTAAAAAGTACACTATTCTCAATTTTAACAAGAGAAAATTGCCAATTTTCAAAAAATCACTGAAAAATCATGCAAAAAAGCCATTTTTTAATAAAATAAGACGATTTATCATACCTGGTCCATCCACTTTAAATAAAAAACGTAATTGTGGCCCGGTTTTTTTAAACAAAAAACATATTTTGGCAAATATTTCTGTGTATTATTAAGGATAGTTTTACTTTTGAGATAACCTTTAAACCAATAAAGATGTCAAATATTCGATTTCAAGCTCTTCGGGCAGTACTTAACAGGGAAATACCTGAAGTAAAACTGCCATCAACCAAAATTTCCGATTATTTCAATGCCAGCGTTTTCGACAAGCAGAAAATGAAAGAATATCTTTCAAAAGAAGCATACCAGGTTATTGTTAGTTCGGTTGAAAGAGGAGAACCTATCCCAAGGGATATGGCAGAGCAGGTAGCTTCTGCTATGAAATCGTGGGCCTTAAGTAAAAATGCCACTCACTATACGCACTGGTTTCAGCCACTTACCGGTACAACCGCCGAAAAGCACGATGCGTTTTTTGAACCCACTGCTGACGGTGGCGCCATTGAAGTATTTTCCGGAGATGCCTTAGCACAGCAAGAACCGGATGCATCAAGCTTTCCGAGCGGCGGCATACGCAATACTTTCGAAGCAAGAGGATATACTGCATGGGACCCTTCGTCCCCTGCATTTATTATGGGCAGAACTTTATGTATTCCCACCGTATTCGTTTCTTATACCGGCGAGGCTTTAGATTATAAAGTACCATTATTAAAGGCATTGAATACACTGGATAAGGCTGCGGTTGATGTTTGCCATTATTTTGATAAGAGTATTGAAAAGGTTAATGCCTCGTTAGGAATTGAACAGGAATATTTCCTGGTAGATATTGCCTTATTTAATGCCCGCCCTGATCTGTATTTAACAGGCCGTACCCTTTTCGGGCACATGTCGGCAAAAAATCAGCAACTGGAGGACCACTATTTCGGTTCCATACCTGAACGTGTATATGCTTTTATGCAGGATATGGAAACTGAGGCATTGCAATTGGGTATCCCTTTAAAAACGCGTCATAATGAGGTGGCTCCTTCTCAGTTTGAATGTGCACCTATATATGAAGAGATCAACCTGGCAATCGATCATAATCAATTGTTAATGGACTTGATGGACAGGGTGGCAAAACGTCATCATTTTAAAGTGTTGTTGCATGAAAAACCCTATGCTGGTATCAATGGTTCCGGCAAGCATAATAACTGGTCGATGATCACCAATACGGGCAGGAACCTGTTATCTCCGGGCAAAACACCTAAAAACAACCTAATGTTCCTGGCGTTCTTTGTTAATACCATCAAGGCAGTTTATGAACATGCCGATCTGCTGCGTGCATCTATCGCATCGGTAAACAACGACCACCGCCTGGGTGCAAATGAGGCACCACCTGCTATTATATCTATATTCCTTGGTAGCCAGTTAAGTGACGTGCTTGATGAAATAGAAACCTCAAGAATCAGCAAGAAAATAAAGGACGATGCTATGTTATGGCAGGGCATTCCGAAAATCCCGCAAATATTAAAGGATAATACTGACCGCAACCGCACTTCGCCATTTGCTTTTACAGGTAATAAGTTTGAGTTGCGTGCGGTAGGCTCATCTGCTAATTCAGCCGGCCCGATGACCATTTTGAATATGATCGTAGCCGATCAGCTTAAAAAGTTCAAATACGATGTAGACAAGCTGATCAAAAAAGGCGAAAAGAAAGATGTTGCTTTGCTGATGGTGCTCAAAAAATATATAAAAGAATCAAAAAGCATACGCTTTGAAGGCAATGGCTACAGCGAAGAATGGGAGAAAGAAGCCGAAGCCCGGGGATTATCGAATTTTAAAACTACACCAAAAGCACTTGATGCTATACTTTCGGAAAAATCAGCAATGCTTTTTGAAGATACCGCTGTATTCAGTAAAAGGGAAGCTCATGCCCGTCATGAAATTCTATTGGATAGCTTTTATAAAAAACTCCAGATAGAGGCACGCGTGATCGGCGAAATGGTAACTAATGTAATCATCCCTGCTGCTATCGCTTACCAAAGCAATTTGGTATCGAATGTAAAAGGATTGAAAGATATAGGCTTAAAAGAAACTACTTACACCGCGCAATTGGATATCATTAATAAAATATCAGAACACGTTAATTTTATAAAGACAAACGTGGAAGAAATGATCACCGAGCGTAAAAAGGCAAACGTCATTGAAGATATTCGTGAAAAGGCAATTGCGTACGACGAGAAGGTAAAAACTTTCTTCGATCCGATACGCTACCATGTAGATAAGCTGGAGCAATTGATTGACGACGAGTTGTGGCCGCTTCCAAAGTTCAGGGAGTTGTTATTTATTAAATAAGTAAAAACAATAGCGGCTATCACAAGATGCCGCTATTGTTTTTTGATACCTGCTCTTCTGATAATAACTTATTGTTAAGCTGCTCTTCTTCGTTCAGATCGCGTATGTATTGCAATTTAAGATGATCATAAAAGGAATGCTTATCTATTAAAATGGCCACTAAACTTGCAACCATACCCGCAAGTATCAGGTGAAAGATTACGTTGTTACGATCGGTCATTTCCAATACCAAAATAGCAGAGGTAAATGGCGACCTGGTTACACCTGTCAGGAAGCCTACCATCCCTGCCAAAACCAGCAGGTTAGTATTGGTATCTGATAAATGAAACCAACCTGATACTAACGAACCAACGCTGGCACCCGCGCCCAACGCCGGGGCAAATACGCCACCGGCACCACCAGTTGTAAATGACAATATCGGCCCTACCATTCTTATCAATGGCATATACCATACAGAATATTTATCTGATGTAAAAAGTGCTTTTTGCATGATGTCTTTGCCAGATCCCAAAATACTGTCATTTACAAAAATTGCTATACCTGCCATGATCAATGCGCAGCAAAGCACATATAATATATGTTCGCGGTTAAAACTAAACTTTGATTTCCATTTGAATATGATCAAAATTATTTTGGCCATACCGCTGCCTAACAGTCCTGTAATAATGGCTACAAGAATAACCCCGGCAAAAATAAAACCCGAAAGGCTACCCATTTTTGGATATCCTAAATACAAGTAAGGCCCAAGAATGCCCTGTGCGGTTAATCCTGCAATGATCACTGACGAAAAGATGGCGGTTTTGAAATAACTGAAATGTGTTTTGGTCAATTCTTCTATGGCAAATACAATTCCACCCAAAGGCGTATTGAAGGCTGCTGCCAGTCCTGCCGCAGCACCAGTAATAATCATATTTCTTTTTGCCACTTTAGGCCACCATGCCGGTAAAACCTGGTTTACCTTTCTGAAAACTGATGCAGCTATCTGGATGGTCGGTCCTTCCCTGCCAATTGCCCCTCCCCCTATTGCAAATACCAGGCTCGACACCATTTTCGTGAGGATCACTTTAATACTTAATAGCTTATCTACTTTTTTATCACTTCTTGGACTGCTGATCTCAATTGCTGCAGCGACTTGTGGAATACCACTTCCCCTGGAATAAGGCGCAAAGCGTTTTACCAGCCACCATGCTGTTAAAAAACAAACAGGCATTAAGACAAAAAGGTACCACTCATGTCGTTTGTATATTAAGGCGGTAAGATTTTCGGCTATTAAGAAAAGCCGGGCATACAAAACTGCTATCAATCCTGTGATAACCGATGCGATCCAGAAAGGAATGGCTTGTAAAACGTTTCGTTTTAATTGTTCATTATTAAGTCGGTCAAATGCATGTTTTAGATGAAGGCGAGCTTTAGATATAGTAATATTTAACATAGATAGGCAGATGTGTGTTGCAAAAGTAAGGCTTTTGATATTTCTAAACTATTATTAAGCCGTATATTTGCCCATGATTTCTTCCCAAAGATACGATCAAAGAGGTGTATCGGCCTCTAAAGACGATGTTCATAATGCTATTAAAAATATCGACAAGGGCATTTTCCCAAAAGCATTCTGCAAAATAATTCCTGATATATTAAACGGCGACCCGGATTATTGCAATATTATGCATGCCGACGGGGCCGGAACTAAATCATCACTTGCTTACAGTTATTGGAAGGAAACCGGCGACATTTCGGTTTGGCGCGGGATAGCCCAGGATGCTATTATTATGAACCTTGACGATCTGCTTTGCGTAGGTGCAATAGATAACATTTTGCTTTCATCAACCATAGGCCGAAACAAAAATTTGATACCGGGCGAAGTGATAGCTGCCATTATTAATGGTACTGAAGAAATCTTGGCTGAACTGCGTGATGCCGGAATTGGAATTTATTCCACCGGCGGGGAGACAGCTGATGTGGGCGATTTAGTGCGGACGATCATAGTAGACTCGACAGTAACCTGCCGTATGAAACGTGAGGACGTAATCTCAAACGATCGTATCCAACCGGGGGATATAATTGTCGGCCTGGCCTCATATGGCCAAGCCAATTATGAAAAGGAATATAACGGTGGCATGGGCTCCAACGGTTTAACATCCGCACGTCACGATGTATTTAATAAAACTATCGCTGAAAAATACCCTGAAAGTTATGATCATGCCGTGCCATACGAACTGGTATTTTCAGGCAGTAAGAATCCGACAGATAAGATCGATATAGGAAACGGTGAAAGCGTAACGGCTGGTAAACTGGTACTTTCCCCTACCCGCACCTACGCGCCGATCATCAAAAGGATGCTGGACACTTACCGCAATCAAATACATGGCATGGTACATTGCAGCGGCGGTGCGCAAACAAAGGTGTTGCACTTTATTGATAACTTACATATAATAAAGGATAACTTATTCTCAATTCCCCCACTGTTTAAACTGATACAACAGGAATCAAAAACAAGCTGGAGCGAGATGTATAAAGTATTTAATATGGGGCATCGCATGGAATTATATGTTCCGCAGGAAATTGCTTCTGAATTGATCGCTATATCAAAAAGTTTTGGCGTAGATGCGCAGATCATCGGGCGGGTTGAAGCCGCCGGGAAAAAGCAGGTGACTGTGCGATCAGAATTTGGAGAGTTTGTTTACAATTAATTGGGCCACGCATAACTATAAAGGCAACAAAAAACCCCGGCCAAATTGACCGGGGTTTTTCTATAATCGAAATAAGCTTATTACTTAATCACCTGTATTATATTGCCATAATCATTGGCAACATATACACCAGATGCATTAACTGCAACACTAACAGGTCCGTTGAACGGTCTGGTTATACTCAAATAACCACTCCCTGCTAATGATGACACAGTACCATCCGGAGCTATTTTACGTACAAGGTTGTTTAATGCATCAGCAACATATACGTTACCGGAAACATCTACAGCAACACCGCTTGGATAATAAAATGAAGCACTCGCAGCGCTTCCGCTGGCATTACCTTTTGCTCCACTACCTGCAAAAGTAGTAACAACTCCGTTAATGTCTATTTTACGGATCAGATTGTTATTTGCATCCGCAACGTAAACATTGCTGCTGGCATCTACCGCTACGCCCCTCGGTCCATTAAATGAGGCTGCTGTTCCGGTACCATTTGCTGAACCGGCTTTACCGCTTCCGGCAAGAGTTGTTACGGTACCATCAGGAGCAATTTCACGGATAAGGTTGTTACTAAAATCTGCTACATAAACATTTCCTAAAATATCAACAGCTACACCTGCAGGGCCATTAAATAAAGCTTTTGTACCCACATCATTTGTATTACCGCTTTTAGAACCTCCAGCCAATGTAGTCACTGTACCGTCGGCTGCAATTTTGCGGATCAGGTTATTACCAAAATCGGCTACATAAATATTTCCAAGCGCATCAGCTGCTACCCCGGTTGGACCGGTGAATGTTGCAGATACACCAATTGCTGATGTATTTGAGTTACCCGAGGTAAGCGTCCCCGATAAAGTAGTTACTTTACCCGATGAGGTAATTTTACGTATTTCATTATTCCCCTGGTCAGCAACGTAAACATTGCCTGCTGCATCTACAGCAACACCATTAGGATAGTTAAAAGCAGCAGCAGTACCGGTACCATTTGCTGAACCTGAAAGGCCGCTACCTGCAAATGTTGTAACAGTTCCGGTAGTTTGAATAGGTGCAGGGTTAGCCGTAACTGCGTTATCATTTTTACTGCATGATGAAAAGATCAATGCAGTAAATGATAAAGCAATTAGAGTATTATTAAATATATATCGTTTCATATTCTTCATTTTTACTATTAATAAATTCACTTAATCATTATTAATTTAGTTAAATATGTACCTCAGGCCTAACTGCGCCTGCCACCTCGAAAGCTGGCTCAGGTCTGTTTTGTACGAACTTGTAACAGGTGTTGAGCTTGTAGCATCAAGATAAGGGAAGGAATAGGTTGGCCTTCCTGTAGCCGGGTCTTGCTTAATGTATTTCAGCACCGCTACAGAACCATTGTTAAATCCGTTATATGAAGTTTGATATAAGCCCCAGTTGCGGTTAAGAAGGTTACCAACATTAATAATGTCCAAAGTGATCTCAATTGTGTTTTTAACTTTGCCTGATTTTACAAAGAAATCTTGTGCAAGATGCAAATCTGCTCTTTTATAAGTTGGCAGAATAGCTCCGTTCCTCTTTGCAAATTGACCTCTGTGCTTGCTCAAATATGGATCCTGGCTAATGAAATTATTCAACTGTGTCCATAACTGATCTGGTGTGCGGGTGTCAGTTTTATCGTTTGGAACTAATATGATATCTCCTTTGCTGCGTGGGATATACATCAAATCATTCGTTGCACCATCGTTATTAGGGTCACCTGTTGTAATGTATGAAACTGCACCACTGTTAGCTGCTTCAAATATCAACCCTACAGTTGTTGCCGCATGTTTAAAATATTCCTTTTTATAGGAAAAAGAAGCAATCACACGATTTGGCTGTACATATGAACTGTTTGACAGATTATCCAGGTTTGGATTACCCGCAACGTATCTTGTGCTCCAGATTGTTGAAGCTGTAGAACCGCCGTCATTCACATCTTTAGAAACAGTGTGGGTATAGGCTACGTTAGCATACAATCCATTACTAAAGCTTTTTTGCAACTGACCGGTAAGGAACCAGGAATAACCTTTGTTGGTATTGGTCATATAATATAACCCGGTAATCGACGGGTTTTGAGCTGTAGCAGTTGCGGCAGCAGGGGTCGTGTTCTTAGAGTCATAATGTACCTGTCCCTCTGTTCCGGGCAATATTGAATAGCCATCAGAAAGCACCAAGTTCTTATGATATATAGCATTGATGTCCTTGCTGTAAGAACCTTCGATAGTTGCGATGATACCACCAGGCAATTTTTGATCGACCGCTAAATTTGATCTCCAAATTTTTGGATATTTTAGGTTAGGGTCAGCAACGTCCAATTCATAAGATGTATTAGCTACTGCATTTGTTGGCCTGTTAGCATTAACATTCGGATTAAATACCAACTGTGCATTCTGGGCAGGAGTATTGGTTGCTACACCTTTGTTAATAGTATATGAGCCGAATAGCACACCATTGTTTGAAGCCTGGTTAGATATCCATACGAATGGCACTGTACCTGTAAAGAAGCCGGTACCACCACGCACCTGGGTTTTTTGATCGCCATTAACATCCCAGTTGAAACCTAAACGGGGAGATAACTGCACCCTGTTTTTTGGTAGTACTGCGGGGTTAACATGTGTACCGCCCTGGAAAGTTAAGGCAGTTGCATTTGCATTTTGTGGCAAACTGGTTGGGAAATCATCATAATCAGCCCTTAAACCATATGTTACGCGAAGATTGTCAGTAACATGGTACTTATCCTGCACGTATGCGCTATAAATAGAGGCTTTGATTTTTGCATATGGGAATGAGCCGGTCACAGAATACCTGGTTGAGTACGCTGTTGCCGGTAAACCATTTAAGAAATCATAAGCAGAGTTATAGGTATATAACCCGTTATAATTTGGTGCAAAACCATTAGTATAGCTTTGTATCTGGTCATTTGTACCAATTGTGATCTCATGCTTACCTGCATAGATGGTGAAGTCATCCGAGAACTGCGCAATATTTGTATTCAGCAAGTTATTAGCAGTAAACAACTCATAACCAAAGCTGGTCGTAACTGCCGATGCTGTAGTTTCTGTATTTGTAGCAGGGTCATATACTCCATTGCCAATATCTACCATCGGAATTGCTGCACCGCCCAAAGAAGCACGGTAATCGCGTAAAGCTGAATAACCGGCAGTTAACCTGTTTGACATACTGCTGCTGATACGGGTATCCAACTCAATAATTCCGATATTAAAGTTATTATTGATAGTGTAACCAGAGCCAGAGAACGGAAGGGTGGTAACACCCGGTGCACGCGTAGTATTGCTGATACCTACGATACCTGAGTTGCTCGCTGGTTGATCCTTGTGAGATTTGAGGTAAAAATATTTTGCGCTTAGCGTGTTGTTTTTGTCTATGTTCCAGTCAATTTTCGCTGTTATTTTATCACTTGCTGTTTTGTAGCTATATCCTTGATAATCACCAGGATTATATTGATAGTTTGTTTGAAGATATTGTGCTATTGAATTAAGCGTAGCTGCATCTGCCTGGGATACATTTGCTCCACTCACGCCTGGGGCAGCAGCCACGTATGAAGTAGCGGGGGCGCTTATTCTTTCTTGCTCACCAGATAAGAAAAAGAATAATTTATTTTTGATGATGGGCCCACCAACGCTTAAACCTGTTTGGCGGTAAGTAAACGGCGTTTGGATAATGTCAGTAACACCGGCGTGATATCCTGTAAGCCCTGTGCTGCGTATATAATCATATACCGTTCCTTTGAATTCATTAGTACCAGATTTTACTACTGTATTAACACCGGCACCTGTAAAGTTACCCTGGCGAACGTCATAAGGAGCAATATCAACCTGTATCTGGTCAATTGCATCTAATGAAATTGGCTGGGAACTGGTCTGACCACCAAGTGTACCCGACAAACCGAAAGAATTATTAAATAAAGCACCGTCAACAGTTATGTTGTTATAACCGCTGCTGCGTCCGCCAAAGTTTAAACCATTTGCAGAAGGCGTTAATTTTGTAAAATCCTGCAATGAGCGGTTAATAGTTGGTAAGCTTTCAATTTGAGCGCGGGTAATGGTTTCACGTGCTCCTGTGCGTGAAGAGTTGATCACCTTGCCTTGTGTACCAGTAATAACTACTTCCTGGAGATTGGTATTGTTCTCCTCAATTTTTGCGTCGATGCGTTGGTCCTGGCCAATTGACAAGGTAATACCATCCTGTACAAAATCCTTGTACCCAATATACGTTATTTTAATTGTGTACGGCCCCCCAACTCTTAAGTTCGGTAGGTTGTAGCGGCCGTCTCCACGGGTTACGGTAGCGTATACCGTCCCGGTGGGAATGTGTGTTACTGTTACAGTTGCGCCTGGTATTGCTCCCTTACTGTCGGAAACGATACCGTTAACTGATGCAGTTGTCACACCTTGGGCATTTGCATTCCTGGTTGCCAGGAAAGTAATGCTGATTAGTAGTAAAAATAAAAGTAAATACTTCCTCATACTCGTTTGTTTTAATTAAATGTGAATGAACTGATGTGGCGCAAAGATATGTAACACCCCCATTTCTAATGTTAATTTAATATTAATATTTTTTATACATTTTTCAACATTTAATACGATTAACATATAACTATTTAACAGAGTAGAAACATTTATATCA
>Ga0307510_10002779_pt1 | contig 20056 bp, 19 predicted proteins | sample 12_EM_MG_FD_207224 | JGI IMG/M metagenome (GOLD analysis project Ga0307510, IMG submission 207224) | Populus trichocarpa ectomycorrhiza microbial communities from riparian zone in the Pacific Northwest, United States - 12_EM | ecosystem: Host-associated > Plants > Roots > Unclassified | place... | reverse complement strand
TTAAATACCGTGCGTTGTGTCGTTTACTCTTCCACCTTGTACCAATCCGTTTCTAGCCTCCATCTTCATTGTCAATGTCGACAACGTTGGTTCCAACCAGATGCACCAGATCCGCGTCGCACTCCGCGGCAAGGGCATCGTCCTGATGGGTAAAAATACCATGGTCCGCCGCGCTCTTCGCTCCATTATTGCCGAATATCCGCAACTCGAACGTCTCCTCCCGCACGTCCGTGGCAACATCGGCTTCGTTTTTACCTCTGATGACCTTGGTGAGATTCGAGAGATCATCACAGCCAACAAGGTGGCCGCCCCCGCACGTGCAGGAGCTTTGGCGCCCAGGAATGTCCTTGTGCCGGCTGGCAATACGGGTATGGAACCAGGAAAGACATCCTTCTTCCAGGCACTCGGTATCCCGACCAAGATTGCTCGTGGTACCATCGAAATCGTATCGGACGTGCAGGTCGTTACAGCCGGCACGCGCGTGGGGCCGTCAGAGGCGACACTGCTGAACATGCTGAACATCTCACCGTTCACATACGGAATGTCGGTCGTGCAGATCTACGATCAAGGGAACGTATTTCCTCCTGATGTTCTTGACGTGACCACGGACGAGCTTGTCAATCGGTTCTTGACGGGTGTTAAGACGGTAGCGGCCATCTCACTGGCCCTCAACTATCCGACGCTCGTGTCGGTTACGCACTCTCTCGTGAACGCTTACAAGAACTTGATTGCAATTTCACTCGTGACGGATTACACGTTCGAGGGTGCAGAGAAGGTAGTCTGTCAACTTCGATTCTTCCTGACGGCCCTCAACCTTCTTCCAGGTCAAAGAATACCTCGCAAATCCGGAAGCATTCGCTGTTGCTGCTCCCGCTGCCGCCACAGACGCCGCAGACGCTGCTCCTGCTAAAGCTGAGGAGAAGGAGGAAGAAAATGAAGACTCGGATGAAGACATGGTGAGTCTCCCTGAAGCTGTTTTGTTTGTTTACTTGGTGCTGACTTTTGCTTACGCCAGGGCCTCGGTCTCTTCGACTGATTGCTGCATCAGATATGTATCTTCACTGTTCGCTGTCCCTGAAAATATATACTGGGTATTCTCTTGATCAAAAGGGTGACTAACTAGGATTGATGTTCGAGAAACGTAGAGGGGATTGCCGGATTAAGAGCTTAGGAGCGACAAAGACAGCGGAAAGTTAGTACGTAAGGTGTCGGTGCCAGCAGTGCTCGGCGCTGAGCAGGCAGATTTCTTGAACGTGTGCCCGATATGGATGTCGGAACGGATTGAACGGATCTTCATCGGGACGGGATTTCTTGTGTTTGTCAGATATTGGCCATACGTACGGGTGATCACTGTATCGTTCTTGAAGACGAGAGAGCTTTAGAGAGCAAGTGGAGCGAGTGAGTGGGAGCGCGGGATGGATGATGAACGTGACCGCGTCTATGGATCGGTGACGTGACGAACGATTGACGTTAACCGCGGGCTCCATCTAAAATTCCATGAGTTCACCAACCGTTGACATCTGTCCGATAATCTTTTGCCAGCACAACTACTTAATCCACCTCACATCTCCCTTGTCCACTCACCCTCATTCACCCCTCCATTCATCATGTCTGCACAACCAATCGACCCCTCACCTTCCCATCCCGCCTCCCCCAGTCCTGAAGCACCTCCAGAACAACATCTCATCGTGGTCTCCAACCGTCTTCCAATTACAATCACAAAAGATGCCCAAGGCGAATACCACTTCAAAATGTCCTCTGGCGGCCTCGTCTCCGCCCTCTCCGGCACGAAAAAGTCCATGAGTTTCATTTGGATCGGCTGGACCGGCTTCTACATCCCGCCCAAGGACAGGCCCATAGTCGACAAGCGTCTGATGGAGGAGTACTCTTGTCAGGCCGTATACCTCGACGACGACGTCGCGGACCGCCATTACAATGGCTTTTCAAACTCCATCCTCTGGCCCCTCTTCCACTACCATCCCGGCGAAATGAACTTCGACGAGGAGAACTGGCTCGCCTACCGCATCGCCAACATGCGCTTCGCGGAGGTCGTCCGCCAACAGGTTCGCGAAAACTCGATGGTTTGGGTGCAAGACTACCACCTCATGCTTCTCCCGATGCTCCTGCGCGGCCTCCTCACTGGCCCGGAAGGCAGGCGGGAATTCACGGCCAACGAGCTCGCGAATATCACGGAGGGGATCGAGTCGGAAGATTTCCCCCTCGACGGACGCGAAACGGTCAAGGGCGTCAAGATCGGCTTCTTCCTACATACCCCATTCCCTTCGAGCGAGATATACAGGTCGGTGTTATTTTTTGACCTACCGCGTAGGCGCCCGCGGAGGCGCCGCTCCACCGACTGACGCGCGCGTCTCCGCTTTTTTGTTTTCCTTGTCTGACATTTTGCTTTCAGGATCTTGCCCGTTCGTCGAGAAATTCTTCTCGGTGTGCTCTATTCGGATCTACTCGGTTTCCACACCTATGATTATGCCCGACACTTCCTCTCTTCCTGTACCCGCATTCTCTCGCTTCCTACGATGCCGAATGGCGTCGAGTTCGAGGGTCGGCTTGCCCACGTTGGAACCTTCCCGATTGGAATTGACCCGACTTCTTTTATAAGGGTGCGTGTCTTCTTTGCTGCGTCCATCGTTGCGTTTCGCTTACTGGATATTTCTTTAATGCGTAGAACCTGGAGAAAGAGTCCGTTCAGAAGCGTATCGCTGCCCTTGAGCAACGCTTCAACGGCGTCAAGGTCATCGTCGGTGTCGACCGACTTGACTACATCAAGGGCGTTCCTCAGAAGCTCCACGCACTTGAACTCTTCCTCACCCAACACCCGGAGTGGATCGGAAAAGTCGTCCTTGTGCAGCTCGCCGTGCCCTCTCGACAGGACGTCGAGGAGTACCAGAATTTGCGCGCAACTGTAAACGAGCTCGTTGGTCGTATCAACGGACGTTTCGGCACCGTTGAGTTTATGCCGATACACTTCATGCATAAGAGCCTGGCGTTTGACGAACTGTGCGCGCTGTACGCGGTCAGCGACGTCTGCTTGGTGACCAGTACTCGCGACGGCATGAACCTAGTGAGTGACGTCGATCTGCCTTCTCTCTCGCCGATCCTCTGACCCACGCACTAAACCCGGTGGAAATCAGGTGTCGTACGAGTACATCGCGTGTCAACAAGACCGCCAAGGCGTGATGATCCTCTCCGAGTTCGCGGGCGCCGCCCAATCGCTGAACGGCTCGATCGTCGTCAACCCGTGGGACAGCCAGCAGGTGGCGGACGCGATCCACGAAGCGGTGACGACGCCCGCCGAGGTCCGCGCGGAGAACCACCGCAAGTTGTTCAAGTACGTGGAAAAGTTCAGCGCCGCGTTCTGGGGCACGTCCTTCGTCCGCGAGATGCTCAAGATCGCCCCGGGATCCGACGGCGCTCCCGTCCTCGGCGACAAGGAGGGTCAGGCCGTGCTAGAGCCCCCCGGTAGCGCGGGCGGCACTCTTCCCGGCTCGTCGTCGCGGCCGGAGATCGATAGATCCGAATCGGTGGCAGCGTGAGGTGAGGGGCGTTTGCGTGCGCTCAGGATTGTACGGTAAGTATGGAAGGAAACCCAATTAAAAAAAAACCTGTGTCATACGGGCGGGGTACACCTGTATAACCCACGTTTTGTACCATTGTTTGTTTTTATATGCCGACGGCCTTTTCCTTGTCTTTTTTATTATTTGGATTAAAGGTATTTTTTACTTGTAGAGTATCGAGTATCACTCGAAACATGTTCGGGGATTTTAGTGATAGCGAGGACTGGTCTACACATATCCTTGCCCTACTTGTCTTCCACTATTTTTTCACAAAAAGATCAGCACCTTGGAGAAAGTTCATGAGAGAGAGAAAAGCGGACACAGAAATAAAACCGACTAATTTGCCCCACCATCTGTGCAGCAGCTTGGAAATCGACACGTGAAAACCCCTGACAACCAAATAACGACCGAGCGTAGGAGGGCAGAATCTGTCGTCATTGCATGATCGGATACTCCTGGCTCTCCAGTAACGATCGCCCTGTGCGCGCGAAAAGTAAGAGATGGTTCGATCTGCCAGTGCCATACGGTGCGTACGAGAACAGCCCCCTGCAGCCATGCCAAAGATGGTGTGTACGAGGACGCACAGCCCGCTGTGATTAACAGACGTCGCCGTGGTCGACGGAGCGCGCCCAGGCTGACGGACATGGTTGATCAGACTGCTGGCGGGACAATATTGTGGAGGGGTCGTGTCATGACAGTACTATCAGTGTTACGCAAAAGGAAGTCCTCATCAAGGAGAGCATATTAGGCTTCGCGAAAGGGAAAGGGGCGGAGTCGCGGCTGTGCAATAGCTTCCGGGGGGGACAGAATTCTATCCGTCGGAGAAATAACCGCTACTGTATTGTGCAAATAAGAAGAGAGTATAAGGATAAACATAGCACTCCCATCATTCCCGCTGGGAAGATTTTGGCCTTGGTTTTCAATCCAGAATCAGCTCATCTCAGCAACTACATCAGTCTCTCGCAACATATATGCGCTTGCTCCAAAACGAGCCATATGAAAAGCTCGCCTGACTGAGCGGAAGAGCTGAGAAAAAATGAGCCGAGAAATGGAAAAGGTATAGACGTTTAAAACAATGTGGGGGAACTGGTTGATCGGAAGCGCTGAGAAAAAATGAGTCGAGAAATGGAAAAGGTATAGAGGTAAAACAACGTGGGAACTGGTTGATCGGAAGAGCTGAGAAAAAAGGAGCCGAGAAATGGAAAAGGTATAGAGGTGTAAAACAACGTGGGGAACTGGTTGATCGGAAGAGCTGAGAAAAAATGACCGAGAAAGGGGGAAAGTATAGTAAAACAATGTGGCAGAACTGGTTGGGAAGAGCTGAGAAAAAAGGAGCCGAGAAATGGAAAAAGTATAGATGTTTAAAACAACGTGGGGGAACAGCTTCGAGATTGATGACAGACAAAGACAAAACAGGAAGGCGTACGATGGATTGTCACGAGATCCCGATCTCCCCGTCAATCTCGCGGTCGCGGAATGACAATGCCAAGAACCCCTAGCAGCAGCGGCGGTACCGTGACGCACCTGGCCGCTCTACGGTGTGCTTTGATCCCACTTTCGTCTCATCGTCCAGATGCTTGGTTTCGATATCAAATAATACTTCTTGGGGGTGTTCATTCCGAGTCCTTGTGCACGCGGTATCGACATTTCCTCCTTGCGGCTATGCTTGGTGCCTTTCGTGGGGACGCACATATAACATGGCCCTCAGCACATACGTTCATTATTATCCTGCGAGCGATCCTTCAGTCTCTCCGCCTCCCACTAGTAGGAAATGCCTGTCATAATTTCAGACTACCCCCCTGCCTGACGCCGGGTCCCCGCGCCTGTCACGAAGAAGGACAGTAAGTGAAGGCTGGCCAGATCCTGTTTCGGGGGTCACTGACTGCAGACGCACTAGTTCCTTGAGACACCTCCAGACGTGAACACCCCACATCCACCCCTTACCTGAAACGTGTAGCTGGGGCCATCGGCAAACAGATTTCTGCCCTCAAGGCTACCACTGTTGCCAAGTTCAAGAAGATGAGGCGTCCGGTGCGGCGTCTTCCGATATTCAGTACGAAGGAGGCGCCGACGCCGTCACAGACGAACCGTCCCCTTCTGGCGGAGCAAGGCAAGACCACAAAGGGCCCTCTCCTCCCTGTGTCATCGTTTCATTCGCTCGAGGAGGACCCTCAACTAGAGAAGGACCAGTTCAATGTGGTGGAGACACAGTTATCGTCTGGGCCCGAGGCCCGAGTCAGACAGATATTCAGTATGGGCTCAGGGCCTGTATCTGAGAACGACGTGGTCCGACACGGTGAGGTAGCACCTCCCAAGGCCACCCCAGAAGCATGATTCCCATCTATACTGGCACCACGCGCCCATTGACCATTCTATTTCCCCACTCCAATGCCTCATTTCATATCGCCTCATGACCCTCCCTTTGTTTGGGGGCCTTCTGCTCGATCTTACGACCTCTCCCTCTTCTACACCCTTTCACCAACATTTCATACCCTTAGAAGCCATTGATTCCTCCACCTCCCCGGTATGTTCGTACATTTACAACCTGGTGTTGGGATGTAGACGTGGTCTTTAAGGAAAAATACGGTAGTTTAGCGGGTCCATATGAATATCAACATCCCAAATAAGAAATGTACTGTCTTCGTATGATGGAAGTATGTGTCAGCAGCAGTATGACTTGAGTGTGACTATCCAATAGAATAGAATAATAGTTCCAGTGAATCAGCGATACCATTTCGGGTGGATCCAGGAAGGAATGCATGACGCGACGGAGTCGACCTTGGTCGTCTTGTGCTCCATGCTAATCGACCTGTCCCAGGTTGGGATTCTGGGAAGGGATAGCTTGATTTTCAAGTTCAGGTCCGGAGAGGTGACAAGGGTGGAGATCGAGGGCTCTCCGTACACCGATACGCACGTCTGCTCGGCTATCCTAGAACAGCAGATTAGGACGCTACCAGAGGGCCTAGTGTCGGCGCTTTTCTCCATGCAGTGGTCGTCACTGGCACGGTCAATGCAGCGATTGGGGGAAAAAAAGACCAGCAATCAACCAGCCAGCCAATTAGGGCCCATCACCGGGATTTAGTTTGCCGGTATCCGGGCCGGCCAATTCGTCCTCGCCACCTCGCCACATTGCACATCGCATCGTCTTTGTAGCCATAGCCAATCCCCAGCAGCATACAGTCATCCAATCCCATCGCACATCGATGCCGTACCCACACCCATCCGTCCATAGAATGAAACTAAACTAATACGGAGCCCATTTAGTTATAGCGTGTTCCTGGCTCTCTCCCAATGAATTTTTACTCCCTGATTGTGCAGCGTTTTAACGGCGGCCGTTGTTCAAGCTTACCGGAAGCCGTCAAGGTATCATCGGATTTTGACGACTCCTGCTTGGAACCTTTTTGTCTTGTTAGCCGTCCTTAAATCAGGTTTCTCGAAGCGCATGCCAGCTGCTATGTCGAATTTCCTTCGCAGCAAATGTGCGCTGTATCCTAAATGAGGTACCAGTCCCTGAGCCTTCGAGACCGGTAGAACTACCATCTCTCACATTGCACGGCCACAGCACCCCTGAATGGTCAGCCAGGCGTTAATGTTGTCATAGGGTGATTAAGCTGCTTGGTGTTTGTATCGCTGCTCCTGCAGGCGTGACAGAGTCATTCGTTCCTCTCATCACCCTTTTTATCGAACACATGGAGAATATCGACACGAGCCATTACATTGGGATATTAGGACAGGCTGTAGCCTGTAGGGATATAGCATATTAAATTGTCATGAGACTCTGATATCGCCCAGGCGTCAAATCTCGGGAAGATGCGGAAATGTCAAACCTTGCGGAGCAGATCCTTTACAGTAGTACCCCACCACGCCGCTCTACAGCTACCTTGCCATTTTCTCTACTGCTTGATGTCATCTCATCGTCCGAGTCCACATGCTTGGTTCTTGTTACGATATCGATATCAAAGAACCCCACCCCACGTTGGCAATCTCGTCCCTTGGCACAGGCGGACCTCGTCCCTCTCTTCCCAATCTATCGAATACCTGTCGGAGATACGCATGCAGGCTGATCGTGGCTTCGCATTCGTCGCATTGGGCACTCACGGGCACGCAGCTATGGCCATCGTTCAGCTTCAGGGACAGATGGCCCATGGTCAGCCCATCAAGTACAGCTGGGGCATAGACAGGGCCGATGCTGGTGCATTGCAAGCTGGGGTTCTTCTCACCTCACATCGTTTTGTCCCTTCAGAGCGGCATGCCGTGAGATTGTGTGAAAACAAACGTCTGTAAATGGGTAAGCCAATACAGGAGGCAGAACCCTCTTTAGAAGGTCCATTCCGAGTCCTTGTCCATGCGGCATCGGTATTTCTCCCTGCGTCTTGCTTGGTGCCTTTCGCGGGGACGCCCTATATAACATGGCCCTTAGCACAGACATTCACTATTGCCCTTCGAGCGATCTTTCAGTCTCTGCGTTATCTTCTACTAGTAGGAAATGCCTGTCATAATTTCAAACTACCCCCCTGCGCGACGCCGGGTCCCCGCGCCTGTCACGAAGGACAGTAAGTGAAGGCCAGCCAGGTCCTGCTTCGGAGGTCACTGACTGCAGACGCACTAGGTCCTCGAGGCACCCCCCGACGTGAACACCCCACATCGACCACTTACGGGCTGAAACGTATAGCTGGGGCCATCGGCAAACAGATCTCTGCACTCAAGACTACTGTTGCCAAGTTCAAGAAGATCAGGCTGCCGCTGCGGCGTCTCCCGATATTCGGCACGAAGGAGGCAACGCCGTCACAGACGGACCCTCCCCTTCTGGCGGAGCAAAGCCAGACCACAATTGGCCCTCACCTCCCTGTGACAACGTTTCATTCACCCGAGGGGGATCCTCAACTAGAGAAGGACCAGTTCAAGGTGATGGAGACACAGTCGTCGTCTAGTTCCGAGGCACAAGTCAAACAGATATTCAGTATGGGCTCAGGGCCTGTATCTGAGAACGACGTGGTCCGACATGGTGAGGCAGCACCTCCTAAGGCCACCCCAGAAGCAAGACTCCCATCTATACTGGAGTTGTAAGATGAGCGCCACCACTGACTGCGGGATCACGCGTACATTGACCACCGTACTCCCTATTCCAATGCCTCATTTTGTATCGCCTCATGACCCTCCCTTTGTTTTGGGGGCCTTATGCTCGATCTTACTACCTCTCCCTCTTCTACACCCTTTCACCAACCTTTCATACCCTTAGAAACCATTGATTCCCCCATTTCCCTGGTATGTTCGTACATTACAGCCTGGTGTTTGGGATGCAAACGTGGTCATTAAGGAAGAATACAGTAGTTTAGTGGGTCCATATGAATATCAACATCTCAAATAAGAAATGTACAGTCTTCGCATGATGAGAGTATGTGTCAGCAGCAGTATGACTCGAGTGTGACTATCCAATAGAATAATAGTTCCAGTGAATCAGTGATACCTTCTCGGGTGGATCCAGGAAGGAATGCATGACGCGACGGAGTCGACCTTGGTCGTCTTGTGCTCCATGCTAATTGACCTGTCCCAGGTCGGGAAGGGATGGCTTGCTTTTCAAGTTCAGGTCCGGAGAGGTGACATGGGTGGAGATCGAGGGCTCTCCGTACATCGATACGCGCGTCTGCTCGGCTATCCTACTAGAACAGCAGATCAGGACGCTACCAGAGGGCCCAGCGTCGGCGCATTTCTCCATGCAGTGGTCGTCGCTAGCACGGACAATGCAGCGATTAGCCAAAAAAGACCAGCAATCAACCAGCCAATCAGGCCTTATTTTAATCAGGGCTCATCACCGGGATTTGGTTTGCCAGTTTCCGGGTCGGTCAATTCACATCGCACATCGTCCTTTCGCTTCCGTAGCCGCGTAGCCAATCCCAGTATCATACGGCCATGAGACTTGGATCTCGCCCAGGCGTCGATCCCGGCAAGTTGCGGAATGTCAAACCTTGCAGCAGAAGCGGAGCGGATCCTTCACCCCACCACGCCGCTCTACGGCTACCTTGCCAATTTCTCTACTGCTTGATGTCATCTCATCGTCCACATGCTTGGTTCTTGTTACGATAATGATATCAAATAATGCCACCCCACGTTGGTATCTCGTCCCTTGACACACAGGCGCCGTCAGACGGACCTCGCCCCTGTCACGAAGGAGCACAGTGAGTGAAGGCCGGCCTTATCCTGTAGGAGTGCCTAAATTTGGACTGTTTATACAGTCGAATGGGCTGATCTTACTGTCATCGGTCTTGCCAAGGCCAGAACGCCACAGGGTCGCGCCGAGCTAGTCCGTCTGGCATGCGACGCCACTCGAGAAAAAGGGTTCTTCTATGACACAGAGCTGTCGTTATGTGCCACTGCATTAATCCCATTCTCCCAGGTTGACCGAATCGCTGATATAGCTGCCCTTGCATTTGATGGAGTCAGTGAAGAAGAGAAGCTCCGATATCAGGCTAGAATACAGGAGACGGGAGAGTAATTAGCATACAAGCTCCCTCAATACTGGGTATGTGGTGTGCCGTCAACTACACCGCACTACAATAATGCTCCACCAGCATATAGCCAACGGTGTAAAGGATAGAATCGAGCATTATAACTGTGAGTTGCCGACCTAGGAAGCTCTCAGCCCTTGCGTACTAATAATACACAAGTACCTCGAGACACTTCCCGACGTGAACACCCCACTGTGTTGCGTCCATTCATACCCGAAATTCAAAGAATGATCGAATTCGCACATCGAGAGGTGTTGGGCGAAGTGCAGAAGTAAGCTAGAGACGTCGTACGTCTTGGTGGGCACGCTCATCGCGGTGGACACCCCCCGCCAGATCGGCTGGCACCTCAACAACGCGCTTCGAGGAGGTGCATCTCTTGAACAGGCCCGCGCGGTGAGACAGTTGGCTATAGAAGCTTCTCAAAGTGGCGAAGTGCAGAAGTAAGCTAAACGTCGTAGATTGGCCCGTTATCGTCCCCTTACAACGACTGACACAGGCTCCTGTCCCTGGGTCTCGAGCTTCCTGAAAACACACTGTCTGATCTGCATACATATGACGAAACAAACCACTCTTCCTGTGAGGAAGCGCAGTTATCATTCTGTTCCTTTCGTCGCTTATTTGATATTATTGGATCCAGCAATCCTCGCACCCAGGAAGAAGAGGAAAAGACGAACAACGTTTGGATGAAGGGTCACACTGGTAACCAACCCCTCTACTCCCCAGAATCTCTCGTCCGTGTCTCACTTGTCTGTCATAGACCACATGAGTTTCCCGGCAATATGGAGCCAACCGATCACGGCTTTGCAAATCAAAGGCACTGACGTCAATGGCCCTATGTGCGACATGTCGAGAACGCTCTCGTAAGTCGTGGTCGCACGCGGTCTTGGTTACTCTGTCGACCTCTTACTCTTCAGGTCGTAAACTGTGGCGATAGCACCGAGTACCCATCTGGTGGCTATTACAAATCAGCAATCCACCGTGTTATCAAGTCCCCATATGACCAGTCCGGGTACCGGAGACTTGGATTAATTTACTTCCAATATATGGCTGACGACGTCCGTCTTGCACCGCTACTTTACAGTCCGGTCGTGCAGCGTGAGGGTACCACCAAATATATTGACGGCGACCCTCCCACGCAAGAATCATGGCGCAAGAATCGAGTAGCAAGATATGGGGTCTCTTAGTTGCAGCGCGCGGAAGATGGGAACGAGTATGAGATCGTCAATGATAAGTAGTGCTCATTGGTGGGCCCCAACTATGGCCAACGAATGGACCTCGAGTGAGCAGTTATCATACTGGAATCAACAGCCTTCTTATGGAATTATCATTAACCAATCATTAACCATTCCTTTCTTGATCACTTCCTGCTTTTGTGCCTTACTCTGAGAGTCGACAACAGACTTAAAGTCTCCACCCCGACCGACCGCATGCTCCACCCCACTACGGCGTGGGAGTTGAGCTGCTGTGCCCGATAATATCTTCATTCGAGGAAACAGTCTAGTCCCAGATATCCTCAACGCGCTGCTTATCGGATCTGTCCTTCATTACGGTGCAACCTCTGAACGGCCGAACGCTGTTGACGTAAAACTATTAAAAACTCTACTCCGCGGCGAGAACGAAGCTACTAGTATGTGCGTACATCTCAAACTGTGAGATGCATCAGCCGATGTGTCTGATGGGTAGAGAATGCTGCATTGGGTTTTCCCTCTTCGCAGCTATCTCTGCTATTCCCCACGATACTTGATACCGACGATCGTACACACCACCAGCACACGACCATTCATCACAAACTACAAGGGCAAACGAAAGTTGGCGGCCTGGCTCCCCATGATTGAACTTGAACGGATTTTGTCGCAAGGTTCCAACGGAAGGTGTGACGAGGTCAACTTTATAGATTCGAACGATGTTCGTCCTCCCGATAGAGAACATCCCGTCCCTAGGGAGTATGTTCATCTGGCAATACAAGTCACAACCTTATCCAGTTAGGAATAATTCGCTGTTGCTATAAAGGACTCTCAGTGTGAAGATAGGGAAAATCGGACAACCACCCTCCCCCTGAGTCTAGCAAGGTTCACTTTTGCTGATGCCGGCCATTGCCCTTCTCCCCTTCCTCATTGGACGCCAATAGAACCTACAGGAGAGCAACGTAAGGGAAACGCCGGCTGTGGCTGACCAGTGATGCAGTTGAGTGGGCCGAACTCGAAGTGGTTGATCTTGCCCAGGTCACGACACCGGTGGGAAAGGCAGAACACTGCAAAGTGGAAAAGGCCCGAAATGCCATGCACACGCAGGGCTTTTTCTACGTCGTCAACCACGGACTTGACAGAGCTCAGGTTCGCCAAGACAGGCATGTCACGACTGCTGACGGCGCTGACATCACCCGTTGCTAGGTGGAAAGGATTTTTGACATCGCCGCGGTGCGAGCAGGTAAGTGCTGGCGGGGCCATCAGCAAAAGTGCAAAAAGTAGGTAAGGGGCTTGGATGGCCCTTCCAAGGCAAAGATGGCCCCTTCCAAGGCAAAGTTATGACTATACAGGGCATGGGTCAACCTATACAAGGGCTTACAAGGCATCAACTACACTACCTCTGTTTGAAACTTTTGCTGATGCTGAGTGAGAAGAAAACCTAGTGTGAGCCTGTGAGGCGAAAATCAAGGATGTTGGCATCTTCATGGGTTACAAGCCCTTGCAATACTGGGTAGGTTCATGAAGCGCGTAAAACTTTTGCCAGAGCCAGGCTGGGCGCTGCGTTTGACAGCACATAGCTAACGGCCCGGGTGTCAAAGATCGGATTGAGCACGACGTGGTCCGACATGCCAGTGGTGAGGTAGCACCTCCTAAGGCCACCCCAGAAGCAAGGCTCCCATCTATACTGGAGTTGTATTGATGAGCGCCCACTCCAATGTCTCATTTCGTATTGCTTCATGACCCTCCATTTGTTTGAGGGGCCTTATGCTCGATCTTACTAGCTCTCCCTCTTCTACACCCTTTCACCAACTCAACCTTTCATACCCTTAGAAGCCTTTGATTCCTCCCCCTCCCCGGTATGTTCGCACATTTACAACCTGGTGTTGGGATGCAGACGTGGTCTTTTGGAGAAAACACCGTAGTTTAATGGGTCCATATGAATATCGACATCTCAAATAAGAAATGTACTGTCTTTGTATGATGGAAAGGTATGTGAGTAGCAGTATGACTTGGGTGTGATTATCCAATAGAATAATATTCCCACTAATACCATCTCGGGTGGATCCAGGAAGGAATGCATGACGCGACGGTGTCGATCTTGGTTGTCCTGTGCTCCATGCTCTGCGTGCAATGGAGTCGGCTCAGGTTTATCCTGGGCTGTCGTGTCCTCGCTTTTCTCGATGGGAATGTGCGCGGAATCTGTGCTTCCTTCCTGCGCCGACGAATGTAATTGGATGGCCTCATCGGCATCTTGGACTGTTGCGTCTTCACCATGCTCGACAAGCAAACGTATGCGATCCACGCTTTCCTCCTGTACCACCAAATGCGATGGAGTGGACTCGGAGGCACCTTGGGCTGTCGGGTCCGTCTCACGTTCGGCGGGCAAGCGTTTGATACCCACGCTTTCCTCCAACACCGCTGGATTCAAGGGAGTGGTCCTGTCAGGGTCCGGGGTTGTCGCATCCGCGTCATGCTTGACGACCATGTGTGCGTGATCCGCGCTTTTCTCCTGCACCGCCGAATGCAACGGAGTGTCCCGGTCGGCATCCTGGGTATGAGGGGACCCAACCACGTCTTATGCTGTCGCGTCCACGGCATGATCGACGAGCAAGCCGAGAAGATCCGAGTCATCTCTTCCTGCATCCAGCGCGAAATCCAACGGAGTCAAGCCGTCATTGTTTTGAGCTGCAACGGACGCGCCGTGCCCGATGAACAAGCTTGCAAGATCAATGCTGCCCACGTGCACCGCCCAATGCAACGGAGTCCAACCGTAGTTGTCCTTGACTGTCATGTCCGCACCGTGCTCTACGAGCGAGCGTGCAAGATCCACATCTTGCTGCACCGCCAAATGTAACAGAGTGGATCTGTCGGCGTCTTGGACTGTCGCGTCTGCGCTATGTTCTGCAGGCAAGCGAGGAAGATCTACACTTTCCTCTTGCACTGGAAAATGCGATGAAGTGGATTCGTCGGCATTGGCTGTCACGTTCGCGCCGTGATCGGCGATCACGTGTGTGGGTTCCGCGCTTTCATCCCACACCGCCGAATTCAACTGAGTCGACTCGTCGGTGACTTGTACTGTCGCATCCATGAGAAATCCCGCGAGGTCCTCTCTTCTCGCCTGCACCGCGAGACCCAACGGTGTCAGGCCGTCGTCATCTTGGGCTCTCACGTCTGCGCCGTGCCCAACGAGTAAGCGCGCAAGATCCATGCTTCCCGCCTGCACCGCCCAATGCAACGGAGTCCATCCGTGGTCGTCCTGGGCTCTCACGTCCTCACCCCGTTCGACGAGTAAGCGCGCGAGACCCATGTTCCCCTCCCGCACCACCAAATGTAACGGAGTGGACTCTTCGGCGGCTTGGGCTGTTGCGTCCGAACCTCGTTCGAGGAACAAGCGCATGAGATCCACGCCTTGCTCCTGTATCCCCAAATTCAACGAAGTGGTCCCTTCGGTGGCCTGTGCTGTCGTGTCCACGGCATGCGCGAGAAGGGTCACAAGGTCGTCCCTTTCCACCTCCGAGCCCACCGCGAAACCCAACGGGGTCGAACCATCGTTGTCTAGAGCTTCCACGTCCGCACCGTGCTCAACGAACAGGCGTGCAAGATCTATGCTTCCTGCCTGCACCGCCCAGTGCAACGGAGTCCACCCCTGGTTGTCATGGGCTGTCACGTCCGCACCGAGCTGGACGAGCAAGCGTGCGAGACTCATGCTTCCTTCCTGCACCGCGAGAAGCAACGGAGCCCGCGTGTCGTTATTCTGAGCCTTTACATATGCGCAGTGCTCGACGAGCAAGCGTATAAATTCCACGGTTTCCTTCAGTGCCGCGGAAGCTGACGTACTTGACCCGTCGTTGTCCTGCGCTGTTACGTCCGCACAGTGCCTGACGAACAAGCGTACAAAATCTACGGCTTCCATAGCGGAATTCAGCGGTGTCGACCCGGACTTATCCTGGGCTGTCGCGTTGGCATCGTGCTCGACGAGCCAGCGTATGAGACCCTCCCTTCCCTTCAGAATTGCGAACAGTAATGCAGTGCACAAGTCGACGCCCGGGGCTGTCGTGTCCGTCCCATGTCCGATGAGTAAATGTGCAGCTTCTCCGTGTCCTTGCTGTAGGAGAGTTGGGTCATTACCAGACCCCCGAGAATGCACATCTTGGAGTTGCTCAACAGCATGATGCAAGAGGCTTCCAAAGGGTGGCAATGGCCTTTTGGCTCGATTTTGTCGCGTCCGCGTCCAGGGAACTCTGAGGATGCATAACCAGATCCAAATTGCGAAATGTGGTTTGTTTGGATCAAATAGCAGTTTCATTCCTTCTTCTACACTTTCCGACACACCCTCGAAACGGACATGCTCAATCCAGTGCTTGGCAGCGTATTCGGCGAGAGGAAACGTCTTCAGGCCGTTTCTTGCGGTGCCTTCGTCCAGGTGCAGTAAAATACCAAAACATGCTTGCGCAATGAGGGTATGGGCGGATGTCATAGAAACATAGTATCGGCAAGAAATGGTGTCACGTTTGTCGCCAAAGCGGGTCGACGTTAAAAACTCCTTGACCGAGTGGTGCGAGAATTGTATGATTGGGGAATTGTCGGCATGGACAAGGACAAGCAACGTGGAGCATGTAGACACCACAGCTTCCAACGGATCTTCCAGGCGCCAATCCTCGCGGAAGTTCGGTATTGGTCCTGCCTTGAAGTCGAATGCTAGAAATTCTGCCAGTTCCTCGACTCGGAGAGGTCGTTGAGCCCCGGCGACACATAGGAACAGCCGTCGGGCAAATTCCCAGTTCGTGCTTTTGAGTTCCCGCAACGTGCGTTCATATGTCCCATCGAGTGTCTCTGGCAAGTAGTCCAGAGCATGCAAGATACTCCCTGGGAGGCAACTACTGAGATATTCGAGCTGACAATACGCCCACCTGAACCTAACGCGGACCCATGAGTGAGAGTCGTGATGAGATGAGATATTGATGCCTTACATCCCATCAGCTCGCTTTGTCAGAACGTCAATGACAAGTTCCTTATGCTCAAGTTTCCATCTTCGCATTTTCCTATTCGAGTTAACGGTCCACTTGATATACTCCTCTATATCCTGCACTTGTCCGCTCTCGTCGTGTATGGAAACGGAACAGAAGGAGAGAGGTTCGAGGACTTGCTTGATATCGGACTCGGGGCGGCTTGTGATGCATATGCGCAGGTTCGGAAGTTGAGAGTCGATAAGGTCTTCCAAAAGCCTCAGGACTTTCTCGCGCGGGGATGGTAAAGTAGATGTATCTGGACATTCGTCCAGGGCATCTATAATGAGATAAACTGGAGCTTGCCCCGGGAGTTCTAATAGGTCCTTCAAACATCCAGCGAGTTCATCGTCGCTGGCATTTTGTGCACCATCGCGGTGTTCCGAATAGAAGGTGGAAAGGATTTTGTGGTAGGAGTCGGATTGGTCGCAAAGTTGGAATAACACAGATGAAAGCAACCCGCGCCGATCCCTCTTCTGATCCTCCCTGAAGTCGTGATAGTAGAACGCGAGAGATGCAAGCCCGCATCTTCTCATTGCCTCGATTTCCTCTATGATTGCGGAACTGACCGACACCGTGAGTTCTTATGACAAAAATAACCAAAGTCTAACGTACCAAAGCACACTCTTCCCTGCTCCCGCTACCAAAGGGTACAAACCATCAATCTCAGAGAAAGCGTAATCACTGTACGGAAACTCACGTTTCCCATGCAACCATAAAGGGGAACTTGGTCCGGATGTTTTCCATTCAGAAAACGTGTCGCCTTGAAGAAGCCACGTGGCGGTCCCCTGGTGGTGCGATTCACAGGCAATATGGTGGTTTTTCCATGGATCAGGTGGAAAGAGCCAATTTCGAATATCTCCCCGCAACTTATCACCTACCAACTTATCTCAGTACTTCTTGTCAGCAAGGGCAAGAATAGAGATTTGACCGACGTTTCGACTGGTCCATGTCGCTCGCGATTTTATGAAGGATTTCTAACGCTCATTCAGATAAACTAGCTCCTCGTAGTCAATGTGGCGTACCTAGAGCTTCCCAGACACCGTCGACAGATGGCAGGCCGTCTAGAGAGAAGAATGGTCAACACATGGGGTGTGACAGGCTGAACATCTTTGCTCACCATCCATGACTCTGTTCATATTCTGGAAAAGACCGTGAACAACGTTGAGAACCTCCAGTGCGGTCATCCGAGCCTCATCTTGTGTGAGTCGGCCCAGCCTTTGCAGTGCCGCCTTGACGTCCTGCTCTCCAAAATGACTCTTTACGAACACCTCTATATTGCGCTGAGCACGGCAATAAGTCAACGAGAACTGACTCACGTAATTGTCCTCGCATCAGCCCTCTGGTCGCCAGCGCGAGTGTGCAAAGCAACTCGGCAATTATCTTGACAACCACCTCGTCTAATGCGGGTGTATGGGAGATCTGTGTGTATATATCGATGGACTTGAGAAAGTGTTCGACCGACTCGAGCAAGTCTACAAGCGAATCATAGCTGGATTCCTTACCCGCCTGATACCCCTGGATGTCACAAGAATATACACGTAGTAACTAAGAAAAGCACATACAGCAAGTAAGATAACGAAACCTGCATGTATTGCAGTTTTAGGTGAGAATGTCTGGAAAAACCTATCAGAGATGTGGAACACGCCATCGGAAACTTCCGACATACCATGTCGATGGCCCAGTCAAAGGCGGTGGTTGCGGAGAGGGTGGAGACGATGGAAATGGTGTTCTCTAGCGAATTCGTTATTCTATCGATTCCTCTGGAACCACTTGATGCCCGTATTTGATCTTGTATAAGAGTAGTGATGGACTCGATAGAGGGGGAACTTTGGAGTCGCATGGCGAGCGAATGTTCGGCCAACGTTATGCCCGTTTTCTCCTCGTATGCCCGCAGGGCAGAGTCGAAAAGTGCCCGAAAACGAGTGGATCGAGACTGGTCACCCATGGCACAGATGGGGAAGAAATGTGGCTAAGGGAATTGGTTCGCTGTGAGGAAACGATGGCGAGACAGAGGGATGTGGTGGAGGGCTCAAGGGTTCAAGGTTAAAGCTGGCGCGTGTGGATCGCCTCACCGCTGCCTCACAATCGCACACAGATGCATGGTAATTTCCCGAAACGATGGGCGCAAAGCGATGACAATGTCACCGTGAGATAATAGTACTGCCGCGGCATAACACTGGTCGACTCGGCGCCGGGCCGCCACTCAACTCAACGTTCGAGTTCGACGCTGACAACAACACGCATACTAAGGGTTTATCGGTTTACCTCCGACCACTCTACAGTCAGACATACTCACAAGGTTCCCTGTGAATAATGCCTCCAAATCATTGAACATGTCATCATGAGCTTTCGCCCAATGTACGTGATAGAACAGCGGGAGAGTATCTACTAGTACCCTATTTACCACGACCGTTCTCTGCCTCTGCCACCATCCACCTCTCAGACAACACACAGGATATTTGTATTGTAGAAAGTGTGAAGGCTAAGAAAATGATTTCCGGACCCGCATTGGGCCTCGGAATGCAACGCGGGAATCGAGGGTACCGAAGTCAACCACCCTACGGTAACTTACATAGGCTCTGGAATATCAAGTAATGTGTGGTAAATGGCATCAACGGTCCGGGTATACTAATATCGGATCGATCCGCTCCGTGCGCCCTATTTTGACATGTATTACAGCCCGTATGATTTGAGAGTAACTATGCAATAGAACAATACACCCACTAATACTACCTCGAAGGCACTCAGGAGGGGATGCATGAGGCGACGGAGTCGACCTTGGTTGTTCTGGGTGCCATGCCCAACGTGCGATGGACTGGGGTAGGGTTCGTCCTCGGCTGCCATGCCCTCGCTTTTCTCGACGGGCAAGTGTGCGGGATCTGCGCTTACTCCCTGTACCGTCGGATGCAATGGGGCGGCCTCGTCAACATCTTGGACTGTCCCCTCCGTGCCATTCTCGAGAAGCAAACGAGTAGGATCCCTGTTTTCATCCTGCATCTCCGGCGATAGGGTAGAGTCGGAGTAATCTTGGGCTGTTGCACCCGTGTTATATTTGGCGGGCAAGGGGTTGGGTTCCACTTCTTCCTCCTGCACCACCGAATGCAACGGAATAGGGCCGTCAGGGTCTTGGGTTGTCGCATCCGCGTCCTGCTTGGCGACTATGTGTGTGTGATCTACGCTTTCCTCCTGCACCTGTAAATGCGATGCAGTCGACCCATCAGCGTCTCGAGCTGTCGTGTTTGCACCACGTTCGGGGGCCAAGTTTGCGGGTTCTACGCTTTCCTCCTGTACCTCCAAATCCAACCAAGTCGACTCGTCAGCGTCTTGTGCTGTCCCGCCCATGGCATGATCGACGAGCAAGCCGATGAGATCATCTCTTCCTGCCTCCAGCGCGAAATCCAACGGAGTCAAGCCTCCAACGTCCTGAGCTGTAGCGGACGCGCCGTGCCTGATGAACAAGCGTGCAAGATCAATGCTGTCCACTTGCGCCGCCCAATGCAACGGAGTCAAACCAAAGTTGTCCTTGGCCGTCACGTCCGCACCGTGCTCTACGAGCGAGCGTGCGAGGTCCACATCTTGCCCCTGCACCGCCAAATGCAACAGAGTGGACCTGTCGGCATCCTGGGCTGTCGCGTATACGGAAGGATCGGCGAGTAAGAATGTAAGATCCTCTCTTCCCGCCTCCACCGCGAGACCCGCATTTCCCTCCCGTACCGCCAAATGCAACGAAGTGGACCCTTCGGCATCTTGGGCTGATGCGTCCGCGCCATGTTCGGCGAGCA
>Ga0307510_10002778_pt1 | contig 20060 bp, 29 predicted proteins | sample 12_EM_MG_FD_207224 | JGI IMG/M metagenome (GOLD analysis project Ga0307510, IMG submission 207224) | Populus trichocarpa ectomycorrhiza microbial communities from riparian zone in the Pacific Northwest, United States - 12_EM | ecosystem: Host-associated > Plants > Roots > Unclassified | place... | reverse complement strand
CTCATCGTGTTTGCTGCTCCTCGCCTCACGTCCCGCGTCAAGGTTGGCTTTTCCAACTCAAAGTGACCAATCCCAAAGAGGTGCGCTCGTTCGAACCTTTTGCAGCCTGCATATTGGTCTGACATGCTGATAGCTCGAGGGATTGCTGACGGAGGATGACTACAAAACGCATTGCGAGTCGTCGTGATGTCGAGACGGATGGGCGAGAAACAGGAATGTTGCATCCTATGGCTGGTCTTGTCATAACCGTTCAGAACGATCTAGAGTTAGGTATCGACAAGTCTTAATGGTTGACTGTAGTGTACATTCCCACAACTTTGGTTGCTTTAAGTAGTTTGGAAAGGAAGGACGCAACGAGACGGTCACAGTTAAATCATCACGATTCGTATTGAACTTTTTCACCGCGGGCCTCCATTCTCGCCTTTGCCTCCTTCAATGCCCACCCTTGTATGCTAAGCCCCTTCGCATTAGTGATTTTTGTTATGACGGGACGAAACAGAGCAGCGCACCTGGTGTCGGGCTTGTAATATAAGAGGACCGCGGCCAACCCAATGCTACCGTACATTCCAAAGTACCAAATATTCTCCCAATCCTCCTTTACCCGCTTCTGTCCTGGAGCTGGAGGCTGTGAAAGTCATGGTCAATAGTCAATAGATGCGAAGTGCTCGAAAGCTGGCAGTCCTGACTTTCTCTCCGAACACATAGCCGGTGGGCTCATTGAAGTGAGGTGCACCGTGAGACGCAAAGCGCTTCGAAGCGGCCACCTGTTGGCAGGTCCCAATGCGCAAGACGCGCAGTGGGGTGGTTGAAAGCATGGATGAAGGAATGGTGCGATGTGGGGTGGGTTACTGTGCAATACCGGAGTTGACTAGGATGCGACAAACATGGCCAAATAGATGTCTCATCTTCCGGACGGAAAATGCTAGCCAGCTAGCCAGACGAGTCCTTCCTTACAATTGACACCTCTTGTCGAGGTACGATCCGTAGCCAACCTGATACAAGGATCGGTACCTTGACATCAGCAGCACAGCAGCATTAGTACATGAGCTGATAGTTGTGGTGCCCCCGCCCGGGCTTGGATCTCGAACATTATTGTACGCCGTACAGGAGTATGAACCATCTGTATATGTATATATTCGTATGCAATTATATCGGTCTGTTTCCCTCTACCTAAGCGTGCATATTCCCTTAATCCTAACACCTCTAGCCGTCACACATGCTCGTATTGCATAACTCTCATAACCAGGGTTGCCCGGCATTGTGCATTATGAAGAGTTCGATTGTACTGTGTTACATGATTAGGTCGTGACATCCTTTGACATTATCCAATAATCCATGTCTTCGTCTTCATCCGCCCATTCCTCGTCCGATTGGACGTTGAAGCTTCGCGTGAATGATTAGCACGTCAAACACTTCAACGAGAAGTCGCACAAACCCCATAGCCTTGTAAAATAAGAACGCCGCGTGGTTCTCTGCGAAATGCAGCCCTGAGTATGTGGAAACCCCCGAAAAATGACCACGTGTCGTCACCTTTAAAAACGGTGAGCACGACCTTTTGCATTTTCAATCCACGAGCAATTTCGTATAGACATTTCATCAAAGCCTTCCCGATACCACCCCGCTGCGCCGATCGCGAGACCTGCAGCTCATAACTGAACAATGAAAATGAAAATGAAAATGAGTGTCCCAGGGGGTCTGACTAGGGTGGAATCGAAAGCCAGGAGCACCAATACAATACGCATTCGTCATCCTCCACATCAAACCGGAACATAGAGTAGGCCATAACGGGAATCTCGTCGGTGGAAGGTAGGTCCGCGTCAGGGCGGTCCTGCGCTTGCGGACGGTGTCTAATGATCACGAAGCGAGAATCGCGGTGGAAGAGCTCCTCCATTTTTGATGGTGGATCCCATCCCATGGAAGACTTGGCATACCTGCCAATATAGTTTCTCTTCGATGAGCCGTGATGACCCGGACCGGCATCAGAGAACTGCCACACATATGCCGCATATTTTGTTCAAACAGGCCCCATATGCCCTCTTTGTCCATATCCGAGAACTCAGATGAGGTGGAAACCTGAGCAGAATACCTAGAATGAGTTCGAAAATGAAATATGCATCGATCCTGATTGAACCGCCAAAGGCGTGGTACCTAAGGTCCTCAAATACGCCGGTGATCGTGGACGAAAGTTGGCTCGCAGTGGCCTGAATTAAGGGGGTTTGAGTTTTTTCGGGGAGTACAATAAGGCCTTCTCGGACTAGCCTTGTTTGCTCTCCTTACACGGCTAGAAGTTGGTGCCATGAAGGTTAAGTGGGGTGGTAAAAGGCCAGGTGCTCGGCGACGCGGCAAGCCAAGCAAAAAAAAAAGTCCGCGCCCATTTTGCGGAGCACGCTGAGTCAGAATGTAAGTGTCCCCACAGAGTCTATTACGGGTGTCACCGCACGTTATCGCAAACCTTGCTGATCACCCCTTGGTGCAGTAACGATGAAGCTCGATGCCACAGATCTACGTTACGTGACACCTGAGGAGTTTAGGGTTCTCACTGCGGTGCGTGTGCACCCTATCTTTGGCGCATACAATCATTCAGATGTGCCCCCCTTCTCCCACGGTCCCTCCAACCCTATCAAATCAAATCAGGTGGAGATGGGCTCAAAAAACCACGAGGTGGTGCCTTCGACACTGATTGCCCAAGTCTCCGGCCTTCGTAACGGAGGTGTGAACAAGATCCTTGGAGCGCTTGCCAAAAGAAATCTAGTGGCAAAGGTGCAGAACTCAAAGTGTGCGTTTTCTAATAACGTGCTGGTCTTCTGACTCGAATACTGACGCTCCGCACCAGATGAGGGTTACCGTCTGACGTATGGGGGCTACGACTACCTCGCGCTCCGGGCTCTGTCGAAGCGTGACTCGATTTACTCGGTGGGAAACCAGATTGGGGTTGGCAAAGAATCTGGTCTGCTCTTCTTCTGTCTGACGACCGTTTTTTTTTTTTTGATGTATACCGCGCCAAAGATATTTATATTGTAGCAGATGCCGAGGGTCACGAAATGGTTTTGAAACTACATCGGTATACTCATATCCCCGTATGAAGGGTCGCGGCAACCGTTAACACGCCCTGTCCCTCCCACAATAGTCTCGGGCGCGTCTCCTTCCGGGCAATCAAAGAAAAGCGTGACTATTTGGGCAAACGTAAATCCGCCTCCTGGATGTACATGTCACGCCTAGCTGCACAAAAGGAGTGGGCGTTCTTGAAGGTACCGCCACAATTGCGTGATTTTTCCGATGAAAGGGTGCAAACGCCTCATGTATTTTTTCCCCCTTGGCAGGTTCTACATGAACACCAATTTCCTGTCCCACGGCCAATTGACCAAGCCAGACACTGCATTCTGATGGAGTTTATTGATGCTTACCCTCTGTGGGTTGAAAATTTAGTGTCGATTCATTGCATCCCCCCTCATGGGTCAGGTTCTAAAGGCGTCAAATCGACCAAGTTCCTTCTCCTGGCAAACTGTACTCTCAGCTGATGGATCTCATTGTCCGATTCGCGCATGCGGGACTCATACACGGGGACTTCAACGAGTTCAACATCCTCATCCGTAACAGCGACGGCGAACCCATAGTGATTGATTTCCCTCAAATGGTTAGCACCTCGCACGAAAATGCAGAATGGTGAGAGAGAGCGACGCGCTTGTCCCAAAGACGATGAAGTGACCAGTTGCGCGTTTCAGGTACTTCAATAGGGACGTTGAGTGCATCCGCACGTTTTTCCGAAGACGGTTTAGGTACGAGAGCGCAATATATCCAAGATTTAAGAGCACAGTTGGCTGCGGCGATAAAGGCGACGTTTTTCGCTTAGACGTTGTTGTGGAGGCAAGTGGATTCGGACGACGGGAGATGAAAGTTCTAGAACAGGTATTGAGTTCATTTGTCTACGTCAACTGTGCGCTAATGTCAACAGTACATGGAATCGACTAAGGAAAGTCAGCCTGACGGTGAAGGGGAGAGCGAGGATGAAGAGGATGAAGAAGTGGAAGGAAGTGGGAGCGAGGTGGTGGATGGGAGTGAGAGTGAAGAAACCGAAGGGGTTGGGGTTGAGGCTGGGGCCGTGTTGGCAAGCGGAGAAGAACCGGGGCACGAAGGCGAAGAAGAACCAAGCGGCTCGGCCAAGCTAGAGCGGCCTCAGGAGCAAGCGAATGCAGAGTCGCTGTCACAAGAGCCGCCGCGCGCGGGGTCACGGTCGTCTAGCCCCACCAGCCAAATTGCAAGCCAAGTGGAAAAGGGGCTGTCGGTGAATGCGTCGAAGGACAAACAGATGAGAAACAAGGCAGCCATTGATGCCCTCAAAGGGCGGGCGCGGGAGAAGCAAAAGTACCACTCGAGACGAGGAGCGGAGCGGATCGGACGGCCAAAGGGAAGTAAGGCGAAACAGGATAATAGAGTCCAAGTTGATAAGAGCGGCTTATGGGACTAGAACCCGACCTAACTCACGGGCGTATTGGCTTGCCGAGCAGACGGACTCCACTGCCGATGTACAATAAGAGTCCCGTCCCGAGTGCAGCGGTCGTCATCCATCTGGTTTACTGCCAGTGGTCAACGGTCACTGATCACTACTTTACCACACATGGCCGCACGGTCTCCTTACTAAGGAAACGAAACGAAAGCTGCAGATCCCGCCAAATCCCCACTTTGTACTTCTTTGAGCCATCATTCGTGTCATCGCGTCATCCGACGCTTCCCATAATCAGTCCCTCCGACGGGACTCTACTGCGCGGCCCAATTTGCTCGAATCGGCAGCAGCCCGGGCCAAATCGAGCAGAGGGTGTACGAAGGGATAAGCGAGATTGATTAAATATTGCATGATCTGCGCTTCCTCACCCTTTCTCGTCGGTCAGTCGCACCAAAAAGGCGTTCAGAGCAGCCCACTGCCACTGCCTCTCAACCGGATCACAACGTCAGCGGTGGTCAATAGGGCGCGCGTTGTAACTTGCCTACCCACTGCGTATGATTGTGAGAAGGCACCATCATCAGAGCCTGCGTGATCGGCAAGAAGACGCCTCAATTCCGGGAAATAGGGTCCCCGAGTTCAAGTACGCACGCAGACATAAATTTCGCAGGCACTGTCGCAGAGCGCTGATCACCAGTACCCGTGGAGCAGCGGCGGTCTCAGCCGCCGGTTCACTCTGGTCATATTACGGGTACAAGTAAGCGAACATTGAGAATACACTGAGATGCAATGGGTTTACGTAGCCTCGTTAACAATGACCACTTATAGGGAAAATCGTAGGACCCTTTCCCTTTTTTCTGGGGAATGGCGGATAAAAGGTGTAATAATAGTGTGAGGCTCGGGCGATCAAGATAACGAAAGAAATAGACATCACGGATGTGCGCTGTAAACCCATGGCCTCCGCTCCTTCCGTTGACATATTCTCTATGCCCCACCACGACCGGACGGGGTTGGTGCGAACGGGCCTAAAATGACATAAGTTCAGAGGACGTCAATGATTCTAAAATGTCCTTACAAGAGGGGAATCACGCCAGCTCGGAGACATGATCGAACTTGTGTTTTCCTTTTGCTTGGTATTCCGTCATTCCTTTGCCGCTTCCTGTGACCCCAACTAATGGTCCGATTAGTCAACTCCTAGCATGTAAAGAACGACGGAGAAACGAACCGCGACCAAGAGGGTTATCGGGCGTCTTAAAGATACTGGTCCCTGCCATTCCGGCGATATGTACACCCTTTTTCTCGGACTTTTTGGCAAATTTCTGCCAACTCGCCTGTTTCTGTAGCTGCTCCTTTGCCTTGGCTGCCCGTGTCTCCAACTTCTTTTCATTTTTCTTCCTCTTCCGCTCCTTCTCTTCCTCCTCCTCTTCCTTCGCTTTGCGTTTAGCCGACGGTTGTAGATTGTTGTGATTGGGCGGAAGGGATTTTAGTGAGGAAGCCTCGAGTTGCTCGGTAGTATTGTAGGTCTTGAACACGATGCTATACACACGGTTTTCGGCAGATCCGGCCACCGAATTGATACGGGCGGGGTACCATCCACCATCTCCAGAGTATTTAGCTAGACACTCGTCGCCCGCTGACCATGTGATGGATTGTTGGGCGGTCGTCGTCTTTCTGGAGGGCTCTGTTGACTTGGATGATGATGCAGTGCTTTCGCTCTGGGAAATGAGTGACGTTGTCAGACTGATAAGCTCCTGGAGCTCAGAGCGAAGAGAGGCGAGCTCTGCATTCTCTGGGTCCGCAGCAAGCGCGAGTTCGACCTGGGAAAGCTGTACTTGATAAGTCTCGAGGCTTTCTTTATCCATGGATGAGAGGAGTGAAGATTAGCAGAAAGTGAGATCTGAGTGATACAATGTCAGACAAGAAGGGCCAGCTAAGGTGCCAGTGGTGTGGTGGGAATCAATGCCTGGCGGTGAGCCATCACATTCAATGTCAGCTGTGGCGTCCAATGCGGAGGCGGAGTTGTACAAGGCATATAATTATTTTAATTTCGCTGATAAGTCCCAGATGATTACAGTAACGGTTAAATATCTCATTATCTCACGAAGCAGCGCCAGAAGACAGCTTTGTGTCTAAGAGCTGGTCGCAGGATCCAACGAGGTATGGCGCATGCATAGGCTAGTCTCGTGGGTATCATCCTGTCCTCCCAAATAATGACCGTGCCGCGTTTTTAAAATGTTCTTCAGACCATGACTCTTCAAAGACCAAACTGAGCAAGTTTTAAGGAGATCAATCATCGCAACAACTGACCGCTCGTTCAAGCTCAAGCAACTTCATTTTGATGTGACTAGCATCGTGCTGCAGTCCAGCGACCATACTCTGAAACGTACCATAAATATGTGTTATCAAAAAAAAGCAGAGAGAAACGAAAGGGAAAATGACTGACTTTTGCTGTCTTGCAATTGAGTCCTTTGAACGGTTCAAGACGTTCGAATGGCACTGGATACAACCCAATTGCCAGCAATTGTGCATGAAGACAATCGATGTGTGCCTCAAGGGTGGCTATATAAATAGTCCTACGGTGGGGAGCCCCCATCGTTGCTCTGTCGCCAGTGAGTTTGTGAGTAATACCACGTAGAAATTGACGATATCTACGTACATTTCATGAGCATTGAAGACAGACTTCTCAAGAGCGTGATTCCAAATTTTGCGGCGCTTCGCCCCTGTAGCATTCTTCTTCGCATATAACCGCGCATATGGATGGGCAATCACGATCTGCGAAGGAGATCGGGAGGAGCATGGGGTGGAGACTCCAGAAAAATGGGATTGTACATCTGGTGGGGGGAGAAGAGAGGGAGCTGGAGGACCAAATGATTCGACGGAAGGACTCGGTGTGACCGAAAGGGACCCCTCGCTAAAATCGCTGGTGGTGGGGGAAGGCGATGTCTGTTGTATCAGAGGACTGTCGAATGGATGAGGTTGGGGTTGAAGAGAGTGTTGGATCTGGAGAGAAAGCTGGACATTGGACGATGCAGCCATTGGAGTGACGGTCAGGATAGGAAGAGGACGACGGTGCGAGTGAGGATGCTGGAGAGGGAAAAGGCAGAAGTTTAAGAGAAAAGCGATAAGGGTTGACACTTGTAGAATTTCTAGAAGCGGCGATGGGGTACGGATGCCATCCTGAAACCAGCCAAGGCATCATTGCTCGCAAGCGACTCGGAGAGCGTCTATATCGAAGAGGGAAACCTATGTCCAAGTGAGGGGAGTCATCTGCACCGAAAGGACTAGACGTAAAACCCCGAAGCAAATCCATTCCGTATCTGGCACTCATAACTTGGACGCCCCGGAGACTGGCGCTGCCAACTTTTATGTTTTTATGGAGGACAGAGTTTTTCATCGACTTAGACGTCAGCTTACACAGTTCGCGGCGTCAGAGTACGTGCTCCATCGACGGCAAGTGCGATTCCGGCGACAGCCGCTTTCAGCCTCCTTCCCGGGTCGTGCGATTGAGATTCTGCGAGATCTCACCCTCGATATATACCCGATGTCCCTCCTCACCCGCGCCCACCTCGAAAAGTATTTATTACATTTCCGGCCTTGACTGCCAATTTTTGTCGAGCACATGATGTAGCGGGCCAAAGCAAAAGGCGAGAGGTTGGCAAAGAGGCTTTGATCTGCGCTAGGGGAAGGTTAACGCCACTTATGACTTATGCTCTCTGAGATGGCCGCCCCAATGTTTATTTTTTCATTTCATTTCATATTTTATCTCTCGCGCCAAAGAGGTGGAAGCAAAAGAAGAGGGTCCTTGACCCCGCGATCTAAAGCTCTCGGAACATTCTCGACGGACGGGCACGGTCAGTTGGCGCCATACCACAACGAGTAAGGTATGGCCCCCTTCGGGGCGCGACATTGCCCGGGGTTTTCCACGAATCCGTTCATCATTATAAGTATCCTCTCCTCCATAGCCTGACCACGAATCGTGTACGGATCATGGACCCATTATCATTCCAGACGGCCAACCCCTTCGCAACATTTTATCCCCCGCAAACCACCGAATACGATCCTTATGCGGCGGTACACCAAGTCGTCACTATGCTCTCCCCTCAAATCTCACTTACTTGCTGTTTAGATTTCCCCTCAAGAGTACACCGATCTCGACATGGGCCTCAGGCTTTATTCGCCTTCCGCGGAGAACGACCAAACCAACGTTGTGCCCAATACGCTTTACGGTTCTGAACCCAGTTTCTGCTCTGCTCTTCCACTCCTTCACGGCATTTGGCACCCTCAGGCTACCAGTGACCATGTCTCCACTCCACCAATGAATGACACGGTACTCCCGCAGCCACTGGCATCCCAGCTGCAGTACGTGCAGGCACCTGGCCTTCTCCTGCACTCCCCCGTTCCCGTCTCGGGTGCCTCCTGGCCTATAATCTCTCCCGAGTCGTCTGCCCTACGTGTCAATTCATACAACCAAGGAACAACCTCGGGCGAGAAACATCCCGCACTGAAAGAAGAACCGGATCTTCTCCAGGTATATGCTAACGTCCCGCGGGAGACCTTTCCGACGCCAAGTGAACTGCTGAACAAGGCCACGAACAAGCAGAAATCTATCAGCGCATCAGCCAAGCCAGGTCGAAAACCGGAGAAAAAGGTCGAGACTCAACGCAAGTTGCTCCAACGCATCCTTCAAGAGAACATCGGGTTCTCACCTACGGATCCGTATGTGCTCATTTGACGGCTTTCTATTTTTTTCCGTGGTTCACCCATTTTGCGCAGTGATACAATATCTTCTCATGACAAAAAGCGTTACTATTTGGAGTGCCTTGAGCAATACATCACGTTTTTGCATGAGCAGCTCCGCTTGGTTGGGCATGAGCCTGTAGCACTCGAGCGCGTATCAACATATCGCGGGCTCACAAGCCGTTCGATCAGGGTATTTTCCATTACCTTGAGTCGATTTGTGACACATCTGATTCATGTTTTATTCAGACCATGCTTGTAAACACACAAAACGTGCTCAGAAAGACTCACGAAGAGACGATTGCAGAGGAAAAAAATGTATCGTCGGTTTCACGGAATTACCTTGCGCATTGAGTTGATGTGGTGGTTACTAGTTCTTGAACCTTCGAGACGAAGTCCTCAGCTTAGACTTCACAAGGCGAGATTCGACAGGTTTCCACGAACTCTCAGAGGATATGAAGCAAATATAATTGGGCCGATTCGCTTTAATGCTCGACGGACCCCACGCCTGACAGGCTACGTTTTTATGTAGTCAGGTTTCTACATTGTTTATAAATATTACGCTTTGTCTTCGTCGAGCAGAACAGATACGGCAGGCATGGTGATGATGGCACCAAGGCCACGCGTTATTACCTAATCAATTGTAAACCACGATTTGTCGGTCGCTCGGTCGCTCACTTGTTACAACCCGCGACAGCTTTGCAAAAGCGAAACAACTCTCTCTCCCACCTACCATATATTTCTCATCCTACTCCCGTCTTTGACACCTAATTTCTACCCATCTCCGAGGGAAGCCGTAATCTCTTTCTATTCTCATTCAAAGTCGGTTTGCGACCGCCCCCATGGCTTCAGTTTCTTCCCTCCCTGGTCCGGCTTTACAAGCTGCGCGCGTTGCGGTGCAAGCTGCATTTGCCGAACACCCCGAGGCCGAAGGCTCTGACACAGCGAAAGACACTGAGGTCGGAGACGATGGCCAATTGGAACCTGGCGAGATACAGGAGGTCGATATGCAAGCGCAGGCCGAAACGATTCGCACTGTTTTCAGCGACCCCAAAAATTTCAACGTCAAGGTACGTCGTGGATGGTTCTAATACGTATCTTTGTTCTCATGACATGCCTTTCTTTCTGAAAAAAATCTATAGCACCCACTCTACTCCCCATGGACGCTATGGTTCGATTCGCCTGCGACAAAGGGTCGGAATTTACCGAACACACCGTCTACCACATTTCCTCAAACGCCCATTCCCCAAACGCCTGGTGCGGCCTTGGGTTGGATGGAGGACATAAAGCGGGTCATCAGTTTCGACAGTGTGGAAGAGTTCTGGGGGTATGTGATTCTTTTGATGAGATTGATGACGATCGGTTGACGTTATCGTCAACAGCCTATATAATAACATCGTTCCGCCATCACAGCTTCCCCAGAAGGCCAACTATTACTTGTTCAAGGTACGCGGTTCTGCCAACGCGCTCGATCATGGCCATGTTTAAAGTGAGAAACAGGATGGGATTATTCCTGCTTGGGAAGACGAGGCAAATAAAGCAGGCGGAAAGTGGAGTATACAGCTTCCCAAGGAGAAGAACAGAGGCAACGTCGATAAAATGTGGCTTTATACCGTAAGGCGGTAAACCGGTCTCATGTGATGTCATCCTGACGACCTGCGGTGGTACAGATGCTGGCGGCCATTGGAGAAACATTTGACCCGTATTTAACGATCGCTGAGGCACCTCCGGGAACGCAATCATTTGTCACCGGTGTCATCGTTTCCACGCGTCCGCAATTTTATCGACTTTCGATCTGGACGCGCTTGGCGCCATCGGCAGACGATGACAAACTGCGGGAGCGGATTGAGGCCGTTGGGAAGCACTTCAAGACGGCTGTACTCGGTTACAGTGATGCGCAGAAGCTAGCGGGACCGCTGGCAACTGACGTAGAGTTCCAGTCTCATAAGGACTCTGAAAAGAAGGGCAAGTCGGGGAGAAAGATCATAGTTTGAGGGGCTGGTCATTATCTCTTGTATTATGTGGGCGCTGGTGACTAGGTATAGAACAGTCGACGGCTCAGTTGATCGGATTCAGATGGTCATTTGGAGTGTGATGATGTAACCTTTGCGTATGATAAAAAGAGCTTGCCTCACTCCACTCGTTTCTCTCTCACCTTCATCTGTCACAACCATGCCTCTTCCAGGTTTCTTGTCCTCTATGGCCGACAAGGCACAGAATGCGTTGAAAGACACGCCCATAGCACAGCATATCCCTGGTGCCTCTCGTCCCTCTTCCGGCACCTCTCCCGCTCCGACCGACAGCGGTCCCACCCAAAAGAGCCATACCTTTGAGCAGATCCAACACCAGTTCCGCCAGCTTCAACAGAACTACTCGTGAGTTTCCGAGAATTTGTGGATATCCCTCAGATCTAATCATCGTTCTTGCGATCCTAGCTCAGCTACTCCTGTGCAAAAGATAATCACCGCCGAGAAAGGCGTTGCCCTCGATCTTGAAAGTTTGTCGCGCGATTCTCAAATCCAAAGCAAGGAGCTTTATCAGTGGGGCCAGAAGGAACATTCTGATGTTAGGGATGGTTGGTACTCTAACGATGGCGCCTTTGTCCTTGATCTCACCGTTGTGTTACAGCCTCCGATAGGTTGGCTTTCCTAAATTATACTGCGGGTTCGCTCGCCAAGACGCTGTCGACGAAACTCAACACAGCTCGCGCTCCATTCAAGGAATTGCGTGGTAACGAGGTGACTCTCCTGCAGAAACGCAATATTCGCAATGGAATGGAGTTGCAAATTTCGCGCGTTGAGAATAGCCGAGAGAAAGGTTATGAGAAACATCTTGCGGACCTTAAAGCGCAGCTCGCTAAAGCTGAAATTGATGATGACCCCCTCGAAAAGCAACATGAGATTCTCCTGAGAAAGGCGTTGAAGGAGGGTGAACTGCAAAAGTTCCAAGCACTCAGGGAGGTAATAAATGTACTACGAGTCTAGGTTTCTGTTGTCTCATGGCCCCTTTTCTTTTCTAGTTTGGTGAGAAGCTGTCCCTCCTTGCACAGGCCGCAGAATCGGTCATCGCTGTCTCACCGTCTGTACCCCCTTCGACATCTCAGCCATACACTGCCAGCGAGCAGACGGGCTCCATCCGTGCTTCCCTGCAGTATGCGTTGGATCACTGGCAGCCTGGACAAACCACCCTCTCCGCGCCTGCGGAAGCGATTCTGGATCGTTCGAACACGGGCAGCTTTGGCGAGACTCACGCTCAAGAATTGCAGCAGATCGCCACAGACAGTCCCAGTGCCCCGGTTCAAGAACCGGGTTCCGCTGCCAGCCCCCCATCGTCTTTGCAGACTCAGCAGGGATCGGCCAGCTCACCCCTGACTACGAACGCGACGACACCTCCGGGTATCAACCCAGCGGCCTTGAACACTGAGCCCGCTCCGATTCCATCAGGATCGCCACCCGTGGCGGTTACCGTTCTGGGGTCGATTGACACCGGAGTGAAGGTGGCCATGGCCACACCGACTGTGGCAGAGACAGGTGTTCCCGTATCTGCAGGCCCAGGCGGTCCTGGGCCGTCAAGTGGTTCGCTCCACGATATTCATTCGTACTCGCAGGGATCGCCACAAACGGTATACGGCATCACAAAGACTCCCATCCAAGAGGAGGGCTCGTCTAGTGGACCCGCAAACCGATATGAAAGTGCGGAGGAGGAAAAGAGGCGATTGGAGCGGGAAGAGCGAGAGCGGCTTCTACGCAGTGATACACAGTCTGGGGACCCCTCCGCCACCAAGCAGGATGACCCGAGCGCGGATGATGGAGAGCCCCTTCCTCCTCCGTACCAAGAAATTTAAGTTGTCCATTGGATTGGAAAGATGATTGAGTTTCTGTACGTCTTTACATGTATGAACTGTGTTACATATTCTCCGTATCAGATAAGCTTTGTGATGGCATCTCGGCTTTGCTTTAATCCGTATCCGAGTCCGAGGTTCCTGCACCCGCCTCGTCATCTTATCTTCCTCTCTCCTCTCTCCCTCCCGCACACCAGTCGCGGTTCCCCTACAATGGAACCATTTCAAGCCAAGCTTGTCGCTGCGGCTGTTGGTTCGACATTGACCGCCATAACAAGTTTGTGATTCTCTCTCGTATTTACCTCTGAGACGTCTCCGACCACAATTTTTCAGTGACTCCATTCGACGTGGTCAAAACTCGGCTGCAAACCCAACCTCCAAGAACGCAAGGTGTGCCACCTATCAGTGCGCACTCCGTGTGTTGCCAGCCGACTAGCGTCCCATGCGTTCGAGGTCTACCACCGGCCCCCTACGCTCGCAGCATGTCCACCTTTGCCCATACGATCCCTGAGGAGCTCGTCTGCATCTGGGACCGTGGCGTGTTTCGTACGGAGCGTGTGAACGGGTTTTACGACGCCGTTCGCCACGTATGGAGGGCCGAGGGCATCCGAGGTCTCTGGAAGGGCGCAGGGACGACACTGTAAGTTTTTGTGTCGTGGTTCCCGTGGTTGCGCCGCTCATCTACGTGGCATTCGCCCAGCGTCATAGGCGTCCCGTCATCGACGGCCTACATGCTCACGTATGACTACCTCCTGCGCCAGGTCATGCCTGTCGTCATACCTTTCCCGTCAGTCGTGCCCTTGGCCGCGGGCGTGTTCGCGCGCAGCGTCGTCAGCACCGTCGTCTCACCCCTCGAGCTCATACGGACCAACCTCCAGTCGACGCCCAGTTTGCCCAACACGCCGCACACGCTCAGGTCGGTCCTCGGCTCCCTGGAGGGGCTCGTGCGTACACACGGCGTTGGGCATCTGTGGCGCGGTTTGGGACCTACGCTGTGGCGGGACGTCCCGTTCTCCGGTATTTATTGGGCCTCGTATGAAGGAATGAAGCGCCGTCTGGAGAAGAGAGGGAGGTCTGGCCCGTCCGTTGCCTTCACCTGCGGCGCCTCGAGCGGCACCCTCGCTGCGCTTCTGACGTCTCCCTTCGATGTATTAAAAACGCGTCGGCAAGCCCTCGTGATGTCTGCACCGGGTCAGCAGACGCGCGCGATTCCCTTCCTAGAGCAAATTGTTCGGACAGAGGGCGTCTCTGCATTATTTGCCGGGCTTGGTCCCCGGATAGCTAAAATAGCTCCTGCATGCGGCATTATGATCGCGTGCTTTGAGGTCCGTGGCTCGTTCCGCCATCTCCAACTGTCCGAGAGCTCACCTTGTGATTGGTTTAGGGCATCGGACACATCCTGACGAAGAGTGAAAGTCGTTCATCATAGACGTATAATATTCGCGTAGTAATACCACAACACATCTCATATGCAACATTAGTAGTGTTAAACCCATAGCTCTTAGACCCAGTGAATGCTAGCCTAGCCTATTAAGCTGCTTCTTTGCCGCTGTTAATTTGCCTCCGACCCTATCCATGTCGTTTGAAAGACCATCCAGTAGTTCGATGTGCTGCGCCAACTCGTTGTTGATCGCCATCCCTAATTGCTTCTGTCGCTGTAGGATTGTCGCGAGCTGCGTAACTTGCGCATCCTGCTGATCCATCTTCACTTGCTGCAATTGCAACAACCCATGGTCATCCAGGGGGCGCGTCACCTCCGTTTCCTTGGGCGGCTGTGGTACACCGAACACCCGTGCGATGGGTTTCGCAGACACAGCAGCAGGCCCTCCGCTGCTGCCCAAGAGCGCCGCACGATCGGAGGAGCCCGCGGGTGGTGCGGGGGATCCGCCGCCGCCGCCGCCGAGCGCACGAGACGTGTGCCGAGCGACGGTGAGCATCTTTGCGAGCTTCTCGCAGTCGTCCTGCAGCCTCGCGACCAAGTCCGTGCGGCGCTGCAGCTCGCCCTCGCTCATCCCTCGCAGCGCGAGCGCGTCGAGCCCGCCGACGAGCGACCCGACGCGCGCGAGCGCCCCCGCGAGCTTCTTCTTCGCCTGCACGTTCGTCGCGTGCGCCTGGCCGACGTCCCCCCGATCGGAGAACCCGTCTCGCCGGTTGACGTCCGCGCGGATGTCGCGCACGAGCGCTTGCACGTCCATGTGTTCGTCCAGCCAGCTCGAGGACGTGAATTCTGGCCGTCCACCACCACCACCACCGTCGTCGTTCGTCGTCCCTCCTCCTCTTGGTCCGCTGCCGCCGACTTGTTGTTTGCCCATGGGCACGCCGAGAAAGTCCCGAAAGGCGAAGGTGTCTAGCCATCGGCTGTCCTTGGCCGAGACGATGGCGCGCAGGTAGGCCTCGAGGCCTGCGCGGCGCTCCTCGAGGAGCGCTTGGTTCTTGGGGGAGCGGAGCATCGCAAGGGCATGTTTGGGCGGGAGGCTCGAGGGCGGAGGGGCGCCTACGGATTTCGTGAGTTCGGTGTGGAGGTCGACAAATTCGGAGTAGCGGCGCCACATCTGCCATGAGCGGACGTGGGCTTGTATGTCGATGCGAAATACGATGTGGGGCTTGGGTTCGGGACGCTCTTCGTGGCCGCGCACGTACACGGCCTGGATGGCGGTAGCGGACATTGGTAAAGGGCAGAGTTACTAGTTGAGTCAAAGACACTGCGGACCAACTCTGGATCAACACGCGGTTCCGGTGCCAAAGCAAACCGGCGAGCGTAATGCGATGCAACAATGACAATGACAGTAACTACAAGGCTACAATACACCATCAACTTTATCAACAATTCTCTATGCGCCTCTAATCTGCTGTCTCTAGGATATCAATATCTCCTTCCCCGACGTTTATGTCGGCGTCGGGGCTGGTGCAGGCGTCGGTGGTCCATTTGGAGGCTCCTCCGGGGGCTCAACCGATTCTTGGATGGCCACCGGACCAACGACGTAGCGCAGTACATCGGAAAGTGAGATGATCCCCAGTAGTCGACCTTTCTTACCACCTTTTCGTTCTTCCTCCTAAAGGCACCGATCCATCAGGACATGCGCCCCAAAAAAGTTTAACGTAAGAATTACGACGAACCTCTCCTTCGACGACAACCAAGCGATGCACACGTCGCTTTTTGATGAGTTGTAGAAGCGTGCCTATTGAATCCGATGCTGTACATATTACCACACCAGGAAAATCAGGCGATCGTTGGTTCAGAGCCTCGGCAATCGTCAAGTCTAGCGCTTGGTATGCCCCCAGACGGACCAGAGTCTGTACACGAGTCAGATGCATGGCGTACATCAAGCAAAATAGATACTCACAATGACATCCACCGTTTCATAAAGGTTGACGACGATGCCGTTCTCGTCTATTATGGGGACAGCGGAAATGCCGCGTTCTGAGAACATGTGAACAACATCGAATACGGTAGTGCTCATAGTGGCCGTCGCAATGGGGTGATATGGGTTCTGCCCTGGTTGGGGCTCCCCCACCGACGGGTCGTGCTGAACGTAAGTGCCGATACCGAGTTTCCGAAGAGGAAGATGGAGGGCCTGGCTATCCCGGGTGCACTGAGGAAAGATGAGGAGGGTCACAAAAACAGGATGTAGGAGTGCACGTTACATTGATGGATATGAACTTGAGGAGACGATATTGCGTAAGGACGGAAACGATGACTGGATGACCTGTCTCAGTGTCGTTGTCAAGAAGAGGTAGACGGCGAGCGTGAGTCTGGATAAGACGTTGTGCGGCAGTGTAAAGAGAAGCGTTGGGATGTTCATGTATGAGAGGCGGCGTAGCTACACCAAGGTTCTTCTCTATATCTGAATACGATCAGCGTTTCATAGAGCAGGCGTTCAAAGAGGGATACATACCTCGTAAAGATTCAAGGCGAAACGTTTCCACGTCAACGGCAGCATTATCGTAGGACGATGTGTGATAGTAATATTGAATCAGATGGATGATATCAGAAACTGTGAACATCCCAGCAAACACTGATTTCTCGCTGTTCCAGAGGGGGGCAGAAACGACGCCTGCGACAGAAAAGTCAGCCGTTTCTGGTGGGAGGCGAGATCGAGTGTGTGCCCACCATTGAGGAGGAGGCACTGGAGAGCTTTCTTGACCTCCAGTTGTGAATCGAGGACGATGAGACGAAAGCTGACGGGGAAGGCGTCGTAGGATGTGCGACTTCTTAGGAAAGCGCGGATTGAATAGAGAGCGGCGTCGTGAGTTTCCTGAGTCTGTTGGGGAGCGATATGGGATGAGGCCCTCTGTCTGTTGCTGCGTCCGGACTGCTTGCGTTTAACTTTTGGCGAAGTTGGGGATAGCGTGGCAGTGTTCATCGTGAGGCGGTGGTGGTTTCTGGTTTAGTTGTCAGTTGTCGGCAGTCGCCCGGTGACAGAACCTGAGTCCCGCCCGTCGACAGACAAGACAACAAACGGTCTCCTTTCCGTCCCTCCATCATCACCATGCCCCGCTTTCTTTATTCATCTCAAACTTTTCTCTCTCGCTCTCCGAAAGCAACTATACTCGCCGCCATTCATTCTAACGAATACAACGACCCCTCTCGCATCATTAGAGAGCCCACAAATGATGCCCTTCTCGTTCTCCTCCCCCTCTTAATCGTCCTCTCTACTTTTCTCTTTCTTCTACTTCTCTTTCTCATCTGCGTCCTGCTTCTCCGAAGACGCCGCGGAATCGCTCTTCGCGACACCGATGGTCCCATCGACATGGGTAGGGACGATCTCGTCCACGGCGAGGGGGGCTTTGACGGCGTGGAGTCTCGCTGGCTCGAGAGTGTGAACGACAGTACGCGTAGAATGTATGCCAGAGCGAAGGGTGCGTCTTCCTTTCCACCTTTCCAGCTCTGATTCTCAACCGAACGCTGATGGCGGCGAATCCTCCTTACCCCAGATTATCAATTGCAATACCCGCCCAACTCACAGAACACGGACATCACTCTATCTCAATTTTTGTCTATTCAGGAGAAAGGCGTCTCGGCGTGGTCTTTTGATCCCGACTACGAGATGATTTCATCACTCCTCGTCCACTCACGGACAGAGCTCACCTTTCTCCCCGACCCAGCCTCCGCCACCTCAGTCCAGTCCAACCTTCCTCTACCCAAGCTCAATGAAGTCTACTACTGGGAAGTCAAAATGTTTGACCTCCCAGAAAATACGAACGTTGCCGTCGGCCTCGCTACCAAACCTTATCCTCATTTTCGCCTCCCTGGTCACTGTCGATACTCCGTCGCTTACCACTCGAACGGCGATAAGTCATACAATTACCCCTTCACCGCCACGCCGTTAGCTCCATCACTCAAAGAAGGCGACGTCGTCGGTGTTGGCTATCGACCACGAAGCGGGACGGTTTTTTTCACGCGCAACGGTCGCAAACTCGAGGATGCGTTCGTTGGTTTCAACAGTTACAACCTCTTTCCCACAATTGGCGCCGACGGTCCCTGCAGCTTACACGTCAATCTCGGTCAAGGCGGCTTCGTTTTCATCGAAGCGAACGTGAAGAAGTGGGGTTTGGCCCCAAGTGTAGGGACTTTGGCGCCTCCACCAGCGTACGGGAGTGAACGCGGCAGCATTTTACTCGAAGCTGGTGCGGGTGTCTCCCCTGGTTCCGTCGAGACATCCCACAGCGTGAGCTCGCGTCGGTTGCACCGCACGCGGCGTCCGAGACCTGTGTCATCTGGAGCACAGCCCTCCTCGTCTCCTCTGCGAACAGGCTCGTTGACTTCACCTCCTCCACCGTCCTCGCCCCCGCCGCCGATCACACCGATTGACGAGGTCGACGAGGACGCTGAGAGCAGCAACGCCGGGGTGTCCCGTGGATACATTTCACCTACCGACCTCTCGTTTCACACCCCTCCGAACAGCCACATACCCGCATCACCTCCGAGTTCGGAAGCATCCGTCTCTGACAGCGGACGTACCTCTCCATGTCCAGGTTCACGATCGCACTCACACGACCTAGGCGGCGCAGGTGCGAACCCGTTCATTCCTCAGCCCCTCCGTCAACGTGCCTCTGATCAGGATCGACGGCCAGATTCCGAACTGGCGTCCGTTCGCGGGCAAGTGCTCGCTCTCCCAGATTCACCGAGCACCCCTGGCAACCCACCCACGCCCAATCATCGTGACATCTCTCTGCAAGCGCTGTCAGGGGCGGCGTCGTCGGCGATCGCCGCTCAGAATACTTTGAGGGGCGGAAGTAGCACGGGCATAAGCAGGAGGGATCCGCCTGCTTATTCCCCGTTGGACGCGTATGCATACCGTGACGGCGTTCATCTTGACCTCCCTGCGGAGGTCATTGCCGCGGCGCTAGAACGCGGTACGATACAGCCTACCACGATCACTGCGAACCGCTCGAGGCGCAGCCGGAGGAGACGCGAAAATGGACCATAATGTAATAAGTCGGGAAGCTATGCGCGTTGTATGGTGCGGCCGTTCTATATAACGAGCTTAGTTTACCACTGATGTATTCTTCAATTACTACAATCTGTACTACTTTTTTTTTTCGAGGGATTTACTCATTGTTGTTCAGTGTTTTATAATCGTCTACTCGACATGAATGAATTTATCCTCCATGTCATCGTCTGCGCCGGGAGCGCTGTATACAGCACAATCGTCATTAGGCTACTTGCGATGCGGTACAAAACGGTACTTGGGACATCAAGACCGGCATTACGTCTCTCTCTCTCGCCAAACTGAGGGTATGGTGTGATGTGGGAAGGTATAGCAAAGCTGTGTGGGGTGGGGAAGGAAGCAACTGTACGTGGTTTAAAGTTTAAAGAATGATGGATGAAACAAAGGTCGGGGGTTTCACGGAGATTATCGGCCGAGCCTTACAAGCTGACTGCCAGACTTGATTGTAAACGCGTGCAGAGCCTGTTTGCCAAACGCGTCAGTTCCCCCACGGGACAAAAAATCGGATTGTTGCGTCTCTTTCACTCTCACCTTGGCTGGCAGCGCAACTTTGACACTCGCCTTTTCCTTGATTGCATCTCGGTCAAGCGAA
>Ga0307510_10002777_pt1 | contig 20063 bp, 9 predicted proteins | sample 12_EM_MG_FD_207224 | JGI IMG/M metagenome (GOLD analysis project Ga0307510, IMG submission 207224) | Populus trichocarpa ectomycorrhiza microbial communities from riparian zone in the Pacific Northwest, United States - 12_EM | ecosystem: Host-associated > Plants > Roots > Unclassified | place... | reverse complement strand
AAGAGTGAAACACTGGGTTTTGTGGGGTTGTATTGGGTTGAGTTGAGTGTTTGTATCATTCCTCCATTAATATACAATCTGCTGCCTCCGTGGACGTACCCGGTTTTGGGGAACCATGTAAATCTGCTTGTTTGTGTTTTATTTGTGTTTGCTTTCGGTCCAGTATGCGCAACAGTATGCTCAAGTAGATGCCGTGTATTCAGCAATGAAAGCAATGGGGCACACGGATATTGAAGTTAAGATTTCAGAAACAGGCTGGCCATCGAAGGGTGACCCTGATGAGGTGGGATCAACACCAGAAAATGCAAGGCTATATCATAGTAATTTGATCAAAAGAATTCAGGAGAAGCAAGGTACACCGGCAAAACCATCAGTCCCGATAGAAGTATATGTTTCCGCACTCTTTAACGAGGATTTAAAAACTGGTCCAACATCTGAAAGGAACTATGGACTCTTCTATCCTGATTGTTCCCCAGTTTATAATATTGGATTGCAGGATCATTTTCCTACTAATGGAGTAGTTTATTCTTCAGCAGCATCCAATATAAATGTAAGTCACATTTTCTCTCATCATTACTAATTAGTGTTTTGGTTGAAGTATAATTAAAGCTGAATTGCATTTTGAATGATTCTGCAGGCATTGTCTGTCTTCAGCTTGCTGATCTTTGTTATGGCGTACTTAATCCTTGCTTAGGACCATATCGGAGGATGGGGGGAGAGATCAACAACAAAAGCATATATAACGGTGGATAATTAACAGCTAATTACTGCTGTTAGGCTTCTTTTTTATATATAATTATAAGTAATTGTAGCATCTTCAACACTCCTTATATAATCATTTGCTTATTTGCTTGGTTTATTTATTATTTTTAAAAAATATGATATTTCATCCTTTGCCTTAAATAATTTTTTATGAACTTTTCTTTCTTTTTATATTTTTTAATTAAGATTCTGTATGTTAGTTGGTTAACGTAATATAAAAATAAAGAATATATACACCCATATTCAATTAAATACTTAGTCCCATACCAAAGGAGTATTTTATTAATTTATTTGACTTTAGTAATTTATCATGTCTTATGTCCACATAATATTTCACCATGTTATTCCATTAAGAATAGTAGAATATGTATGTCTCAAAATAAAAATTAGATGCAAAAGGAAAGAAAGTTTAAAATATGGAGCACATTAAAAAATAAAGAAAAAGAATATAAACCATGTTATGAATCTTTTAATTTGATGAGTCAAGAACTACATCACGTTCGTAGGGTCAACATTTGTTGATTTTATCAAATACATTGTAGGTAGTATAACATTTGATTTCATCAGCCCAGCCCAAAATGACTGGGCCGGGTCCGGCCAGTAAAAAAAAATCTCAAAAAACATTTGGGAAAATTTGTGAATTCCCCGCATATTTTTTTTACTGCTTAATGTTGGTTTGTATTTTCATACTATAAAGATACAAATCCGGTATTAAAATACCCGGTTTTCATCAAAACATTGAAAAAATAAAAAAAAAATATGTTTTTGTTTTCATGCATATGGCCAAGTCTCAAAAAATCATATTGTATTTCCGTATAATAAAAATAATTTTAGCATGCATTTTGACTTTAATAACCAATTTATTAAAGTCATGAGAACTAAGTCAATATCTCAAAAACTTTAAAAAAATCATTTTATTTTCTTTTAATATTAAGGATTACGCGCTTATACGTAAGACGTAGTCTCGATATTAAAAAGATAGTTTTATATTGACTTTAGAAAGGTTAAGTTTAACCCGATAAGATAAGGACCACCTTACTGAGAATGACTTTTTTTAAACCGTAGACATATCAACAAATAGAAATATAATGAAACCTTAGCATATATCAGACAATAAAACAATGCAACTTACCTTAGGTAGGGCGTATTTGGGGTGCTAATATCTTCTCTTTACGCAACCAGTCTCCGTACCCGATCTCTGAAACCAATTAGGGTTCCTAATGACCAAAATATTAGGTGGCGACTTTCCTTCCATCTTTTCACTGAAAAAGACAAGGATTTCTTATCTGTCTATATTTGCCAGATAATTAAAATATACTTGAGAATAAATGATTGCCACGACGCTGCACAAGTGCAAAACAATAAACTTGACCATTAAAAACAAAGAGGGGCATTAGTGTTGATATTGAGACAGGAATCTAATCTAGGATATAGGACAAATAATTACATTAGAAAGTACAAATTATAAAAGAAATTAAAACACTAGGGGTTTTGAACATCCTGTTGACTGCATTATTCATTCATACAACGTTTTTTTTTTTTAATTTTGATTATTAAACTTTATTTTCTTACAACTTTATCATTCCAAGTTATATTAGCATTGTTAAATTAAAAATCAATATTACAAGAAAAAATCTTAGATATTAGTTATAAGATTAAAAAAAAAAGGACAAAAAAAAAGAACCAACTAATCAAAAAGCATGGAAAATGGAGCTGAAAAAAAGGTTATAGTTACGAATATGATGAACCAAGACATGGTTGAGAAGAAATGGGATTACATTTTCACAGAGAAAGAGGCAAGAAAACATTTCTGTGTTGGAGTGCTAATGGCCACTATTTCACTTTACATTACGTCAGAAATGGTTTATAATTTACTATTTACAATTACATTACATTAGTACACTTTGTCATAACTCATCTCTGGATTATTCCTCTAAATTTATTTATTTTTATTTTTAAAATAATAAATAATAATAGTAAGGAGACTGGTGATAAAAAAAAAGCTGGCTAAAAAAGGATTTCAGATATGTACAAAATTAAGCTGTAATTTTGGACAAAATCAGAAGCTTGATTGTACCCTGTTGTGCCCAAAACTTGAGAGACAATGCAGATTTAATGTCAAATAAAATGATTATTGGACAAATCTGCATAAAACTTTAGTCTAATGACATAATTAGATTTTTAATAGGCCAATTTGATTTAATCATGGGATAAATTAAAAGTTTATTTATGTTTAAGAATTAATTTGGATCAAATTAAAGGATTTAATTAGGTGCAAGGACTTAATTATACTTTAAATGAGTTAAATTAATTTTGTTAGGGACTTAAATGATGAAAAAATAAGTTTGGAAACACAATTTGAGCTTAATAGAGAATTTTAGAGGACCAAATGTAATTTTTACAAAGTCAATTGGTTCAAATCAGGGGTAAAATCGCAAGAAAATCAAAGTTTTGGGATCAATTAAGGGCTAAATTGAAGAATTTTGCAGTCAATGACCATTTTGAAAAGGCACCGAACTCTAGGGATAAAATTGAATGAAATCAGGGGTGAAATTGAAGAGATTTGAAAGTTTAATGGTCAATTAGGGGCTAAATTAAAGAAATATAAGACCAATGACTAATATGAAAAAGGATCTAGTATTCGAGGTTGATATTGAAGTTCGGCAGGGATAAAATTGCCTAAAATTAAAAGTTTAAAGTCAATCAGAGGTGTAATTGAGAGAAATCATAAATCGAAGGATAAAATTGAACTTTACCAAAACGACATTGTCTTGGTGAAGTTAATCTTCTTCATCATTTTTGCCTGAAAATACTATTGAGGGGGGCTACTTTTTAGGGGCATTTAATGCTTAATCTCTCCATCAAATTTGACAAAACTTGCACGAAAATGATGGTCTGACATTTGACTACACCTCGATATGGTCCTTTCTGGCTGATTGACACCACAGCAACCATGGTGCCGGCCCAAAAAGGCCAACTCAGGCAGCCTTTAACTGTCAAATTTGACAGTTCATGATGGTCACTTTGAGCCAATGGTTGGGATCATTCCGGTTCGAATCAAATGCCAAGATTTGTCCCTAAAAGAGACAAAATGTTCCTCTTCCACCCCCTATAAATAAGGGTGGATTCCAATCAATGAGCACCAAGAAATCAATATGACAAGTTGGCAAAAAATCATCTCTTGCCCATTTTTTTCTGCAATTTTATTCTCTTTGTCGTGATCTCAACCACTTTGCCTCCTCCTTTGTTGTGTCCTCAACCACTACAATCTCAACACTACCTAGAGTCGCCGACACGACCACCAGCCATCCACCCTAACATCAAGAGTGGCCACTGCAAACTCCTTCCTCTCCACCACAGACTTTCTTCCAGTAACCAGCTCTACCACAAGTCGTTGGCGTCTCCACCCACATATAGCTCTACCATCAGTCGATAGCAGGACCAACTGACCTCTCCTTCCACGCAAGGTAATCCCCTTCTCTCTTCTTTTCCTTCTTCTTTTCCCTACTAACATCAGCCATGCATGCAGAACGAAAATTCATTTTGCATACAGGAGACAAATTAATTAACTTATAAGCTGGGTTGGACCCATCTTAACCCAGCCAATACAGCTTGGTCGGGTCTAGCACAACCCAAAAAAACAAAAGAAGAGGGAAGGATGTTGGGCTGACAGTCAGCCCAACCCGACTAAGTCGGGCTAGACCTGTCCTAGCCTAGTCCAGATGGCTGGGCCGGGTCCAACCCTATATATAAAATAATAAAATAATATATAAAAAAAACTTCAAATTTTTCAAATGGTATTTTAAAAATATTTGTGGTCTCTCGCATGTTTTTCCAACAATTTTGGATGATATTGGGTTGTATATTTACACTGTAAGATACAGATCTGGTATTAAAAATATTTGGTTTCCTCCGAAACTTCAAAAAAATAAGAAATAAATCAAAAAATTTAAAAATAAAATTTCATTGCAAAAAACAAAAAAAAAAATTGTTTTCGTGCATACGTCCAAATCCTAAAAGTTTTTCATGCATACTTTTAAAAAACAAAGTCGTTTTTATCATAATTTAAAAATGAAAAATAGATATCATAACCAGTTTATAATTATTCGTTAGGGTTTGGCCAAAATATCAAAAACCCTTCACCAATCATTTTGTTCACTTTATATTTAAAGTGTTAGGGTTTAGCTGTAGACTTTAATATTTTAGGATGTAAAATTACATAGTAAAGTATACTTTCCTGTATTAAAGATACAAAGAAATAAATGTGATACTAAAATTTAAATCTTAGAATGGTTAGGATTTAACCCGATAAGGTAGAAACTTTCTTATGAATTAAGGGAGATTTACCTTGAACCTTAGCTAAGACCAATAGACACAAATGCGACTTAGAATAACAATCAAACAACAATACAGCTTACCTTAGATAGGGTGTACTAGGGGTGATGCATCTTCCCCTTGCACAACCAGTCCCTTACTCGGACTCTCGCTGACCAAAGGTTTTCTGATAATCATAGTACTAGGTGGCGACTCCTGAACCTTATAATCATAATCTTATGATTATCCCCAAACCCTCTTTTCACCACACTCTCAGAAGGCAAATGTTGTCTTTTTCAACGCCGCGCGCACGAGCCATGACACACTTTGCAATAAGATACTAAAAGTCCACTCATATATAGAACTAAAAGATACTAAAATGCTTACCAAATATGTAACTTGGTCTAAAAAGAAAAACAACCTAGAGCCTAGAGCATGTCACCTTGCTCCGTTAATTTTGTCTTGGTATTGATCCTGGAGCAGTTTGGATTTTGGAATACAACCTCAATCCTAAAGGTTATCTAGTTTTATTACAAGATGATCTAAAATATCAAAACTATAATCCTTTCATTTTCCAACTATAGTTCTCCTATTCCATGCAAAGTTTCATAGGCTAGAATCCTAATGGCTCAAAATACTTTCATTATGGAAGGAGTCCTTTTAAAATGATGCAGAGATTTTTTCTGAACATGCAACTTAATATGTTAATGGATATAATTTTCAATTTGATCATTGGATTGTACTGAAAAATTGATAGAAGATTCCATAGGCTTGTTTCTATAAGATTAAAATTTTATAGCAATCAAAAATCGAGAACATCTTTTGATAATTCTCAGAGAAGCTATTGTTCGAGATTTGCTATATTTTTCTATTTTATTTAGAACTTTTTTATTATTGGAAAGGAATGGGGAATGAAAAGCCATGATTAGAAATATGCCTTATGACAGTGACTTTTAATTTAAACTTATGTATGTCGTGATGGCAATGGCTAGAAAGTGTTCAAAGGCACGAGCTGCAAGTAATGAGAAGAATTGATGAATATGGATGATATAAAACATAAACCAAAACTATCGTATTGAATTGATGAGTACATGGTTGATGTACAGTGCATGTTATAAGTGTTGAGATAAATTAATGATTGTCTGGTGCAGGTAACATATAGGTCTCAAACAATGAAATGGGTCACTGAATACAGTCCATGTAAATTCCAAGCAGTGATTATTCAAATAAATCTATGAATATACAACAACTTAAGGCATGAAATGATGACCATTAAAATGAATAAACAATCATGGTTGACGTAAACCACAAGCTCTAAGATTATGAGAATAAATCAATGAAGTTATAGTTGATGTAAAGCATGCATTATGAATATTGAAATAAATGGGTGAATACAGTAGATGTAAGGTATGAATTTTGAGTTCCAAAATGACTCGGGGGGTCCAAGTGATACATGTAAAATAATGGGCTATGATAATTATTGAATCGGGTAAATCAATATGGTTATTATAAAGTAAAATCCATGATTAAGATAAAGGTGAGGTATTGAATTGGATAAATGAATGTGGTTATTCTAAGACATAAACGGATTGATGAATCTAGAAGTTGAATTAAAGTATGGGTAAAGGAAATTGGATATTGGATCAATGGATCTCTAATCAAATTAAAACATAAGTTATAGGTATGGTATGAGATTAATGAATCCCTAACCGGATTGAAGCACTAGATATGATTATTGGAATAGAATATTAATGAATGCAAAATTGATATAAACCATAAGTTAGGAGTATGGAAATAAATTAACATGTTTCATTAAAAACATGAGTTGTTGTTTTTAAAATGAGACAATGTATCGGCTAATTTAAAGCATGATTTATGATTATCTGAAAAGAATTATTCAATACATATTTAACTCAGAAATTACTTATTTGGAAATCCTATTAATTATTTCTATAATGGTATGATTAAACTCATAAATTACTTCATCATTTCCCTTCTTTATTCTGGCATTCAATTTTGAATTGACATCTTCTATAGCTTTGGTTATCTCTTTATAGGATTCTCTACTTAAGTTTTTGCAACTTTCCTACCTCATGTTGTAAACTTCTCTCAACATTGTCTTTGTCTTGACAATTGACTCTAAAATGACATGAGTTAATCTCTTATTCATTGTCATAACCGCATTATAACATCCTTAATTATTTTTATTTTTAGCTTATGTTTTTCCTAATTTTTTTAAAAACAAATCATATATCTCTCTTCAAGTATTTTATTAGCTTCTTCCACCTTATGTTCAAATATTATATCTTTCTCTTCATTACTCATAAATTTGTGTTATTCTTGATCTTATTATAATTGCGCAGTGGAAATCCTTGATAGGAGAACATAGATTGATATTTTTGGATTTTCTTGCTATGGAAACTATTGCCTAGTGGTTACAAGCATATCATTACAAATCTATTGGTTATCAGCCTACTGGTTGCAACTTATTGGTTACAAGCAGGGGCCGGTTCCCCCCTCAAAACATTTTAATTTTTTTCATTGCCCAGAGGTCAAGGTGGAACTTATTACAGTGACTTTACTTTTGATTTTCAATTTACTCGTCACCCTACGTGAAAAGAAAAAAAAATTATAAATACATTACTTTATAAAATAAAAAACAGAGTTATAAAGCTATTAATTTATCCTAATATAAATCCTGCAACCAATCATACAGAAAAATAATTTCTATAAAAAAATTGAAGCAGAGCCACCAATTAATTTATTTTTCATCAAACAAAATAAGGTAATTTAAATTTAAAGTCTATTTTTGTTTTGTTTTGAGAAGTTTGTTAATAATTTAATGATGTTTTTTTTTATATAATTATACCATTTTCGCTCTTTTTTTTCTCAGATATGCTAATTCTACCAATTATTTTTTGAATTCTTGTTATAGTGATTTTTTTTCTAATTAATTAGATATATTTTATTGGTTTTTTTTTATTATGCTTGGATTTTTTGTTATGTTTTATTTTTAGCAGAGCCACCAAAAATTTTAGATTGAACCATAAACAAAATAAGAAGAATTGATTCCTTTTTTTTGAAAAAAAAAGAAAAAATATTGATGACTCACAGCCTAGTAAACCAACTCCAATGTGTAACGTTGAAGTTATGGTTGAGCAGCCCCAATGTGCTTCAGATTACAATGTGCTTCAGATTACAAAGAACTTGTGTTGATTAGTGAGCATCCTCTTACCAGAATCGACATTGCTCATTTAATTAGAGATCCAAGCAATCGTCCTCAAATTTGAAAATACCCGGTGAATCAACAAGATGAAATTCGAAGGACATACATAAATCTGGGGCCATATCAACCTTTGATGTCTGAATTAATATCCACTGACTGGTAAAAAGCATCCTCATCGATTTCAGTCTTATTGGTTCAAAAGTTATCCGTGGCTTGAATATTCGGAGAAAAATACTGCATTTTGTTTTCCTTTCTATTTATTTCCAAGTAAACCATCTGGAAAGCCAGGAGCAGACACGTTTACTGTTAAAAGATTTAATTGTTGGAAGAAAGTTAATGATGGGGAACGATGTGCTTTTTTTACACTTCCTGTTTCGACAGCAACTGCTGAACGAGCTTTTTCAACGATAAAGATTGTTTAAATAAGACTTCGCAATCGGATAGAGTATGATTTTTTTGCAAATTATTTGATTGTCTATATAGAAAAAAAGATTGCTGAAAAATTCACAATTGATATGATAATTGGATGGAGGATGAAGATTAGTATTGCTCCAAACCTTTTACCTTATACAAATGTCATTATATGTTTGTAGTAAGTTATTTGAATAAAACTAAATCATGCAGATTTTGTTTTACAACTCATGTATAATAAATTAAAATAAATATTATATCTTATTATATTAATTTTGGCTCCCTCTAACAAATAATCATAGCTCCGCCCTTGGTTACAAGCATACTAATTATCAATCTACTTGATAAACAGATTTTGTAGATCTTGTGAACTTAATTGAATTGCAAAGAAAATATTGTTGAATTATCCTTGTTATCTTGTTTTTTTTCCTTGTTCCTTGCTTTAAATAGGAAAAACATGAATAATCGCTTGTTAACTTTTCACTTTCTCCATTTCATCTTTATTTTTAGAACATTATATTATGTGGGCTTCTTATGCCCATGTTACTACCGTCTGACCAAAACTGCTCAAATCCATTAACTTTGTATATTATTACGTGTTTGAGGTGACCTGTCACCTATGTAAATCTGGATTGTATTAAATATGGTCTGCAATCATGTTTGTCATGTTTTTCATGGCCCAAACTTCATAACTCTCTGGTGAATTTCAATGTATAACAATAAGACAATAGCATGATTGTGATCTCCGGATCTTGTCTACGGTAATCAAGCTAGAACCCTGGATAGCCACAGTAATCATACATGATGGATCCCCAGAAAGGATAGTTGATACCTTTAATATTTCCACAATCAAATGAGTCGTGCAGCTCAGATATCGCTCATCATCATTGGCAAAGGCAGATGATGGAGCATTGACGAAGATTATTATCAGAAATATGATGAGCCAAGACATGGTAGGAAAGAGATGGTGTTGCATTTTCAGAGATGGAAAGAGGCTACAGTGACAATCTGCAGGTGTTCGAGCAAATTGGGCATGATTTTTTTTCAGTACAATACCGTTCTCAAATCCCACTCGTTAATAGTACTGTTGAAAAGTAAAGTGATGACTGAACATGTAGTATGACTGAGTACAGAAGAAGATTCATGCTGATAGCGGGAAGAAAATATAAAGATTTATCACTTCTTTCGTCAACTCGCAGAGGTGTGCGCTTTAGCAGCAGATGGGATATACCCTCAAAGTTACTCTAATTGTATCGACTGCCAGGCCAGAAAGTTAGAAGCTTTCCATTTCCCAACCAAAGTTAATCATAAACAAGAAAGAAAATGGTCAGCACCAGACGAGCATTTTTTACTCGAGTTACCATTGGCATATACCAGTTTCCTCAAATCTACAGAGTACGAAAAACTGGGTTCAGATGGAAAAATTGCAACACATGATCATTGGGAACACATCATTTTCATCTTCAAATGAACAGCAGCTGATTCCACAGCAGAGTTGAAATACAAGATTTCGCTTAATTTGACTCATGCTCTAAGCATACATACAGATGTAATATTTATGTGGAAAATTACACTCAATCTAATAATTTGTACTAGACTCAATGCACATTACAAAAGCTGAAGTGAAAAATAAATTACCTTCTCGAGTCAACTAATGCATGCATTTTATTTAAGAAGCTCTTGGTATAAATTATCACCAGACCAATCCTTTTCTTCTAAATCTATCAACACGATCAGTGCTCATCCGAGACTTTTCAGGTTTATTTGGCTTCTTTGACTTCTCAAGCCTGCTATCTAAACTATTTCTAGAGATTACAGGAAGGTCACCCAATTCAAAAGTGTCTGAGCTTCCACTCTCAGATTGTTTGTTCTGATTTTCAGACTCTTGTGTTTTCTTAGAACCATTTGTAGCTGTTTTTAATTTGCCTATGGTCAAAACAAACTTCTTCAGATGTTTGATAAATTCTGGATATAGCTCAAGATTGCAATGCCCACCTCCATTGATCCACAATGGTTCGTATTTCTCTTTGCAAAGCTCCCAAAGTTGTTTCCCATGAGAGCAATCAACAACTTCATCTGATGTCCCCTGAATTTGCAAATAAATAAATAAAAATCTCTTATATCCATAAAAACATGTTGGCATAATGATTTTATCTCTAACTTCCATAAACATAATTTTGGGGTGATGAGACATAAATCTCTCTGACTACAAACTATGTCAGAACAATGGAATGTACATACAAATAACTGCAAAATGAACGTTAAAAAGAAAATTTAAGCTATTGAATGGAGGGTCAGCAAATATCAACCTTTTGTTCTGTTCTTCTGACTGATAGAAGCAACAATAAAATCTATGTTGGACTTGTCTATACAACACTATCTAGTTTAAGCAAGGACATGATTTACCCAAAAGCCAAAGTAGTTTATTGCAAACTACATATCTATAGATGCTAATTGGGCCACCTTTACACCCTTAGCACATGATGAATTGAAAATTGAGGTTTAAAGAGATCCTCGTTCTGTTATTTTACTTTGTCTTTGCCTTTTTTATTAATTACATCAGACAATAATGCCACATGAAATGCTCATTTGTTAAGGACCAAATTGATTTATGTTGACACTGAATACAGGCTCATGATGGCTATTAAGAAAATATTTTCCTTAAATTTTTTTCTGGAATGCTAGAATTTTGGTTTATGAGTTATGACTGCAACCAGAGTTGAATCCTGTTGAAAGCTTTTGTTAAACCCGTGAAACTAAAAAATTTCCTTTATTCATATCTTTGAAGGTTTTGCAGCTACTAATTTTTTTCAATGATGGTCTAAAATTTTGTACTCTAGCACAAGAACAACATCAAAACCAAAAGACCTGCTTCTTCACACTAGTTGCCAACTCATGCAACGCATAAAATTATGTCCCAAAGAGAGATTATAAACAACTCAAAGAAAGAGAAAAAATTGAAGAGGGGAAATAATACTTACATGAATTACGAGAACAGGACAGGTCACCATACCAATTTTGTCAATGTTCTGAAAGGAGAAAGTAACATAAGTGCTCGCACAGAGAATCAAACAGATGTTTAATGGGATCAACACCCCAAAAATTACCTTGTAAATGTCGAACCAGTAAGTCCTTTTGACAGGGTACAATACCCTCATCCCAGACAATATTGGGCTATGCAGAACCACACCTCTCAAATTTGGTAAACGTGAAGAAAGATCAACTGTGGGACCACTACCAACAGACTGACCATACAATATTAGTTGATCATCTTTAACCCCATACTGCTCCTTTAGGCATTTATATGCCGCGTCTATGTCCGCATATGTATTACATTCAGTTGGCTGTTTCAAATGAAAGGTGACAAATGTTGAGAGCAATGCCATATATTACAAACAAACAATGCTAAATGTTTGAGAAACTTAAGTTATACGATGGTTGCATTTGATACACATCTATACTGCCATAAACTTCTTGCTTTATGGAAGCAGCATGAAAAATATGCAAATCAAAATGCATAAGGAGAACTTATGTTTCATTTTCTGAATTTGAATATCTATGCTCTGAAACAAGGATATAATTATACCAACAAAGCAAACTTAACAACGAGGATATCTAAGCATGCATCAGAAATAGATGTCAAAGGGCATGTAAAATTGCTGAAGTTAAGGGCAGGCATAAAAATTTCTTCCGATCATTAGAAACAAGGAATAGGGAAAGCTGGTTAAACCTTTCCGCTTGATTGCCCATAGCCTGAGTAATCGTATCTGGGAAAATGAAACAGTAATACAAGATTAGAAATCAACCCTGAAGCAAACTACAGTAATAATAATAAAAAAAAACACCAAGTAGAAAAGCAACACAATTTCTCAAGAATATGAATATTAATCATTTTTTTTTCTTTTTTTGCATTCTTTCTGGTTTTTTAAGACAACTATTAGGTTCTTATATGCCTATATTTCTCCATTATATTACAACGGGAACAAGTACACATGATATGAGGTAGTGCTGGAAAGTAAATACCATATCTTCTGCATTGCTTCCATAAGGCCTATCCTAAAAGGTAAAAACCATTCCATTGGTACTTCTGAGATTAAACTATGCCAAGTTAAAACCCAAAATCTACCTTTAAAGACCATTCTTATTGCCATGAAAGTCATTCTGTTTCAGATATGCTAGGAAGAGCAGTAATTTTGTATCAATAGATTCCAGAGAGACAGAAAAAGGTGTATCTAAATGAAAGACTAATCCAATTCACATCAGGATTTGCAATTGCCCCAACCTTAACTTAGTAAACTTCCATCCACACTAAAATTCATATGTAATCTTCAACAGACTCTCTCAAGTCCTAATAAATGGATAATATTCAAAATTGTAATTGCAGACTTGTAGGGGGGGAAAACACAACTAAACCTCTCTTTCCACCATTAGAGTTCACTTTCAAAACCAGTTGTACAGAAGTTCCCCTCACCAGAGGCATACATTACTTCCTCCCCATGCAAACAAACTACAAAGTTCACTACTAAAGAGTCTCCCATCAAACTCAACCACAGACATTAAAGACCAAGTCTTTTCTCCATCAACACTAAACCTACACATGGAAAGCCTCTTCCATATGCTTGATGAATTAATTATACTAAAGGAATAAATCCAAGAAAGATACCACCAAAACTGCATCAACCCACCAAACCAACACTCATAAAGTTCAATACTGTCAATTAATACAACTAAAAGAACTAAACCAAACAAAATAATAATAACATTAAAAAAAGAAAAGTAATACTTCAAAAGGAAAGGATCTAACCCCATAAGATTAATGCGAAGGCGATTACTCAATTCAACAAAAAGCTCAAACATTTGACCCAAATCAGCTGCATTTCCATGAGAATATAACAAAGTAGCTGAAGCTCTAGGATGCTTTATATGAACAGCCACGATTTCATTTCCACGCCGAGTCCTCAACTTCAAAAAATCCACCTCATCCTTCCTCGGCACCTCCGGTATACACAGTCTAGTAGTAAAACCACCAGACACGGCGGAGAGAGACTCATCAGTTACCACCGTGTAAGAAGGCGGGTTTGGTGGAAAGAAAGCGAACTTCGCGGCAATTGTTGAAGTGACTCCACCCATGTTGTTATTATCTTCCCTATCATTAGATGCTTTGAATTCAAAAAAAAAAAAAAAAAGCCTTCTTCAGATCTTAGAAATTATCAAAGTGGTGGGGCGCGTGAGATGAGGGAGAGTGGCGCGTAGGGTACAGGGAGTGTGGTGATAAAGTTGGAGGAAGGAATCTTCGATTTTATGGAAATGTTTGGAGTTATAGATTTCAGTTGTGTTAGAGAGAGAGAGAGAGAGGGATGGTTCAGTTGGAATTGTCGCCTGACGGCGACTTATTATTAAGAAGGGAAGGACGGGAGGGACGGTAGCTTTATTTTGTACATGAAAGCACAGTATAGTACATGAATAGTTCAAAGTTGTTAAAATCACTATTTAACATTTGATTTTATAAGTTAATATATATCTAACATGCGAAATCATTTAAAAAACTTCAAAAATAGATAAAATTAGATTGAAATCATGTAAAATCATTAAAATCGGGTGAAGTCACATAAAAACATAATTTCAAGACCATTTTAACGATTTCATCAGAAAATATATATTGTCGTAACCCTTGCCTCCAGGCTCCAGTTGTCCAGCGGCTATTGGGCCATTGGTTATTGCGCATTCTTTCATCTTTATTTCAGTTACTGATACACACACACACACAGAACAAACAAAATATAAATCCCTAAAATTCTAAATCCCTAAATCTAATCTCTTTCTCTATTAACAGCTCACGGCCTCACGCCTCACAGCTTCCTCTTCCTCTTCATCAATAGCGGCAGCGCTCTCCTGGTAACAGCTCACGCCTGCCAAACACCGACTCACACCTCGTAGCTTCCTCTTCCCCATCATCAACGGCTCACAGCTTCCTCTTCATCAACAGCGGCAACGCTCTTCAGTCTTTAGACTGTTCACTCTTCATCAACAACGCTCTCCTCTTCAGTCTTCAACAACGACTTACTCTTCAGCCTTCATCAACAGCGGTCTTCTTTTTTTCCATCATCAACAACTTCCTCTACAGTTTACACTCTACACTGTAAGTTGTTCCATTTATAATGTCATTTTGTTTGGTTGTTGAGAAAGTTTTAGAAAAAGATGTGACCTTTTTATTGTTATATGCTGATTAGTTGAACTAAATTTAATTAATTTCTTGATAAATTATTGTGCTTAATATCGGTTTGGTTTGCTAATGATTTTGAGGTGATGAAAGTTTAGATTTTGATAGACCAGAAGTAGACTGTCATAAGAAAAAATGTATGAAATTATTCAAATCGGGAAGAAATTTAGAGGATTTTATGGGTTTTTTATTATTATTATTTTATGTTATGGGCTGATATGTGGGTTGTGAACTTTACACCCTTTCTCTTCATCAATATGGTTCTGCTCTATGAATAAGCTATGATTGATGGAACTGGATTTGCAGTTTTTGGCTAATTGGTTTTGTGGATAGTTTACTGCTTAAATTATATTTGTTTATAGTTGAGCTTGTTGAGCATCAGAGGATATCTTCTTTTTCTTGCCCAGATTTCGGTGGTGTAACATGATTACAGTCTAGACGCACTCTGCTTAGAGGATTTATATTACTGGTCATGATTGTAGTCTTCTAAATTGTCACTACAATTTTTATAATTGTCTTCGAGCTGCTGATAAGGTTTTGGATAATACTGGCTGCATGAATCATAGAGAACAATCTTGGCTAATTTTATTGTCACTATTGATTTATATTACTAGTCATGTATTATGGTACTTCTTTTTTAACAAAAAATTAATTACAATCATAAAATGTTTGGATTGATTACAGGGCTGATTTGAGTTTATTCTTGAATTGTTAAACTTATGGCATCTAGAAAAAATTCTTCTGATAATAGGCTTGATGTGGGATAGCAACATGGTATAGATATTGATAAGAATTCTAGAAAAGTTCAGTGCAAATATTGTAAAAAATTATCAGTGGAGGTATTTTTCGTTTCAAACAGCATTTAGCTTGCACACGTAAGGATATTGAACCATGTCAGCAAGTATTAGAAAATGTTAAGCAGATTATTTTGGGTGTTTTGGTGAAAAATTTAGAAGCAACTGAAAAGAAAAGAAAGGTTCATCAATATAGTGGAAATGATGATGATGATGATGAAATAAAAGAAATTAGCTCCAAGGAAAAAAGGAAATAGAGCAGCTAATGGGAGTGGAAGTACACAAACAAGCCTAAATCAATTACTAAAAATGGATATTAGAGAAGAAGCATGTCAAAAAATTGCAAGGTTTTTCTACACTAGTACAATTCCATTTAATTGTGTAAAAAACCCTGAGTTTCTTAAGGCACTTGAATTGGTTGCAAAGCATGGGTCAGGTTTCAAGCCTTCATCCTACCATGATATTAGAGAGAAGTATTTGAAGCAAGAAGTGAATCAAACAATGAAATTGCTTGAGGAGTACAAGCTAGAATGGAAAAAAAAACAGGTTGTTCAATAATGTCTGATAGATGGACAGATAAAAAAAGACGTTGTATTTGTAACTTTTTGGTTAATAGTCCTAAAGGGATAGTATTTTTGTCATCGGTGTATACTTCTAATATGTCCAAGACTGCTAATAAGGTATTTGAGATGTTAGATGTCATTGTGGAGAGGATTGTGAAGGAAAATGTTATCCAAATAGTCACCGATAATGCTGCAAATTATAAGGCAGCAGGACAATTATTGATGGAAAAAAGAAAATGTTTGTTTTGGACACCATGTGTTGCCCATTGTATTGACTTGATATTGGAAGATTTTAAGAAGAAGTTAAAGGTTCATCAAGTAACTATTGCTAATGAGAGGAGAATCACCTCATATATTTATTCAAGAATTATTCTTATTTCCATGCTAAGGCACTTTACGAAAGGAAAGGATTTGATTAGGCTTGCTGCCACTCGGTTTGCTACATCATATTTGACTCTAGGATGTTTGAATGATCATAAAATACAGCTGATAACTATGTTTACTTCCAAACAGTGGAGTTCATGTAGGTTTGCAAGAATAGAAGAAGGGAAACGAATTCAAATTTGTGTTTTGGACAACAGGTTTTGGCATGATGTCACTATCTATATATATATATATATATATATATATATTAAGGCAACCTATCCTCTAATTAAAGTTCTTCAATTAGTTGATTCAGATGAGAAATCAGCTATGGGTTTTATTTATAAAGCAATGGATGAAGCAAAAGAGAAGATATAAGTGAATTTTGGTTCTGGGAAAAAAAGGTATATATCTTGCTAATTGTTTATTTCAAATGTTGTCATCTATTAATATGAATGTCTTTAGAAAACTTCCAATTGAGATATTCCTAAATTGTAATGATATTTTTATTGTTTTTTTTATATATATAGTTATATACCTATATGGAATATTGTTGATGCAAGATGGGAACTTCAACTCCACAGACCTTTACATGCAGCAGCTTATTATTTGAATCTCTATGATCATTATAATCTAATTTTAAGGTTAATGCCAACATTAAAATTGAATTATATCAATGCTTAGAAAGGACGGTGCCTAATGCAATTAAAAGGTGCAAAATTGACTTACAACTTGAATCATTCAAGGATGCAAAAGGGTTGTTTGGCATTGAGGCTGCCAAGACAGCAAGAGATAAGAAAAAAGCTCCAGCTCAATGGTGAGATTCTTACGGGGATGAATGTCCAGAATTATAAAGGTTTGCAATCCAAGTTCTAAGCTTGACTTGTACTTCATCTGGATGTGAGCGTAACTGAAGTGCATTTGAAATGGTGAGTTTTTTTATTTTTTTTATTTTAAATGTTGAAATATTTGATAAAATCTTATAAATTTGAATTGTTTATTTAGGTTCATACAAAACGAAAAAATCGTTTGCACCAGAAAAAAATGAATGACTTGGTATTTGTAATGTGCAATCTGAAATTGAATGATAACCAAGTCAAAAAGCAAGCTGATGATTTTGGTGTAGTGGATGATCTTTCATCTGATGATGATTGGATAATCGAGGGAGAAAAACATTCAAACTTTGATTTGCTTGGTGCTATTGATAGTGCAACACGAAGAAAAAATAGTAAAGAAGATGAAAGTGATGAAGAAGAAATTTCTAATGATGCTGAAATGGAGAGTCATGGTATTGAAGATGATTTGGAGATTCAAATTGATGATAATTTAGAGAATTCAAGGAGTTTTGAGTTAAATAACATTGATAATATTGGTGTTGGTACTAGTAGTAACACTAATGTTCATAATATTGGTGTTGGTATTAGTAGTGATACTAATAATCCTTTTGATGATAATGATATTGATGAATGTCTGAGGAATAATGAGCAAGATGAAGGCAATGAAGCTAGTTTTAGTTTACATGACACACTAGTAGATTGTTTGTTTTAAGTTTGTTAATTGTTAGTTAATGAAAAGTTACTTAAATTATGTATGAATTTTTATTTGAACCATTTATTTTAAGGTGCTTGAACTATGTATGAAAAAAAATTCCTTACGATTTTACGATCCGAGTTTATTTTGCATTTTCCGTACCGTGTCAAAAATACGTTTTTGACAACCTTGGATAGTACGACTTTACTGCCCGCACTAGGATAACAAAATATTTATGGAAAAAAAAGGTTATTATAAATTTATAGGTAGGATATAAATGTTTGAGTATTTAATATTAATTATTTTTAAAAGTATTTTTTATTTGAAAATATATTAAAATAATATATTTTTTATTTTTTAAAATTTATTTTTGACATTAACACATCAAAATCATCCAAAAATACTAAAAAATTAATTTAAAGTAAAATTAAAATTATTTCAAATTTTAATAGAAAACAGGTTGAAACTCAATCTTAAATACTTTTAAAATTTCTTAGTCCGATTACTTGTCTAGCTTGAATTTAAAATTAACTCATATGTGAGTTGTTTTAATATGACTTATTCAACTTGGTGGATTTAAAAGCAACCTATATGATCGGTAAAAAAAAATATATATATTGTTTGGCTTTACAAAATAAATTCAAGAAGATATTTTTTTGATATTGAGACAACAACATATTTGACCGGCCTGAGTTTCGCAACTTAACCCGCCAACCAGCGACCTAGACCATGGACTTTGTTGGATTTAATAACTTTGTTTTCTTAAACCACTTTTACTTAATGATTGATAATAAAAATAAACACTTATAAAATTGAGCATCAATTAAATATCGGGATGTTTGTTTGAGACTGCAATAAACTTATAGAAAAAAATCAAAATAAATTATGAATATCAATTCAAAATCAACCAAATATTGAAGAATAAAATTAAAAAATAAATAAAAAGAATTCAATTTAAAAAGGAAAAATAAAAGATGAATTTTTTAAGGAAAAAAAGGGGTTTGATCAAGCAGGTCAACCTTAAAAACCTCTCGATTCAACTCCTTACCTAACTTGGATTTAAAGTTAACATGCGTGGAAGTTATTCTGATGTAATCTAATCAACTTGGTGGATCTAAATACAACTTGGATGACAGGTAAAAAATATAGTTTGGTTTTAAAATAAAGCTAAAATGATATTTTTTTTATTGAGACAACGATATATTGGATCGCTCCGGGCTTCACGGATTAACCCATCAAATCTGCAATCCAGATCATGAACTCCATCTAGCATAACAACTTTATTTTTTAACTATTTTTTACTTAATGATATAATAATAAAAATAGATGTTTGTAAAATTAAATATCAATTAAATTTTGAGGTGTTTCTTTGAGATTGTCATAATTTTATAAAAAATAAATTAAAATTAATTATAAAAATTAATTTTCAAAACAATAAAAATATTAAAGGATAAAATTTGAGGATGCAGAAGGCAAAAGGGACTCCATCAAAAACAATTAGGATTCCATCACTAATTTATTTTTAACACCAGACTATTAAAACAATATAAAATAAAATAAAAAGATTCTTGGAAAAAGCTGATGTGTACTCTGATTTGCTAACGTGTCAATCTGTGCGGGGGGTTTGTTCTGTTTATATAACGCCCGTGGTCCTGCAATGACGTACTTACAAGGCATCTGTGGCCATGAGCACACTGTTGAGACTTTCTCTTCTTGTAGTGGAACTGTGGGGACAAAAGAGGACATGTCGTTTAAAGTTTAAAGAGAAGAAAAAAGGAATCTCACGCACTAAACATAAGCGCGTGATTATTACATTTTTTAATATATAAAGCCAATATAGGGTTTATTTTTATTTTTTTAGGTAAAATTTAATGTTGTGA
>Ga0307510_10002776_pt1 | contig 20070 bp, 11 predicted proteins | sample 12_EM_MG_FD_207224 | JGI IMG/M metagenome (GOLD analysis project Ga0307510, IMG submission 207224) | Populus trichocarpa ectomycorrhiza microbial communities from riparian zone in the Pacific Northwest, United States - 12_EM | ecosystem: Host-associated > Plants > Roots > Unclassified | place... | reverse complement strand
GTTGTAAACCCCTGGAAAAATAAAGGTTGCTTAAATTTCAAACCAACTACATGGGAAATAAAAGTGAAGAAATTCATGCATATGGTTAAATAAAACAGGAATTCATAAATTTTTGGATATAAATTTCCGAGTGAAATAATTCGAGACATTATAAATTAACCCGGTAATGTTGAGGGTTGGATTTAATTGAACAAAATAAACTAAAACGAAAAGTTCTGAGGTGGAGTTATAAGAAATGAAAAGAGGTATAACTTGATTATAAGAAGAAAAAGATGTGGGGGCAAAAATAATACACTTAAAGGAAATGAGGTCTAAGTACAAATAAGAAAAATTATAAAGTATAAAGACTCCTCTCCTCACTAAAAATCTGCAGCAACCAAAAGGAAAGAAAAGAGGGAGTTTTTGTATTCATTATTACAAAATCAAGAGAGAAACACAAAAATTTCAAGAACTCATCCAAGATTAAGGGTTTATAGATGGAAAAACACTAACAAGAAAATTTGAACAAGAAGAGAAGAAGGAGGGCCGACTGTCATTATAAAAAAGGAAGGAGGGAGTTGAAAATCTTCAACTGGTTGAATATCGAAACCTTAATTCTTACCGAGTAAGGTGCTCTAAACATGATCTTATAATTCATTTCAAATTCGATTATGAATTGATGTCTTGATGTTGAATTATAGATTAAGGTTCTTAGACTTGAATTAGAGAAAAAGTTATAGACGTTAAAATTAAGTTAATTCATGTATTGTATATAATTGGGGGCATGAAACCATGATAATTTACCTAGAAAATGTAATTTGTGAATGTTATGTGTGAATGGAAGGGGTGACGAATTTGGACAGGTTTGTCTCCCGTTCAGTGAGATTTTGGGTAAGAGGATGAGGGAATTAAGATCATGTTTCTTCATAGAAATTATAGTTTTAGATGTTGACTAACTAAGGAAATTGGTCTTGCTTAATTTGGAGCTATAGAACTCCAATTATGGGTTACCAACCAAGACTGGGTCATGACAGACCCTATAGGGCAGTAAGTCTGATTTGTCGATGAGCAATTTTGACTATCTTTATGGCAGAACTAGGTTCTCCTTCCTCAGAGGACTCGTAGCCCCATGTCTTAGCTTTCCAATGCAACCAACCTCGTTTGAAATGGAGTCCTCAAACTCTAAATAGAGTTAAAAATATGAGAGGAGGTTAAAATGCGACCTCTGCAGATAGTAACGGTTCGAAAGAGTAACGGTTCGAAAGAGTAACGGTTCAAAGAGTAACCGTAATAGTTCGAAAGAGTAACAGTTTGAAAGTGTAACGGTTTGAAACAATAACAGTTCGAAATTTAAATAGTAATAGTCCAAATATAAAGAAAAGAATGATTGAAAGAAAGACATATTGACTGTTGATATGGTTATTATAAAATGTATCCTTGAATGAGGAAAATTTACGAAATAAACCTGTGATTGCAGGAGGGACCACCAGAGTGGTGCTGCAGCAGCAGCAGGGGAGCACGAATAGAGCTTCTACTGCAGGTAGGTGATCCACACCTATACTTTTTAGTTAAATTCCATGATTTAATATGTTATTGATGTAAAATGTGAATTATCGAATGTTGGATATTATGTGAAAGGAGGAAAGTTTGCGTAATGATGTTGATATTTTGGAAAGTATTCTGAATGTATGTGTATTCAAGGTGAAAGGTTGTTATGTGAATTCTCAAGTGATGAAATTATCGCTGACAACGAAAATATGAGAAGTGTGATATGAGGCGTGGACTAACATACATTTAGTGTATGTTAGGATCTCGGGTAAGGGGATCGCCATGTTTGGACTAGCATATATTTAGTGTATATTAGGATCTCGGGTAAAGGGATCAACATGTATTGGCTAGCATACATTTAGTGTATGTTAGGATCCCGGGGAAATGGATCACCTTGCATCGGCTTCTAGGAGTGATGATGATACCAGTGAAATTGGTATCAATAATGTGTTAAACAGAAATAATCATGGTTGATCTTATGAAATCTTGAATAAAGGTTGATAATGGAAGAGAAAATGGTTTTTAGTAGTTGAATGAGAAAGAGTTTCCAATAAAAACCAGAAGGGAGAAGTGAATAAAATATGAATGCATGTTTACCTTTTTAAATTGTTGGGTATTTGTGTTGTTAAATTTATTGTGATATTCATGTTTTAATAATATGTATTTTGTTTCAGGACCATCACATGCACTACCATAATAGATCCTAGCTTATGTTCACTTTTTGTAATTCTAGGTTCTAGGGAGTATACTCTTGTATTTTGTAATATTACAACTTTTATATAACTTAATTTGTATAATCAATGTTTAAACTTGAATATATAATCTTAACTCTGAATTTTATATGATTATGTCCATGTATACATGTTTATCTCATTTATTCCTATATAATGATATTTGTTGTTCAATGTATGTTATAAATATTATGGTTGTGATGGCGATGATGTTTGTGGGATTGAGACCCAGGACGATTGGGTCGTGATTGAGTTATGAGATATGAAATATTAGAAGTATAAACAGATAAATGTCGATAACTTGGGACCTCCCAATATAGGGGAGACTCTGCTGAAATTTTAGTGAAATTTTCAGTAAAATTTAATATGAACTCCTTGCACACGCACGCACGCGCGCGCGCGCGCGCACACACACATCAGCCGACATGAGATTGTTGCTTAATCCCGGATATGGGGATGTTACATAGGTTGACTCAAGTAACCCTTTTTTAGTACTTTTTTTTTAAATTGAATATTTGTTTCTCATTTTTATACTTTAACATTATGTTCATTAGAAATTGAGCTAGTTAGGGATTATGGTTTGTAATTTTTTTGTTTTCTTTTCATGGGGTAATTCTAGTCTCATGACTAGTATTGCGAATTTGGATTAACTAGAATTGATTTGGAGGTATTTTTTTTTGGTGTTTTTTTTTTCTCTTTTTGATTTTTAATGATTTTTTTCAAGATTACATCCTTCAATATTGGATTTTTCTTGAATTGTTTTCTTCCAATTTCATCCTTTAACATTTTAATGATTTTAAATTAGGATTCCTAATTTGTTTCAGTCTGTTTTCTATAGAGTTTTTATGATTTCAAACAAATATTTTGGCATTTAGTTGATTCTTAATTTTATAAGCGTCTATTTTGTTATCATATAATTAAATAAAAAATTGTTTCACAAAACAAAACAAGGTTTTGTAGGTTAGTTTTTTTTTTTCCCTTTTTTAATGTCAATTGTTTTTCTCGATTTCATTCTTCAATATTGGATTAGTTGAGAATTGAGCTTCGAAATCTTTTTCAGTTTGCTTTCTATGTGATTATTCTATTTTCGTGACCCGGGCCACAAGTTTAAAAAATAATAGAAACACAACCCTTTAAGTTTAGGAAAAAGACAACATGACATAATTGAGACCAAAATAAATAAATTTGATAGAAAAATTAAAAAAAAAATTAAATAGCACATGTTTTTGACTTATTAGAAACACAAACAAACACTTAGAAAACTTAAAAAACTAAAACTCCAATGTATGCATGATTGGATAATCTAAAAAGATCACGTTCTAAACTTAAAAACCACGTTGGATAAATTTATTTTTCCATGCAATAAAGAGATGGAAATTTGGACTCAAAGTTGGCCTTTAAGCTAATAGTAAACATCATCAAAAACTTTACTTATTTTCATTGTCAACCCAAAATCAATTAGCCTAACATCAATAGAACCATTAGAGGACACTCTCATGTCATGCTTCCTCAGTTGAAAAAAACTAGTCCTCAAGTTTAGATTGTTATTTTCTCGATCTTATGGGTGTCTAATCAAAGCACTTCCACTATCATTTATGAAAGCCATGGACTGAAATCCCTTAACATTAGTTATATTACCTTCTTGGATGGTGCTTGAATCATCATTGAAAAACAACTCAACTACTTTGCCATTATCAACCTTATTATGATCTGAACTAATGAAAATTGTTTTTGGAACATTGACATAAACATAAACAGGTTTACTCTATTTTTCTCCATTTTAATCCTATCAATTTCAAAACTTTTCTTAATTAAATGTGAAGCACATCCTCTATAATTTCCTTCATTAAAAACCACTTCTAGAACCACCTCCATAACATGCTTCTCAACTGACATAACATGAACTTTTTTTGCATACTTAGGATCATTATAAACTGAGATTTATACACCACAATCTTCTCTTTCAAAATCATCATCATCTTTATCATCGAACTTTGATGGTAGATTCCAATCCACAAATGATCTAGAAGAATAAAAAAATTTAGCTTCAACATCATTTTCTTGTTTCTAAAATTTCTCTTGTATATCATTATCAATAATTATTATTAGAAGAGCCACTTTCACAATCATTCTTATCATCATTGTCTCAATTCTTATATCATTTAAGATGCTCTTGAAGCTGCTTGATTTGCCTTTTTATTTTATCCATTTCAAAAACATAAATGTCTATCTCAAATTCTTGCACACAACATCCATTAATAGTTATTGTTGTAACCCAATTTTGGATTCACCAAGATTTTCTTGAATGTTATTTTATTTCTATTATTATTTTTAAAAATCCAAAAAAATTAAGAAAAAGTTTAAAAGTCAAAAATATATTTTTCTTGAGTCAACCGCATCTTTCCATAAAAACCGATTCCATCGGGTCAATATAGGTCAAACCATATTGACCAGGGTAAAAAATAAGTTTTCAGGCCGTTACGGGTTAAAACCGTCATTTTTGGTCAAAACCGATTCCACCGGGTCAATACGGGTCAAACCATGTCGAACAGGGTAAAAAATGAGTTTTCAGGCCGTTTTGGGTCAAAACCGATTCCATCAAGTCAATACGGGTCAAACCATGTCGACAAGGGTAAAAAACGAGTTTTCAGGCCGTTTCGGGTCAAAACCGTCATTTTCGATCAAAACCGAGTCTACCGGGTCAATACGGGTTTAACCATGTCGACCGGGATAAAAAATGAGTTTCATGCCATTTTGGGTCAAAACTGTTATTTTTGGTCAAAACCCAGTCCACCGGGTTGATATCCATCGAAAGTTTCTTTTAGTATTTTAACATAATTTTCGGTATTTAAAATTGTTTTTTAGAGGTTGAAACGGGCTTTTTCTAATACTGATTTGAGTTTTTAAGTTTTACCCATATAAATATTTATTATTATATATAATAAAACAAAATCAATATGTTGAAATTTTTATCATAGTAGGCGGTGCAGTTGAGGTGATGCAATTTTTCTTTAAAGCAGATCCGTGCCACCTTCCTGAGATTTGATGTCCCCTCATCATTGATCATTGGGTATAAATAGATGGTGAAAATTCGCCAGAAGAGGAAGGGAAAAAGAAAAGAAAAGAGAGAGGAGAGATTTGGATTACTATTTGAGGGTTTTTTTTTTTAGTTTTTCTTCACGCGAGTAAGATATTGATTTAAAAAAAAAACAATTTGAAAAATACCAAAAATATCATAACTGTTAGATTTAATAGTGTTTAGTTCTGGACCTTTGATTTAATAGGATACAATAGGGCTTACCACTCTAGATTAAAACCCAAATCCATCTCAGCCCTTAAAACAATCTGCCCTTCGATCCTGTTGTGCCACATCACCCGGTGTACCAAGCTCTCGGTGCACCGCGCCACACCAGATCAAAGCTCAGCCCATCCGGATTGTCCGATCAACTTCCAGATCAAGCCAATCACAGCCGAAGGATCAGTTCATAAGTGATCCAACGGTTCACAACCTTCAGTTGTTCCGGTGTACCATGCTAACGTTCACATCGTAGCAAAACCTCAGACTCTCTCTCTCCTCTCGCCGGCGATTCTCTCTCTCTCATCTGATCTCTCATTTCCGGTCGTTTGAAGCCTCCTAACCACCACAGAAAGGCTACTAGCCTCCTATAAATCCAAACCCCGGCCGTTTTCAGCGTTTTCTCCTCCCCATCTGGCCGGAAAAAGGCCGCAATTTCGTCGACCACCCGAAGCTTCAAACCGACGATTCTCCCTCATCAGCCATCAACGGTCATCGAAACCACCGTCATCAGAATCCTCTCCCTCAGATCTACCATAATCAACCATTCTTGGGCCGGAAATCTCGCCGAAAAATTTCACCACCTCCAACAGTGACCGGGCGTGAGCTACACGCGCCACCAGGGGTATTTTTGTAATTTTCTTAGAAATTCAAGGGTATTTCAGTCTTTTACCTATACGGTGGCACTCAGGTAATTTTTTGGGATTCCTAACGGTATTTTTAATATTTTTATATATAAGCATCTGTAAAATTTTCTTTGTATGTTGTAAAACAAAAAAAATCTTCATTTCCTTCAATCGAGTAATCCTTTTGTAAAATAACAAAAGTAGAGCTGTCGCGCGACGTCGTGTATCGACAGTTATAAATGCAAATTCGAAGCTTTTAATACCAACTTGATACCAGGATAATAATAATATTGAAAATAAAAAGTTGACTCACATAAAGGATAGTTTTTGCTTGCCACTTTAAGGTAAAAAAATAAGGAGATACAAATGCAAATAACCCACCACTCTAAGGATATAGATTCACTCGCCACTTTAAAAATATAAAGTTGAAGGATAAAAGTTCACCAATCATAAAGATACAAAACTTGATAGGGTGCCAAAAGACCAAGTCAAAGACTTTGAATTCAAATCTTGCCAAAAGTTCCTAATACATGGTTTGAAAGATCATTATATACGTGGAACAACTTTCTAGGTCTAGTAAGGACCAAAATGATAGAATTGAGGCCAAAATAAATAACTTTGACAGAAAAGTAGACAAATAATAAATAACACACCTTTTTGACTTGTAAAAAACAAAAACAGACAATTAGAAAACTTTAAAACTAAAATAGTCATAACTTCTTACACAAAACTCCAATGTATGCATGATTGAATAATATGAAAAGATCACTTTCTAAACTTAAAAACCATATAAGATAAACTTATTTTCCCATATTATGAAGAGATGCAAATTTGGGCTCTAAGTCAGCCTATGACTGGCAGTGAACATCACGAACAACTTCACTCATTTACATTGCTAACCTAAACTCAAGTAGCTTAACATTAATAGAACCGCACTTCTATGTCATGATGCTAGAAGCAAGTTTATGATTTTTTTGGTTGTGTTTAGTACTTATAACATTAATGGAGAGAAGAACATGATCGTTAAGTAGTTTGAGCTTTCTTGCAAGGTTTGTCAAGTTATAACCCATTAAGGTAATGAAAAATTGGAATGAACACTATTCTTAAGTGTATTTTTTATAGTATGATCTTTAATTTCTCTTGATTAATAAATCAATTGTTCTCCATTTGAGTCCATGGAGATCCAAACTCAAATGTTATTCCTCAATTTAATTTGGTCATAAATCTTAATTTTACGAATGTGTTGGGTTTATTCCATTTGCACTACTTACATCAATGCCAATTGTCTATTATTGTTGCGCTGCCACAAAAAAAAAACTTTTGGTAATGTTATTAAACCTAGTCAAGCCCGATGGATGAACATGTTGACCTATTGATCTAGCCGTTGGACTAGTTGGGTTTCAAAACAAACTGGGTGGGTCTTGATCGAGTGCAACCTAGTCGATTTGACGGGTGTAACTGTGAATCAGTTGATCTAGCAAAAACCTAACTTTACTTTTTTTTAAAAAAAAAATGTTATCAATTTAACTTCTTTTATAAGAAAAATAATGAAATAATGATGTTTTATATTGACCTGGGTCAAACCAGTCTAAGCTGCCAAGCTCGTGACCTAGTTATGGCCCTAACTAGGTTTAATAACCTTGCATTGTAGAATCCATTTTTATTTAATTAAATGACTATAAAAATAAACATTATAGAAAATAAAAAATAAATAAATTCATTTAGGATAATATTATGAAAAAATCAATTCGGAGAAATGTATTTTTTTTCATTGAAATTGTTTTTTTATTCATTTGTTTTTCATTTTAACAAAAAAAAGTTATTTCTTACATTGGTAGCATAGTTCATTGAATAAAAAATGACAACAATTAGAAAAATAAGTTCGAAGAAATTATATCAATTTGAAATAAAAAAGAAAAGGCATATAACATTGTGTTTTAAGAAAATAATCATTATGATAGTGAAAGCAAGCTTCAATTAAAAACAAATAATGAATCGGCAAACTCCTTGCAACTACTTGAAAAAAAAAAAGCAATAGAATTGAAAAAAATTATATAAAAACTATATAATAAAAAAGTAAGAAAAAAATTATTCTCATTCAATATTAATAAGCAAATTATTATAAAAAATTATTCATATCAAGCTAATACATAATTATCCATAAAACAATTGAAAATATCATGAGAAAAGAATTCTATTCTTCTTAAAGTGATATCAAAATTCTATTGTTTGTCTGTTTGCCCATATTTCAGCCACCACATATTTCAGCCACCAGAGACCTGGCTGGAAAATCTTGATTGGATTTTGGGATCCAAAAAACTATTTTCAACTTATTTTCATCTAAAAAACCTAATAAAAACCATTCAAATCTATATAAACCATTTTCTCACATAAAAAAAACCCTACAATGGTCCAAAACACAAAATTGAACCAAGAAATATCTACTTTTCTAACAAAATGAAGACTAAAAAACACCTCAATGGAACTCTCATCGTTAAATGTAATCTATTGACACCATGATTGCCTTTTTCTGTTACCAGAATATGGCCAACGAATAATGTTCTCTCTCCTCTACTGTTTTTCATGGATTCTCCTTTTCTCTCCTCTCTCCTCCAACTTAGGGATTAAAATGTGAATAAAATGAATTCTGGGATTAAAACGTTAAATTTTGAAACTAAAAAGACCAAAAATAAAAGTGAAAAAATTCCTCATCCAAAATCTTTTAAAAGGTGTGTCTTGAAAAATAATTAATATAAAAACCCTACTTCATTGCCTCATTGTCAAATTTGATCCTAGAATTTTTATTTTTTTTCAAGCAATAAACCAAAGTTTTCTTTACAAAATTAAGCATTGACCTGATACCATAATATTCTTTTAACAACTACAATAACCCTATAGAAAGTAAATTGAAATAAATCATCAAGTCAAATTCTAAATCAACGTGATATGAAAGGACAAATTTGAAAAATCAAATCCAGTGATTGTAGTAAAAAATATTCAAAGAACAAAAAATAAAAAAATAAAGATAAACATTGTGCCAATCCATATTGAAATTAGTCTTGGAATACAATGTTTGAATAGTGAAATCTTAATCTCTTTTAGGTTTCTGTTAATTTAATTTCGAAAAAATCACACTAAGCATCTTAGCTTACTCCATTTTATACTTTGCCTCTAATTTGTTTTTGTAAATTACATAAATATCTTGAACTTTTTATGTTCATAACCCTTTTAATGGCACAAAAATAAATCAATTTTTTTTTTAATTATTTACATATTTATCATTATTCTTTTTTTAATAACTAAAAAACTCCTAGTGCATAAAGATTAACAAAAATGCCATTGAAAGTTACAACACAATTTTACTTCTACACCATAATTAAACAAACATATTTTAACACCTATTTTTCTTCTCCTAGCAAAACACACATTTCTTCCCTATAAAAAAAAAAAATAGACAATGAAAAATCATTTTTTCTCCACCAATCCCACTACTAAAAATTCAAATATTCACACATCAAAACACTTATAAGCACTAGTAGCTATAAAACACAATCATAATTTTCTTAACCCAATTGCAAAACATTCTTCTTTCTACTCTACTATATATATAAAAAATCAATCACAATAATGTTGGAATGTCTTGGAATTACTTGTAAAATTTTTACAAAGCATTAATGCTGGCTAGAAATGCTAAAAATAATGTAGAAATTGATTTGGTATTTCATTTTCAGCTCTAGTTTGTTAAAAAAAGAATGTTAAGAAAGTGTTATAAAATTCCCAACCCAAAATCTTATGTTGCACGTGGGTGAAAGACAAGGATTAAAAGGGGGTTGTTTAGAGTCACTACCTAGCTGTTTGGTTTAAGGTCGTTAGAAAACTCAGGTATATCGGTCTTATTAGAGATTCAAGGGTAAGAGACTGATTATGGCTAAAGAAGGTATTAGAACTCTTAACGCATTGTACTTGAGGTAAGCTACTTTGTGGTTTGATGTGGTTTAAGGGTTTTGATGGTTTTCTGGTTGGTGATCTATATGTGGTTTAGGATGGAGATTTAATTGTATGAATAAATCCGATGTTTAAGAATTTATTATGGACTCGTGTACCGAAATAAATTCTTAGAAAAACGTTCTTCTTAATTTGTGTATTACAATGAAAAATACTCTTAATTAAAATTGATGAATATTTAGAATAACTCCGAAACTTTTCTGGTCAACTCCGATATTTCAAATACCAGCCTCAATTGTAGGTCTAGTGTTCTATTCTAGGATTTTCAACCATTAATTCTCATGAATTAAAAAAAGTGATTTATTGAAATATTGGCTAAATTCTCATGAATTTAATAAACTGGTTATTAAATTCTAAAATACATGCAAATATGTATTTTGAATTTTTGTATGGAAATACTACGCAATGTAACACACACAAAATTATTTTATTGTTTTTTTCTTTTTCTTTTTCTTCTAAAAGGCTTAAGAAAAATTAATGAAAAAAAAAAAGAAGAAAAAAAATGGAAGGAAACAGAAAAGCAAAAGGGCTTTTTTGTTTTTTTATTATATATATTCCTTTTTTTTTTATTTTTTTCTTTTTTTTCAGGGGAACCAGATCAACTCTAACGGGTTGACCTAGTTGGGATTGACCTGGTTGGGTTGACCCGACCAAGTCAACCTAGAAAAAGACCAAAAGAAAGAAAGGAAATGAAAATAGATCAAAAGGATGAAAAACACAAAAACTTAAAAGTTTTCGAACAGAAACGGATCAAAACAGAAATAACAAAAACAAATAGAAGAATGTTCTTCGTCTTCCCTCAAATGTAATTCTCAATCCAGAGTAGATTTCAAATGAAAAAAAGGCATATTCTTGTTCGTAAACCTTTTTAGATCTAGAATCAAGGGTTCAAAACTCTTGATGATTGACGAAGTTACACGATTTTGCCTAAAAAGGGTTTCGGTTCGAAAACTGAAACCTAAGATTAAACCTCTTAAAAACTATTATTGATGCTAGAAATTCCCAGATTGTTTATAAAAAACAAAAGGCCGACCTATTTGACATAGAAATTAAACCAAACGGAGGGCTAGCATTTAAGACAAGATTTAACAGATGAATATGCCTTAAATGCATAAAAGCTGCTCAGAAAACTAGCAGCTTAGAAGGAGCCTATAAATGTCATTTCTAGGCTCAAAAGTGTGTCTTTCCTATCCTCATAAAACAAGTTATTGACATGGAACAAGGTTAAAGCTAAAGAAACAACAAAATAACACAAAAACTAAAAAAAAAAAGATTGATTCCCAGCCTAAAAAACTATTAACTCAAAATAACATAAGGGTTTCACATAAAGGGCTTCAAAATTTGACCATTTTCACTTCAAATGGTGAGGTTTTATACTTATAAGTAGGGGTTATCCTTTCATTAACAGAAGGTGCCTCTGCCCCTTTGGTGCTATCCTCAGCAAGCTTCAGATCCAAGTTTAACATAAAGAAATGACAGGAAAGTAATCAAAAACTTGTCATGGCCATCAAAACTCAGTATTGCTTCCCTTTCTTATTATTTTCAAACCTCCTTGGATCAAAGTCGGAGCCTGGGAAATGTTCTAGGTAAGACCCTTTCCCTTTAACCTAAGTTTCTTTTCTTTTCTCTCTTTTTTTCTTTCTCTCTACTTCTCTATATTTTTCTTCAGTTTTTTTTCTTTTGGTGTTCTTCGACCTCCTTTTTTTTTCTTTTGGTGTTCATTAAAATTTGGTTGTTCATTCTCAGTGTAATGTATTAATGATTTTGTGGATGGTCTGCTTTCATATTTCCTGATAACGGAAGGTGAAAATGCATGTTTTTTTGAAAAAAAAATAGACAGATAAAAGAAGTGAAATGAAGTACGATCTCATTGATAAAAAGGAAATGCTCAAACACAGTGAACCCAATTTGTTGGTATCTTGAGCTTAGATGACCAACTTGGTATGAAAACAACAAAACAAATAAAAACATAAAAAAAAAAACATAAAGCAAAGCACAAAATATTGCCATTTACTTTTTGAAGACTATAAGAGCTTCCCGAGTCTTCCAATTCAGGAATCTTTCACCATTCGCCAACTTCCATACAAAGGCCATTGCAAGCATCTTCTCTATGGTATAGACAGTCAGTTAGGGTAGCAATTATTCCTCTCTTGCTATTTCATTATGGCTTTTTCCTTACCATCATCTCGCTCCAATGTGTTGATACCCAAAGCAAGGAGGCCTCAGGTAGGGACATCCATTGTGTCTTTTAAGTGACCTATATAGGCAGTTTTAGGAAATTTTATATGGATCGGGGGAATGGTGATCTTTTCTTCTTTTGGCTCTCTTCTTTCTAGCCTAGCAAATCTCTTCTCTCAGCTGATATTGGTGGTTCTTTTGTAATCTTTGTTATTGGGCTTAAAGTCAAGCCCAAATCTTTGGTTTCCAACTTTCCATCTTATCGAGCTTATCCTTTCCAGATTTCTAGTGACAGGGTTGTACTAGAAAGAAAGCTGATGTTTCAAGAAATACCTAGCCGCCATCTTTACGGCTATAAAAATTATTGACTTTCTTAGCACCAAATTTTCTAGAACCTAGTTCATGTTAACAATTTCAAAGGCATGAAGATTCCTATCCTTGCTCCCTTCGACCTCTATATAACGTACTACCACTTTCTATATCATTGCTAGTGTTTTTTCAGCCCTAACTGTCACCGTTAACAATGTACTTCAGACATTGGTGCAAAGAGGAAGTTACAACGGCAACAATGTGTATCCAAGGCCTTCTTAGTAACATGTTGTATGATGAGTGAATGTCCATTACTTGCATAATTACTAGGAATGCTTGTGGGCCGATGAAAAAATCTATTTCAATGGTCCCTACCACTTGTCTTGGAGACGGGCTCTAGTTGTTATAGTGCTTGGCAATATGTGTGTTGAATCAACCAACATTTCGTCCATTATATATTTTGGGAGTATGTTCAAAGTTGAGCCATTATCCACCAATACCTTATCGAAGGTGCAATCTTAGCATCTTACTGTAATGTATAGAGGATTGTTGTGACCTCTAGTGTCAAGCTTGTCTTCAGTGAAGTACAGATAGTTGGTCGCTTGGATTCTTCCAACCAAATGCTTCATGGTCTGTTGGGTCATGTCTTGAGGGACATATGCCTCGTTCAGAACTTTTTACAGGGCGTTGCGATGGAGCTCAGAACTCAAGATAAGAGACATGAGAGATATCTTAGCAGGGGTTTTCTTCAACTATTCTACCACGCTGTACTCGCTAGAGCTCAGAACTCACTCGCCTCCTCCTCACTTATTGGTTTGTTTACCTTCATATCCTTAGCAGTTTCCATAACTTCCTTGCCTTTGGCCCTTTATTTTTTCTCCAATTCTTCAGGTGTAAAACACCTGCCACTCTGAGTTAATTCGTCAATCTTGGTTTGCAAAAGTGGAGAGGAGCTTTCATAATGATGTGGTAACACACTATAGTTTTTATTATAGGTAATAAAAGGCCTTGTCAGGACGAGTTTTGGGGGTCTGATTTTAGTGGGCTAGATTCTACACACTTTCGCTTTCCCTCCTTGGAAACTTATCATGCTAACAAAATCATCTATTTCCCTCTCTCCAATCCGTAGAAGACCAAGAGTCATCATTTGTGCCACCTTTTGGTGAAACTTTCCACATTCTTTAATACTGTGTCCTATGGCCTCATGGAACCTACAAAAATGATTTCCCTTTCTTGTTATGCTTCCTGTTGGTAAGTAACCGGCTTGCATCAACATGTCATATAGCCTATCCATGGTTGCTTTGGGAACCTGCTTTTTTTCTCCACATTCTACTACATTCACCCCCCCACTACTAGAAGCATGTTTGGGTAACAAGTTGGAATTGATGTTGGGTGTATCCTCGAAGGTTATCCACCCTGCTTTGAATAACTATAAATGCTTTTTTTTTACGCAAAGCAAGTATCAATATTGTGACCTGAATTTTCAGCATGGTATTCGTAAACTAGTTATGGTTTATACCAAATTAGGAAAAGGGGTTTAAGCGGTGGAAAAGGAAGGGGGTTATATGACCTATACTTAGTAGTTTTACATACATTTCTTTCAAGGGCATCGGTAAAGGCGGGAGTTGTTCTTAGCTACTTTGGTTAATTTCAAATTGGTTTTCTATGAGGTAGGTGGGCTGGTTGGTTGGGTAGGACTTGGCGAAATTGATGTTAGGTATTTTAGGAGGTTGGGCTTGGTAGCCTTGGTTGTGATAGCTTCGGGCTTGGAAATCCCTCTTACCCTTATACCTTCCTTCTATATTGCTTACTTTAACATCTTTCTTTCTCCCTACAAACCCTATTTTTCTCGGTGGGTTTTGATATTTTGTCAGCCCTTACTCCTTTCTCTATCCTTTTAGCGATAACAACAACATCACATAAATGCTGAGCAAAGCTTCCCATCAAGTACTCATAGTATGGAGATTTGAAAGTGTTGGTGAACAGAGTCACCATTTCTTTCTCCAACAAAGATGGTTGCACATGTAATACCTTGTTCTTCCGTTTGTGAGCATATTCTCTCACTGTCTTTTTGTTGCTTTTATCCATTATCATTAAACTTGTTCGGTCTGGAGAAATGTCAATGTTGAATTTGTATTGCCTCAAGAAGGCATTTGCGAGGTCGCTCCATTTCTTGATCCTAGCATTATCTAAAATCATGTACCAACTTAGCGTGGAACTCGTCAAGCTATCTTGGAAGAAGTGTGTAAGCAATTTGTCATCGTGTATGACTTTCGCCCTCTTGTTGCAATATGGCCTTAGATATATATTAAGGCATTCCAACCTTGTGTACTTGACAAAGTCTGGTACCCTAAACTTCTTGGGCACTACTATATTTGGTACCAGATATACGTCAATTGCCCTGACCGGGTCATAGACGTTGACACCCTCGACTGCCCTCAACCTTTCTTCCCAAGCAGCCCACTTATCCTATTTGTGGTGACTAAAAGCTTTAATCCTATAGGATTCTCCTATAGTCAAGTCTATGGTGGTTGGCATTTAAGCAGGTGTAGTCGAGCAAGCCATTAGAATGCTCATCATTCTTTGTGGTCTAGCGACGAGATTTGTTTCTAGATTTTATGGGTCCATGATGAATGGGGTTACCAATGGTTGTGGAAGAGTTGGTTGTTAACTGGATGTCCCTTCCCCTGATTATGCTCGCGGGAGTTGCTTGAGCAAGCTAGTCATTCGAGCCATGTTACTTTTGACATCGTCCAACTCTTTCTGGTAATGAGCCTTGAAGTGGGCCCTTTCTTCATTTTCAATCTTTTTGCAAAGCCTTGTCTTGTAGACCTTGACAAGGGGACCTATATTTTGAATGCCTATTTTGGGCATATTTTAAAACTCATGAATACAAATGCCAGAACCCGTGAAGCTATCTTGGAAGAATTGTATGAGTAACTTGTCATCGTGTACAACTTCCGCCATCTTATTAGAATATGACCTTATAGGTGTATTAGGGCATTTCAACCTTGTGTACTTGATAAAGTCCGGTACCCTAAACTTCTTGGGTACTACTACATTTGGTACCAGGCATATGACAACTGCCTTGATCAGATCATAGACGTTGAAACCCTCGACTGCCCTTAACCTTTCTTCCCAAGCAACCCACTTATCTTGTTCATGGTGACCAGAAGCTTTAATCATGTTGGATTCTCCCATAGTTAAGTCTAGGTGGTTAGCATTTGAGCAGGTGTAGTCGGGCGAGCCATCAGAATACTCGTCATTCCTTGTGGTCTGGCTACAACATTTATCTCTAGATTTTATGGGTCCATGATGATTGGGGTTGCCAATGGTTTTGGCAGAGTCGGTTGTTAACTGGATGTCCCTTCCCTTAATTGCTCTCACAGGAGTTGCTCGAGCAAGCTAGTCATTCGAGCCATGTTACTTTTGACAGTGTCCAACTTTTTCTGGTAGTGAGCCTCGAAGTGGGCCCTTTCTTCATTCTCAATCTTTTTACGAAGCCTTGTGTTATAGACCTTGACAAGGGGACCTATATTTTGAATGCCTGTTTTGGACATATTTCAAGACTCATTAATACAAATGCACATAGATGCGTTGTTATGTATGATGTATGTTTTGAGGTGGGTTATACAAGTTTTCGAACTGATATATGGTCGCTATTTGGGTGAGTTTTTTGATCTTTTCATAGTCGTCGAGGGAATTTATCCCAAGTTGATGCTCAATAAGTTTGTACTCATTAATACGGTATACTATTTAAAAGGTTGGGTCCAAGCCCTTTCATTTATACTCACTAATACAATATAGTTTTCAAAAAGGTTGGTCCAAGCCCTTTCATTAATATCCGATCTTAGTTATTACATTTATTCATCATTATTTACCGGGGAAAAAGCAAAGCCTTTATTCCCTATATCCCTAAGAAAATCAGTTTCGGCTATACTTTGCTGATATCGATGAAAATCTCTTCCTACTTGCCGAGCATTAAAACGGACCTTTCTAACGTAGATGGAAGCTCGTTCGATCTGCTCGTTCGTGTTGCTTATCTTTTCTAAGAGTATCATATTGCTCTTGGTCAGTTAATGGTTATTGGTATCGATCATCTGATCGTGGTGTTCCAGCAACCCATTCTTCTCTTCCAGTTGTTTTATTTTGATCTTTACCTTGTCAAGCTTTCTTTTTATCAAGTTGATCTCTTCAATTTGGGAGTTCTTAACAACATTTCCTTTTGTTCTTGCTTTAGCTAGCTCACCCTCAAGCATCATATGTATCTTATATAACAGCTCGTATTGCTCATTTCGGCTTTCTAACTCTGCTTGGACCTTTGAAAACAAGTCGGCCTTTTCTTGGCAATCATCGAAATTGGTCCTTAATGTCTCAAATTTAGCATTAGTTTGCATCCAACTTGCTCCTAATTCTTCTTGCACCTTCTCAGCTTGGTTTTTTGCTATTCTTTCCTCTTTTAGTTGCCTCTCCAAAGACACAATTCTCTAATCCTTTTCCATTATCTGATGTTCCACAAACTTCCTCAATTTCTTTTCGGTAATGAGTTGTTCTTTGAGAGAAATTCTTGAGGTTCTACTGGAGCCTAATTGTACTTGGAACTTCTCCAGCTGTTCTCTTAACTCTTCCTCATTGTTAACCCTCTTCCTCTTACTTAGTTCAGCAGCTTGCAAAGTCTCGGCTTCAAATTCAGGATTAATAGGGATAGTGACCAATGATATACTTCTCCATTTCGGGTACGTTTCGGTAATGACTGGATCCCTCAAACCATCTGATTCTTTTTTTTTGTTATCAACACTAGCAGCTTCCAGTCTTGTTTGATGCTTTCCATGACCTCCAAAGTGGACTTCTCTTTAAATAACCTGGAAAATTATAATAGTTTGGTTGTTCCTCAAACTGTCTGGCAACCAAAACAAGCGTATAACTGATGTACCTGGTTATCCTAACCAAAGGTACTCACTATCTTTGCCCACAACTCATCAAGCAATTTGTTGCTCTCATCCATGGAGCTTTCCATTTGACTTTTCTTTACGAGATCTTTTGGAGTTTTGCTTTTCATTTTTCTTTGTTCGGGTCTTTCCACTCTTCTTCTTTAACTATTTCTAATGGTTTATGAATAAACCACCAGAAATTGTAAATAATGGGTTATTGGTTTCTATATGGCTGATCAATTATATGTATAGCAGTTGTTCACAATACCTTATTGCCCCTTTGCCAACCTTCCCACAATGATTGAGTGTCAAGATTGTTTCTGCCAGTATTATCGTGGTGGGATTTATCCGATTATTTTCGTATTCAATGAAAGCTATGGTTGCCTCTAAACTGATTACTCTGGTTAAATTTAGAAACAACACCAGACCGAAGATTCCCAAGGTGAGTATTCTGCTATTTTCTTCAGTGAATATATGGTTACCCCTTCATCCTTCAAAAACTTATTCTATTATCTTCCACTTTAAACCACCTGTACTTTTCTCTAACATTTTGTGCAGATATGGGATCTTGGTCAATTTAGCCAATCTAGTAAACACGTTGTTGGGTTTTTGGTGGAAATAAATCCTGTATAGATCTCTAGGGAACTCTGTGAGTAAGCTATACTCGTCCAAGGTGGAGGCACATATCTATGTCCCCAAAGGTAAAACAACGGTACTTGAGGTTCTAAAAATACAAAAGAGCTTTAATGGCTAAATTCTGAATAGGCACCTTTGTGATTTGCACCAATCTCCTAAATTTCTTAGAAAATTCATCTTCGCATATGTTTCTTACATATGAGAGGAGCTTTTTCAGGTCGTTTTCGGAGCTACTTGTGCTTTTGATGGGTGGCAATTTACTGTTATTTAGTCTCAGACAATCCCCTTCTAACAATTGTAGGGATTCAGATTCCAACCCATATTCGACATAAGTCATTTTCTTAATGTAGGTTATGCTATCAATCTGGAATCCTACAAGGCGAGATGCTTAGGGTTAAGTATGTCCTAATACAACAAGGTTTATTTAAAAGAGATACATAATATGGATAGGTTCTAGTTTCTCTATATGAGATAGGAAAAGGCATTATATAGGCTTAAAATGGTCTCTTGTTGTCCTAGTGATCACCCTCATGAAGGCAATATAGGGGCTCGATAGGTAATGGGATGGCTTATGTACCAATAACTACCAGTCCAAGCACTTAACAAAGAGTTGGATGATTTCGCAAACTTAAATCCTGACTAAAAGTCATAGGGTAAATCGTTACTCCCCCACCTAACCTGAAGTTTCCACATGTATCTTAGAGTAGTGAAAGATGTATGAAATGTGTGTTTACAATTAATATTTATGCATGCACAAGCTAAAAACATGTTATGCGTAAATAGAAACGAAACAAACAAAACAAAGCATGGAAATTTAAACACATTGCAAATACATAAACCACACAAAACACAAAGCTCAGTCCAAAATTATCAAACAAATATGTTCGTAGTTGAAGTAGTCATTTTTTCACACGTGGGTGAAAGACGAGGATTAGAAAGGGGTCATTTGGAGTCACCTACTAGTTGTTTGGTTTAGGGTCGCTAGGAAACCCGAGTATATTAGTCTTATCAGATATTCAAGGGTGAGAGACTGGTTGTGGTTAGAGAAGGTATTAGTACCCTAGCGCACCCTACATGAGGTAAGTTGCTTTGTGGTTTTGTGTGGTTTAGGGGTTTTGATAGCTTTCTAGTTGGTAGTATATATGTGGTTTAAGATGAAGCTTCTTTGTGGTTTTGTGTGGTTTAGGGGTTTTGATAGCTTTCTAGTTGGTAGTATATCTGTGGTTTAAGATAAAGCTTTACTCATATGAATAAATATGGTATTTAAGAATTTATTATGGACTCGTGTACCCAAATACATTCTTAGGAAAAAGCTCTTCATAATTTGTGTATTACAGTGAAAAATACTCCCAATTAAAATTGATGAATATTTAGAATAATTCTAAAAATTTTCTAGTCAACTCCGATATTTCAAATACCAGCCTCACTTGTAGATTCAGCATTCTATACCAGGAATTTCAGCTATTAATTCTCATGAATTAAAAAAAGTGATTTATTGAAATATTGGCTAAATTCTCATGAATTTAATAAACTGATTATTAAATCTTAAAATACATCATGCAAATATGTATTTTGAATTTTCGTATGGAAATACTACGCAATATGATTTTCTTTGTATTTTTAAGATACTTGGTCGTATGCAACATACAAAAAATTATTTTATTGTTTTTTCTTTTTCTTTTTCTTCTAAAAGGCTTAAGAAAAATTAATGAAAAAAAAAAAGAAACAAAGAGAGGAAGGAAACAGAAAAGCAAGAGGGCTTTTCTGTTTTTCTATTATATATATATATATATATATATATATATATATATATATATATATATAAAGTGAAA
>Ga0307510_10002775_pt1 | contig 20074 bp, 26 predicted proteins | sample 12_EM_MG_FD_207224 | JGI IMG/M metagenome (GOLD analysis project Ga0307510, IMG submission 207224) | Populus trichocarpa ectomycorrhiza microbial communities from riparian zone in the Pacific Northwest, United States - 12_EM | ecosystem: Host-associated > Plants > Roots > Unclassified | place... | reverse complement strand
GCCAAGTCCAATGCGTCCGGACGCTGACTTGCACGTCCGGACCCATTGGACGCGGCCCTTTCACTTCCGGACCGAATGAGCCAAGGCGGACGCACCCAGAACAGGAGTTTACATTATAAGCGCCTGGAATGTCCGGCGCAACGGGTTAGCGGGGAGAAACAGAACGCAAGGTATTTTTTTTGCTGATGTAGCCTGCAACTTTGCCGAGTGGTCTGCACGCACCGGGAATAGTTTCTTGACCCAAAGTGCGCAAGCGGACTGGTTGGTGGGAAACCTCTTCCGTGTCTGAATCGTTCTGCCTATCATCTATCTCACCACTTGCTGTATGGAAATCAGGGATCTGGAGGCTGCAATCAGATTCGTAGTCTGAGTCGGTCAGGTTTTCAAGTTGATCACCAACAAAAGTAGGACCCATGGAAGCAGCGTCCGCAATCGCGCTATGGGAAAGAACGATATCAAGATGCGTTGTCTGAAGGTGCTTTCGTATGCAGCGGCTTGTTGATAACATCAGCTGCAATAAGGGCACTTTGTTGTCTTTGAGGTCATCGTGTGTGGTGTTTCTCTTTCAAGTAGTCTGGCGGATGCGTAAGCGGATGGGCTGAGCGGCTGCAGCGGACTCAGTCTTTCAAAGCGAAGGGTAGGTTTCCTTCAAGGCGTAAATCAAGAAAGTTTCAGGTGTGTTTAGTTGCATGACGAACGGGTCCAGACATCCAAGCTACCAACCGTTATTCACGGTTTAAGTTGTGAAACCTGTTCTTTGTTGAGATGAGACTATGGGAGCCTTGGCTCATCGGTCGCAGCTCCCATGCCGCTCCGTTGCGGCTTAAAACCTTATCTGAAACCTATCATCATCGTAGGTGGGTCACGTGACCTTTCAAGATATTCAAGTTTGTACAGGGTCAAATCCTGCGAACTCCACTAAAACCGTCCTGGTGCGGCCTATATAAACTCTCTCTTGCCCCCCTTCCATCTTGTCTCCATAATGCTTTCCCCAATCCCAATCACCTCCTCGATCCGCCAGCTTAGCCTCACAGGAGCCACAAAGCTCAGCACAACCTCTCACTCGTCCGCAGTATCACCAGTGTCTCCTCAGCTCATTTCAGATTAGCTATCTGCGTTTCCCTAGCCCATAACCCCTTCACAGCCTTTACCATCCGCAGAACTCCCTTTACCGTCCGCCAGGCCCGCTCTATTTCCATTTTCGGATCTTCCACAATCCTTCGTTCTCAAAAGTACCAGCATCTACTAGGGGTCATCCTCCATCTGCTGAGGGACCATTTAAACCCCCCCAAAATACAGCCTCTTTCTGATCCATCAAGCACGCCCCACCCCGATCACTATTACAATGGCAGCCTCAAAGGTTGGTCTCACTTTCGAAAAATTGGTGTCCTTTAAAAACGACGGCCATGTTACCTGGTGTAAGCACGTTTGCGGCTTCCCCCACCCACGAACCTATAGTCCGGAGTATAAAGCCTGGTGAAATGCTATGCAACGTAAGATGGAGCAAGACAGGATCCCAGGGTGGAAGCAGAGTACTGCCACACAATGGGCAGCCATCCAGGCACATGCTCTTACCCTCCGGCCTGGAAGCCAGAGCTCACGACTCTGCCAGGCTGATAACCCCCATGGCGAATGTTTTACTCACTGCCTCGACCTTTTGCTAAAGGACATAGCAAAAAAACATCACCATATCTTAAGAGTGATGTTGAGAGCATGTGTTCCAGCTGTTCCGGTTGCAGACCCCACGCCCGCCAGCAATGATTGTAAGTTATCCCCAAGCGTCCGCAATAAAGATGTACCATATATGCTAATACAGCTCCTGCAGGTCTCACCTGTCTGCGGTCTGTCTGTCTCTGGATAGATAAGCCATCCATAGTCCCCCCAACCAGCCCACTTCCTGTCTGCATGGACAAGATCCAGTGGCAAAGTTGTGGACATGTTTACTAGATGGAGCGAACAGAGCCCACCTTTCCAAACCTGCTAGCGGGCATAGACAAAACCATGGCACGGGAGTCGGATTTTGTATGCTTATTGGTGCAATGAGACAAAGTACACGTCCGCTGCAGGACGATCCAGAGGTGCCGCTGCCACTTGCTGAAATCATCCGAATCACCAATAGCCGACTTGTCCGCACAGGGTGGTCTTTGAATGCGCCAAGCGAATCAATGGATCTGCTCTTCTGTTGCCATGGAAGGAATGAGACAGAGGATAGCACTCCTCCTCCCCGTGTGATCAGGTTTGCTCCACGTAATAACTGGGGCCCCCCTCCAGACGCCTCGAATGACCGGTCCGCTGGTAGCGATGGTGGACAGAGCTTAGATGGCCACGAGCCAGGGTCATCCACTGCAGCCGCAAATCTAACCACCTCATCAAGGACCACCAGGAGCGGTAATACGACAAGAAAGACTAGGCGAACACACCGTATCAATTGAGCGGACGTTGGCGAATCAGAGCCAGAGTCTTCTGGTACTCAAGCTTCTGTCCCGTGTGGTAACTTGGGCACTCGTGTTTTGAGGTCTAGTAGACAAGGAGAACGGGAGACCGACATAAAGAAAGCCTCCCCGCCCCCAGCCAATAACTGTGGTAAATGCACCCTCGCGGTCATGCAAGAGGCCAATGAGCCATGCGGTTCAGATGGAAGTCCGGAACCCCAGCAGAAGGTCGCCCGCCAGGTGGGGGCAATCCATGCCGGCATTGAGGTTGAGCCGGACACAGGCGATGGGGTGCATAATCTGAGTCGACAACTTGCTGACAGGCTTAGTCCGACAAACAGTCCGTCTTGGTTTGCTCTCAACCGGGATTACCATCATGGGTCTGCAGCCACTGAGCTGGCAGAAGCGAGAAGGTCATCCACGCATCTTTTGATACTGGCCTCAGGGGCCGAGCAGCCTGTCAACATATTGGCGACACAAGTCGATACCCTCGGCAGAAGCCATTCCCTCTCCGATCTGCGTACCGGCGATGTGTATGCGGATATTGCTGCAGCTGAAGAACTCGGACGAGAATTAAGCCTGCCCGCTAACTCCCCAACTGCCTCGTGTGCATACTCTACACCTGGAAACTTCCGGTTACAACTACCATGCTTTTCGCACATTCTGTTGCCAAGGTCTGCCCCAGTTCTGGCACAAACCGGTGTTGGGAGTCCGCTCAAGTCCGTTTCTGTCCTGGCTCACTAGCTGTGCGAACACAGCTCTCCTGCTCCGACCAATGTGGCTAATGTCTAGCTAGCTGAGGGCGCAGGTCCATTTCAAGCAATTTACAAGTACTAGGCCACGATGGACCCTGCTACTTTTCCTTTTGGTGTTTTCACTTTCATTTCTAGAGTTCATGTTATTCTCGCTGTTTCCTGACTATTTCTGTTTTAGATTAGCCTGCTATGTCTGGGCGGCTTGCCCTGATCAGTATACTTAATTTAAACCTGCGACAGTCCGCAGATCCTGCGCGTGTTTTCTTTAGGTGTTTTTCATTTGTAGTTCAACTTTTAGAGTTTTGCGAGTTATCCTTGTATTTTTTCCCACACATTTCTTGTTTGTATTGGTCCGACTGTTGCCGTTCTGGGTTGCCCAAACCTAATATAGTCTAAGGACGCTTTGTTGCTCTACGGGATCCCTCTTAGAGTTTTTGCAGACCATTCTTGTTTGCCCCGAGCTGTTCTGCATTTACCGGGTCGGCTCGTGCGACCTGCTCTCGGAATCTTCGCAGATCATTCTTGCTCTTTTCCAGCTCTTTTTCGTTTGGTATATGTTCTCTCTGCTGCCTTTAGCAGTTTGCTCTTTGGACTTGTGCAGATCATTCTTGGTCTTCAATAGCTGTTTTTCATTCGGGGTTGCCTTCTTCATTACTATTCCTATCCTAGCTTTTCATCTTATGTCTCATCCGGTGAGCCTTACCGGCAGCTTTCACTCAGGCTTTCCGTGATTAGCGTCCAGGCCCGAGCCCTAGCATTACCCGCATTTGTTTCTGTTCCCTTGGCAGACCTACACAAACTAGATTAGTCCGTACATTCTGATAAATCTTTCTTCATCTGGTTCAGGTACCCCAAGTACCTAACACTTGTATTGCCCACGTGAGATCGCACCGCGGCCCACTGTTTGGGTGCAAATTCCTATATCAGGTATCAAGCTCCAATTTGGACACACGGTGTGTGCTGACGCTGGCGGACCTGAAAGCGAGTGATGAACTGTGAATGTCCTTAATTCTTAAGGAAGCTGGGCCGACTATTTCGATCTTCCAAGTTCACACCCCCTATTGTGCCCTTAGCTACCTACCAATTGAGGCTTCCTGACACCACCGGCACCTCAACTTCATACAATGCAATTCTCTTCTATCACTATTCACCTGCATACTATATCACAACACCAGCGGTGGCTTATGGCGGACCGAGTGCGTTCATCGAAGCAGGAAAGGCAAAGGCAAAGGGAGCTCCTTCCCCGACGTTTGCGGAGATCTGGGTCCAGGGACGGATTAACCATCATAACATCACCCAGTGTTGGGTCTATTATGGCTTGGTCTGCTATAGGGAGGAGGAGGGATGCCGTGCAGGAGCCAGCTTCTTCACGACTCCAGGTACTAGAGCCTGTCCCGTACAACCGGCTCCAGGTCTTAGAGTCAGCGGATGAGAGTCTAGACGCTAATGATAGGCAATATGAGTGTAATGATAGCCAGAGTGAGGAGAGTGAGGAGAACGAGTTAGGCCAGAACTGGGATGATACGGATCATCTATCGGCCTGGGGAGCGCAAAGACGAATTAGGCGTGAGTTCTTTTGCTCGCAGTGCTCGATACTGTCAATCACCCCTGGGAATACTCAGAATTCCAGCAGGAGGATTAGTTACCCCAGACGGAGAACATCTGCTCAAGTACGAGTTGGCCAAAACTGTTTTACATCTGCGATTCCCTCCCCTTCGCCCACCGACTTCAATCCACTTGCGATGCCGGTGATAACTCCAAGTCACCCAGATCCAACGGTGCAGGAATTGCATAGCGGAGGACAGCAAGCCACCACTAGGCGGAATATGGCAACCGGGCTTGAGCGTACCATGCTGGCCAGATCCCGTGACCAGATGTGGGACTGGACGCTCTTTGTCAACCAGTTTCCAGACCCAATTACCCTGACCGAAGAGGAACGAACATGTTGGAGCGATGCCCGGACCAAATTAGGCATTCCCGACTTTGCTGATGCTACCCCGCCCTCCAATGACCAGGTAAGTTACCCTTAATCAATTACCAACATCCTATCCTAGACTAACTGCATTAGCCACTGGTCACTGATTTGCAGATCCTGGCAAAGCACAGCGGATGTAGATATCAGTATCTGCATACAGCAAAGCAGGCGATAACAGAACTGTATAAGCTCAATATTGAGGATCCAATAGTCTGCGCACGAAGAGTGGAATACCTCCTGGAGGAGGATAGGATCATTTGCCCACAGGGCAGCTATGAGGTATCTTTTTAACATTTTTCGGGATTATTTCTAAGTGGAGTAAGAGTAAATCGATCTAATCCAGCGGACTGCCAATTTCGCCTAGGTTCCTAGTACTCCAGATTCCGGGTATGATATTTGCTCAATATTACTCTGCCCCAAAAAGGAAAGGCATGACACATGAGGGTTTTCTGGATAAGATCGATGGCCCGTTTATCGGTCTGACAGCCGCCATATTATGACATTCACTGCGATGTTGGCGGACTGGCATCTGTATCGATAATGTGGCTTTCACAAGGGCCACTTCCGGAGGTAAGAAACCCAATATGTACTGGCAGATTGCGAAGGTGTCCGGATCCCCCGACGGCCTGGGCATACAGACACTTTTGAAAACACCAAGTACTCGAGTTGGGTGAAAGGTTAACTAACGGATAGATAGCCCTGCTGGAACCTCAGACACGATCCTGGGGGAAAACGGCAAGAGTTTGGCAGGGTCGAATAATCCAGCGGATAAGGACGACATTGGAGTCCAGAATCGCGAAGGAGCGGGGAAAGCGGGTCGAGAGGACTGCGGGATATGACAATGATGAGCAGGCATTGAGGGAGGAGTTTGGCAGTGATATGAAGCTGGATCAATCGGAGGCCGCTGACGGCCTCCTGGATACAGGAGGAGGACAAGGTCGGCAGGATCCGCGGCGAGAACATAGGCCCAATGCGGAAGCAGTGGTTTGTGCAGCGCAGTTTCAAGACCGTGTGGAGGCGGAATCGCATGTTGAACAAACCAATCGAGAGGATAGGGAGAATGGTTTTATCACCACTCCCAGATCGTGTATATATATGTAATAAATAAAATAAAATTACGCGTGCTAAAAGGGTCTGGAATGGTAAAACAATAGTAGTGTGCGAGTCGGGGGGCAGGAATAGCATCAGAATGAATTGCGCGGATGGTTATAAGTTGTGCAAGTATGAGTAAGGCATCTAGCAGGCAATTGTTGGTTCGGAAGGCATGGGAATGTGTTGGGCAGATGGTTATAAACTGCGCAGGTTTGGGTAAGTCATCTAGCGGGTAGCTGTAGGTTGACAGGGACGGGAAGGACTCTGGGGGGCTGTGAGAAGCCGGGGAAGACGGTGGGAGTGCGCGAGCGGACTGTAAGTGGCCGGGAAAGACGGTGGAAGCCCGCAAGCGGACTGTAGGAGGGCGGGGAGGCGGCGAGAGGCATCGAGTAGACGAGATAGCATGTGGAGATCTGAGGAGAGAGCCATACGAAAGGGCAACAGAGGGGGGAGGTTCGCTGGATATCGGAGAAGAGGGGCTGGGATCAGAGGGAGGAGGAGGTAAGGCTGAACGTATTGGGAGGGATGAGGGTGGAGGAAGCAATGACGGGAAAAGTTGCGCCGAATACGTGACAGGACTGAGGGAATCTGGAAGTGTGGGTGAAGCGGAGGTGATGTTGGTGGTGTTCCGCATGAGAAATGGATTCAGGGAGAGGTTAGTGACGGGGTTAAAAGAGAGAGAGTATCATGGAAGGAAAGCTGGTAGGCGTGCTTATCGGGAGGGGGAGGCCGGAAGGAGAGATGTCGCAGCCACAAGACGTCCGCAAAAGGGCAGCATGGGAACGGGTGCATTGGGAGCGAAGGGATGAAGAGGCCGGGCGCTGGGTGTAGAGTATTAGGGGGGTGGTTGTGCCAGGGGGGGTCAAATGTGTCAGGACGTAAAAGGGCCGGGTCCTATGCGCCCGGACGCTGACTTGCCCGTCCGGATGCATTAGACGCAGCCCTTCCCCTTCCGGACGGGATTACTCCGGGCGGACACACCCAGAACCGAAGTTTGCATTATAAGTGCCTGGAATGTCCGACTCACAGGTTGAGTAGGGAGAGCCAGAACGCAAGGTATTTCTTTTGCCGATGCACAAGTCATGGCTTCTCCGCACTCCAAGCCTCCTTCCTGTACCTCTCAAGGGCTTTGAATCTAGGATATTCACTGCTTAACAACCCTGGGGTCTTGATCCGCTTCCCAATCAGTTGGCCTGCCAGCCCAGGCCCTCTGTTCCTGATCTTGCTTTTGCTTTCATATCTCCTGCTCCCTTCTTCCATAAATGTGCCACTCGCCTCCCCTCTCCCTGGTCTGACCACATGCCCATTACAATACTGTTCACTCACCCAATAAAAACCCCTCCTTCACTGCTCCTCACTGGGTAAGAACACACTAGCCCTCCCTAGAACCAGTCCTTCAAGATGCCTCTGTGCCGCCGGCGCAAGCTGTTCCAACCAGACACTCTCTTCAGTTCTGATTCGATATGTACCTTAACACCCTGGTTACCCTTCTTTGTTGGATGGGTGGACGTGGTGGATGTGAGAGCACTTGTTCTATGCTCCGATGCGCGCCGCTGCTAACCAAGTAGGACTAACAAACATGTGTGCGCAACTTGTGGTTTACCCTCAACGCCCTCCTATCTTCTCCACAACACTACCAGGGTGGTTGCCCGTACCCTACTTCACTCAACACTTCCCCCTACTGGTGCCACCCTTATACATGCCCACATAATACTCCCCGACACTCCACCGTTGGGTAGCACCCTTATATGAGCTATCTAAAAAAAAAAATTCAAAGTAAATGTAGACAGCTATTAAGACCATCCACACATCCGCACCAACTGAATATGCTTCCTAAGTACAAAAGGGTTTGGTCAACCCATCTGCAACCATATCGTTTGTCCTGCAATAAGCCATCGTGACCTCCCTTCCATCTGCTATAAATTCTCTGATCTGATGCACGCGAACGCCAATGTGGTTGCTGTGAGGTTTATAGGCGGTGTCTTTAAACGTAGAAAGTGAGGCTTGATTGTCGTTATATAGAGTACTGACAGGTAACTCAGATCTAATGATCTCCTTTATCAAGTTTCGAAACCAAACGAGCTCTTGAATTGAGGATGCGCTCACAATAAACTCCGCATCTGGAGTGCTCGTAGCCGTGAGAGCTTGACGTTTTGAATGTCACTGAATCATTCCCATTCCGAGAAGCACAACGTATCCGGAAGTTGATTTCAGCGTTCCTGCGTCGCCGGCGAAATCTCAATCCACAAATCCAGCCAAACATACCCCTGCTCGCATTTATCCCCCCAGACTGAGCCGGAGCTTCTTCGTGCCAGCAAGATATCTGATGACCCGTTTCGCACAAAGCCAGTGACGATTATTAGGATCTGTGTTGAATCTTCCAAGATAAGAAACCGTAAAAGCAATATTTGGACGGGTGCCCGTCGCAATCCAGCCAAGACTCTGAATAAGCTGCAAATAGAGAGTGCGATCGCATGGTTTGTCTCGCCCTCCTTTCATCCCCGTTTTGTCCTTTTCCATTGGTGTTCCTACGGGTTTGCAACTCGCCATGCCAAACCGCTCCAACGCCCGGTCAATATACCCTTCCTGTGTCAAGGAAATCATATGACCATTCGTCTCCATCGATACAACCATACCAAGAAAATGGCTAACAGTGCCAAGATCAGCCATCTCAAACTTGCTTTTTAACTTATCACATACGAGCTTCACTTCTCCCAACACTCCTGCAATGAGCATATCATCAACGTAGAGTGCCAGTATCGTTCAGTTGTCGTGGGTATAAACACAGCAATCAAACCTGCCTCGGCGAAACCCTATTTTTGTGATTAGAAAGTTGTCGATCGTGGTGTACCAGCATCGTGGAGACTGCTTTAACCCATAGAGACTTCGATTGCGACATGCCAGCCTCTCCCGTCCAAACACCCCCACTGGTAGCGACACATACACCTCCTCATGCAACTCGCTGCCTAGGAATGCCGTAACTACATTCATTTGATGTACTGCAAAACCCTTTGCTGCCGCAACAGACAACACAACACAAACCCTTGACGGACTCGCTACCGGCACAAAAGTATCTGTAAAATCCAAGCCATCCACCTGGCGAAAGCACTGAGCCATCAAGCGTGCTTTATACCTCACGGTTTGCCTAACAGGATTGAGCTTGAGCTGCAAAATGAGTTTCATAGGGATTGCTTTCTTCGTTTCTGGTATCTCATGAACGAACGTCAACACCTTATTCTTCTCCAAAGATACACACACAGAGTCGATAGCCTCCTGTTATTCGCACCCTTCATCTGACTTCATAGCTGACTTATACATATTCGGACCTGCCTTCACCATGTAGACGGCCGACACAATCGCTTTACTAGTACCTGTGTTTGATGTTCCGGACCCACTCTTGGAATGTGTGCTTCCCATTCCCTCCGTAGTAGGGAGTTTTCCTTTCTGCGACTCCCAGTAGGAGCTATTCCTGTCTGCTCTCAGCCCCCTGAGCATTCCTGGAGTATCTGACTTCCTCCTCTTCTTTCTCGTCGTCACAAATGGCATTTCTTCCCGGTCCGCGTAATTATCATTATCACCATCACTATCATCACCATTGGAGGACTGTCCTGCCGATGATGACTCGACTTGTGGTTTGCGTAGGTGAAAGGGTGCCAGTACCTCTTCGGCATCTCCCCAATCAAATCCTTGTTCTTTCTCCTCTTCCCTCACTCTCCTCTCAGGTGCCTTCTCCCCTGGTGCTTCCTCCTCGTCAAACTCGTCACACCAAGCCAGCTGTTCCTCCCATGGCTGAATCTCCGGCGCGTAGTAGCGTCTCGATTCTTGACCCCCCGTATAGCGGGTATTGTAGTACGATGTAGACTCCTCGAAGATAACATCGTGGGAAATCACAAAGGGTTTTCCCATCGGATCGTAGAGGCAATATTGCGTCGTAGTATCAGTGTACCCAATGAAGATGCATTTCCGTGCCGCTTTGTCCATCTTCTTTCTTGTCTCTTTCGGAACCTAGGCATAAGCTACACAACCCCATACCCGAAGATGCTTGTAGATGGGTTTCCTTCCATGCCAAAGCTCGTACAGTGTAAAACGTGTCTGAATCGCGCGTGTAGGCAGCCCATTGCGGACATATATCGCTGTCATCGCCGCCTCAACGCAGTATTGCTTAGGGGCACTGACTGCATGTAAAAGCGCACGCGTAGTTCCAATGATGGTACGGTTTGCTCTTTTACTCACTCCATTAGATTGCGGCGTATATGGTGTCGTTCTTTGGATCTCCATTCTTTCCTGTTGTAAGAGATGACAAAATTCATTTGACGTATATTCCCCTCCCCCATCCGGGCGGCGGTTCCTAATAACCTTTCCTTGTTGTTTCTCTACCAAGGCTTTATATTCCTTCAAGCGAGGAAATGCCTCCGATTTGCGCTTTAGTAGATAACCCACCTTGTACCTCGTAAAGTCATCTGTAAACATGAGGAGATAGAGAGCTCACCCAAGTGATTTTGGATCGATCACTGGCAGTCGGGCTATATCACTGTGGACAATCTCGCGAGGTTGCGTCGCTTTGGACGATGGTAAAACTGACGGGCACGGCTTCCTTGCCATTTTTCCATACACACAACCTGCGCAAACACAACGTGGGACCTTCCGTATACTGGGAATATCGTTATCCTCCAGTGACAGCCTACGCACAGCTTCTTCTCCTAAGTGCGCTAGCCTGAAATGCCACCGCGCGGCCTCCTTGGCTGCTCCTTCGCCAGTGTCTAGAGCAAATGCATTATTAACTCCAAGGTGTCCCAATACTTCACCCCTCATAGGTCTCAGTACATAGAGCCCGTGCACTTCTGCTACTTCAACCAAAGAGCCGTTACGATATCTCATGCTAGCTTACCCACTTGGTGGAAACTCGACGAAAATACCCGCGCGTCGCAGTTGAGAAACTGAAAGTAGACTGTTCTCACGGCAAGCTGGAACGTGCAACAAGTCTTTCAAGAGTAACTCCATCTTGCATTGCTTTCCATCATCCCATAGCAAGAGAGCGACATCGCCTCGACTGAGCGCATTGATCTCTGCATTGTTGGCAACACAAATCCTGTGTTCGCCGTCAGGAATTCGTTCGTAGGTGGTAAAACAGTCCCGCAAACCCGTAATGTGGGTACTACAGCTACTATCCAAAAGCCATTGATGTCGGCTCGTAGGTGCACCGGTCGAACTGAAAGCTGTAAAAAGACAGTTCTTTGGTTGATCCATGGAAGCCACTTGAGCTGCAGTCATGACTTTCTCCATACAAATCCCTTTTGCCATGTCTGATTTGAGTTTCCGACATTCACTGCGCCGGTGACCCTTCTTCTGACAGTAGTAACAACCAATCGACTGTCCATAGCTCGCTTGTCCATTCCCTCTCATCATCTGACTACCAGATGCTCCCCCAGACCCCGACGCTAAAGAGCCATAGCCATATCCTTTTCCCCTTACCGCCAGAACGGTATCGTTACCAGTAGACCCCCCTTTGTCGCCATTCATGGTAGATTCTCTTGCTTTAATAGCCGTGATCAAATCCTCCGCTTGGTCAGGTTTAAGAATCGTGGCTTGAAGACCACGCCACTCGCACCATGATGCCGGTTGACTGTTTAACAGGTAAAAGGTTTTCTCACGAGGTTTGATCTCTTCCTCTGCCTCGTGCAAACATTCTATAATTCGTTCGATCTCGTGGACATATTCTGCTGCCGTCCGATATGGGTCGAAGGTGCAGTCAAACAGAGAGCTCCGAAAAGAGTAGAGTTCCAGCCCAAGAGCTTTGCGATAGCCTTCTACCAGCTTCTTCCATAGGGATTCTGGATCCTCATCGTAGGTAGTCAACGCATATTGGGCACAAATCTGTGGCTTCATAGCGTTCCGAATCTTTGCTGTAATGCGAAAACACTGCTGCACATGCTTGTTGTAGCCGGCCTGCACTGTCCCATCTGTGCTATCCTTATCAGATGACTTTTCACCATCCGATACGATCCACCAGAGGTCCAATTCTTTCAATTGATCTGACATTCTCTGCCTCCAAGGCCCGAAGTTATTATCTCCCAAGAGAGGAAACAATACACGGCTCGACTGCGTAGACTCATAAAGTTCAGTCATCGTACAAACGAGATGAATTGAACTAGAGAGAGAGAGAAAGAGAGCTATATCAATAAAACAAACGGTGAGAAAAACAATTCGAAAAAGCACAAGGGGTAGATAGCCGCCTATCGAATGGACGATTTTTCTCCTTGGCTTAAGCTTCGTGGAACGCAAAGGCTCATAACCTGTTGGATGGGTGGACGTGGTGGATGTGAGAGAACTTGTTCTATTCTCAGATGCGCGCCGCTGCTAACTAAGTAGAACTAACAAACATGTATGCGCAACTAGTGGTTTACCCTCAACGCCGTCCTATCTTCTCCACAAGACTACTAGCGTGGTTGCCCGTACCCTACTATACTCAACATTCTTAAGGAACACACGCTACCGCGTCGTCCCTCAGTCAGAACCAAAACAGCGCGGAGCCCCCATCAGCAAAACAAAGATTTACTCCAGACGGATAGGGATTTCGTCCGGATGCAGGGAATCCGTCCAGATCATCCGCTCAGCCCAGTCAGCCCTCTGAGAGCCCCTGCACAACCGTTGCATGCCAGTCCATTGAGTGTAACCCAACTCATATCCCGTCCGCTTGGTGCACCCCGATGGTCAAGAGGTCACATTTATCGCCTGAAGGATACCCAGGGTAGCCGCACATGGGCAGCTGCATTTGGGACTGATCCTGACCCCTGATAGTATCTACTCACGACAGACTACCTCACTATCGCGTAATGGTTTTTCAGACGAAAAAGGACCTTGTCATAGGATGATTAATCAGCTATTGTCCCGGTAACCACCCACAACATACCTGGTATCTCATCAAGCAAAACTTTCTTAGTTCCCCCACCTCACCTCCTCATCAACTCCATAGAACTAGCTGGCATTATGCACACACAGCCAGCTACATGCAAGCTTTTCCATTCAGCGGGACCCTATTCAATCAGCTTTGACAAGCGGATTCCCACCAGGCTTGTCCAGATGCGGCAGGCCCCTACTGTTCAATCCAGCTCTCTCACCGGGTTCCAATAAGATCCTTCCTGACCCTAGCGAAGATTGGCCTGCTGAGGTATCCGCCTTTTTCTCCCGGCTAACTTCTATAAGCATGCGGACACATCGAAACCTGTACCATTCAATTCCCCTCGGTGAGCGGTTCTAATGTCACCCTTTCCAAACCTAGCGGACATCTGCCCGCTGAGGAATCTCCCTTTTTCTCCCTGCTGGCCTCTATAGCCATGCAGACGCTTCACGACCTATACCATCCCATTCACCTCGCCAGGCGGATTCCAATGAGATCCTTTCTGACCTTAGCGGATATCTGCCCACTCAGGTATCTTCCTTTCTCTCCCTGCCGACCTCTATAGCCATGCGGACTCTTCGAAACCTACACCATTCGATTCCTCTCGCGAAGCGGGTTCCAACGCATCCTGTCCTAATGCTGTCCGACCACTGGTTGAAGGGTTATCCATATCTTTGTACTTTGGTTCCCTGGGCAAGTACTTTCACGGTTTCTAGCTTAGATTTAATAAATCTATTCGTATTCTACTGGTAGTATCCAAATGACTCAAATCAGTAAACCAGAGTAATAGTTGGAGGACCTTTCCGGACAATATTCCCTAGTATTATGATATTCCCCACAGTTTTCTCCACCTCGGTCGAAGTCCTCCAAGGTGGAGTTGTTTACTTAGAAGGTATCAGATCATAGTTCCTTGCACCTGAGTTCTTACACTATTCTACTAAAGTATCTGGTTGCGTCAGGAGAACTCTGCAGCACCAGGGGGCATCCAATTCGTCAGGACGGAAAAGGGCTGCGCCCAATTTGTCCACAAGTAACTCTTTCACTTCCAAATAAAGTAAGTCAGGGCGGACGCACCCAGAACTGGAGTTTATATTATAAGTGCCTGGAACGTCCAACGCACAGGGTGATCGGGGAGAAACTGAACGCAAGGTACTTTTTTCACTGATGTGTTTCGCAGTGGAAGGAGCAATGAGGCACAGCAGGAGAGAGAAAGCCGATAAGCTTGGTAAAATAAAGCTGGGGGAATAAGAGGAGGTCAGAATGATGGAACAGGGAATGGAGAACAAAATTTCGGCTGTGAACTGGAAGGTTTTAGAAACCAAGGCCTTAACATGAAACAAACCTCAGCTATTTCCTACGACAGGGAGGCCAGAGACCGGCACTATTCTGAGTGAGAAGTTGGTTTCCTAGGAGGATATTGAGGCTTGGTTTTTATCTACTGCTTTGCAGCGAGGGCAGCTTTTGAAGGAAGAGGAAGCGACATGAGTGAAGAGAATGCTCTATATATAACAGGATGTATTTGAGACGGATTTGCTACCGATAAAAAGAACCGATGTGATCGAGTACGCTATAGTACTCCAGCCCAACGCAAAAGCTTACTGTGCTTATATTCCTCTTTACACTGAGGAAGAAATTGCTTTCTGCCAGCGCCTTTTGCCATATATGGAAGAAGCAGGCCTCATATTTCATTGCAATACCAAGTGGATTGCAAGGACGAAGTTGCCTCTGAAGCCAAGAGCTGATACTCGACCAAAGGATGCCCGATTACACATGGTACACAATTTTATTCCTTTGAATTGTGTGACTGAAAAGTCTCAATACCCATGTCCGCATATTGACTCAATTGTTTACACTATCTTCAAGAAGTGAAAGACATTTTTCTTTACTGCCGATGCCGCAAACTCCTACTGGGCAATCCCGGTAAGACCAGGTGATGAAACTAAGCTTGGTTTTGTCACACTGTAACGGGGGCACTCTGTAGGAAGACGGATCCTAAGATTGTGACTGCACCGAAGACTCAAAGTAGAAGTAACGATCAAAATAAAGATAAAGATAATTCAAAGTAGAATCAAGCGGTAAAACTTAATATCGTTAAGCCTGAAAGCTTCACTCAATAAGTTCTCTCGAGGATCGTTGGTTATCAGAATAGGGTGTCTCTCGCTTTAGTTAAGTACAATAATGTAAAGCCAGAGGACACCCAGCAACCATTCTGACCTTTCGCGAGCACCCTGCTCAGCTCAGGGCTGTCCAACTCACCCGCCTAGAGTGGGCTAACACTCGGAGGCAGTCGGACCGCTCGGATATTAACTATCTCCACAAATAAGAAGCGTTTCCGGTGATGTCTCTCCCACTACATCTGCATGAGCGAAAGCCCTTTCCTATTGGTAGCATATCAGTGGCCGACCGACATGTCCACCATAGAGATAATATCCATTGGGACTCACTGGCCCAGTGGTGGTTTTGTCTATACAAGCTACGCAGTCCATCGGCAAATCTAGTTGGCTATACTAAGCTTTTAAACCGGACTGCAGGCTCCCACGCTAAGAAGTCTCCTGCTGCTTGACTGCATGGGCGCTACCCAAAGCCAACCATGCGGGACCCTCTTAAATCATGACAAGACTCACACCTCTAGAGTCTACTAATAACCCATGGTAATGCTACAGTTCACGGGGTAGCCTGGGACTGGCTTTGGGGTGGTTGTCCTGGAAGCCTTGCAGCTTCCCCGGTCAGCCCCAAGCCCTCTACTGTTAATCATACAACTACCAGGAGGTCAAAGTATGCCCGTAGGTGGTTCCCAGGTGTTATCCAGGTGGCACCCCAGGAGGCGGTCACCCTCACACCCCTTATATATGCTGCGAACCACTTCTGGTCGGTTGGATGGCCACAACTCATACGGTGTTATAAAATCGTTTCTATGGATCTCACTTTACTAGGAAGCACACAACTACACAGCCGTACCGTGCTGTCGCGCCGTACCAACGCTGGGGCCGCAGGGGGGTGTTAGGAATATCCCCTGAAGGTTACAGGAGGTTCGGACCACTCCTGCTCCGTCAGTAGTCCGTTTTGTACCATACGAAGCGGCCCTATGAACATCTAAGAGCCTCACTATAGTAGGATAACTTTCCCCTAAGTCCGCAGATGACTTTGTCGGTGAAGGTAGGGTAACTGGGGTACCTCAGTAGGGTAACTGGGGTCCCAAGGTAGGGTAACTGTTTTTCCGGATAGGGTAACTTCAACCTATCATGCCTTTATTTCCTTCGGGAGTCCGCGCGACCACATATAATGTTGCCCCGGAGACCCGTGCAACGTTTACTATGGGTCCATTGCTTTATGCGAACACACCCTCTGAAGGTTACCCTGCCTAGTACCCTGTCTAACCCTATGTCACCAAGTCACTTTGTAGACACTTGTACCAACTCATGTCTACCGGTAGTATACTAAGTATACTGGCCTATCCTCAATATGGTTACCACTTGGTATTCCATACGGGCTTGAGTCTAGTCCACTGTAGCTACCTATCTGCAGGGTCGTTACACACACCTTACGGGATGTACTGTTATTATGTTATGGGCTAAAGTTTGACTGGAGGAACCCATACATACTGTCGGTTCAGAGACTTCGTGTTCGGCGCTCTCCCAAGTGGAACTGATTCGAGTAGTAGAGAACAAGTGTTCCTAGAAGGTGCAGACACGCTGAGAGGAGATAGTGGCGAGGTGGCATTCGATGAAATGATCGATGATAGCAATGGGAGTGCTACCACCTTCGATTTAATGTATTGTTTTCTCGACGAAAACCCTTTTCCACGATGCGCATGGGGTCCCTTTTATCTCAAAGATTCTAAGTCCTTCTTCTTTTGCGATTCCCTGGACTTTGTTGGGTTACATGCAGGGCACAATGGTTTGAGGCCCTTTTTGAGGAAGTGGGAGACTATTCTTCAATGGCCAACGTCCACGAATCTGTCAGAAGTGGAAGCCTTCTGTTACCTGACACCTTTTCTTCGCTGAATTATTGCTGGCCGAGCGGAATCAGTGCGAATCATGACGTATGGGTTGGAAATATCTGAGAAGATGAGAAATGAGACATCTGAACTGCATGATCTTGGCAAGGAGAAGCACGACTGTCAATGGAGAAGGGAAAAGGAGGTCACTTTTCAGGCGATTAAGCAATCAATCTCGATTAATGCTATCGCTCTACCAGACCCGGAAGGGCAATATCATCTTGCAGTAGACGCTAGTAAAAAGGGAGTAGGTGTTGTCCTATTTCAACTTAACGGTATTCCACCAGGAACGGATGCTGGTAGTTCTGCCTTTCATCATACTGCTCAAAGGATTTTAATATTCATTTCATTCAGGCTTACCGAGGTGGAAACTCGGTATTCGAACTCCGAACGCGAAGCGCTGGTGGTTATTGATTGTCTGGCAGAAGTCTGATGGATGGTTATGGCCTCTAAGAATCCTCTATTAGTTTATACGGACCACTCAGCTTCGAGAACATTGCCCACTGGACTCAACAACGATGCACATGGACGAATTGCCGGGTGGCAGGAAAGATTAGGGAACTACGATATGCCGCTACTACACCGCTCCGCAAAAACGCATTTCCTGGGCATTGCCCATAGTTTCTCCCGCCTTCCTACGAGTCCTCTACAGCACGCTACAATGGATGATGCAAAAGGTTTAAGTCCACAAATTGCAAATGTGGTTGCTATAACTGGGCTGGCCACTGATGTGATGGTTTACTCCGGGTTGGCCATTGCTTTGCGGAGTGATCTGACATTCTGGGATATGAGGAATGAGTGGAGAGTGACTTTGGAGGAGGCAGAGTTGGAAAATTTAAAAGATGAGGGTTTAGATAGTTTCCATTGGCATACAGTGTGTTTGCAGGAGAGAGAATCGCAAGAGTAATTGGGAAATAGAATGGGTTTGGAACATGCAGCTAAGGATGTAAGAAGAAGGCGGTAGAAGAAGTGGCTGGAGTCAGATATGTATAGGACAGTTGTGCAGGCAAGATTGGATGAGTTGGATGATGGATATGTGGGAGCTGGACGGATGGAATTGTGAAGGAGTCAACGGAAAGCACTAGAGAAAGCGATCAGGAGATAGGTTTTCAAAGTTGGTGGATGGAAGTAAGGCAAAGCTTTTCTTCAGGGAAAAAAATGGACAGCTTGCGAGTTGTGTGCTGGTGAAAGATGTTGCAGTGGTACTCGCTAGTCTGCATGAAGGACATGGGCACTTTGCGAATAGTATTACGCTGGGGCCAGCATATGGATGAGTTTACTGGCCTTCTGTGCATATGATATTAGGCGCTGGATTCCCTCTTGTGAGCCATGCCAGAGGGTTCCAAAGGTGCAAACGGCAGTAGGACTACGATGAATTATCCAATTCAAGCCAATGGATATGATTGGGATGGACTTTGTGGGACCAATATCTCCTCCATCCAAAGCGACCGGTTATTCCTATATCCTCATAGCTATCAATTACTTTTCCCAGGTTCTGTGTGCTATCGGAGTTAAGAAGGCCGATCAGGCTTGCACCATGATGGCCTTGCTTGATCACATTTTTCTGATAGTGGGATAGCCTCTAACAATATACACAGATAATGGGAACCACTTTACCGGAAGCTTAATCTCTACCATGTGGAGAGACCACAGAGTCATGCACTTTGCTTCAGCTATTTCTCATCCTCAATCTGTGGGTTTGAGCAAGAGGTATGTGCAAATGTTAATGGGAAGGATCCAGCTCACTTGCCTCTCATTAGGCTCTTCTTGGTATTGGAGTCGTGAAATCAGAAATGCAGTACTCGCTATCAACAGACGTTGTATTCGAATTCATGAAAACCCACCAGCTGAGATTCTTCTGGGATTTAATCCTAGTATGACACACAAGATCAAGCAGGGATTCAATTCATATGTGAAACGGGATAACGTAAGATCAGGCCCCGGACCTAAAGAGCCCGAAGAATCCCGTCCCAACAGTTACATTTTAGAGCTTGAGGAGCACGGTCTCTTAGACCGGAAGAAGCTATCAAGGCCGCAATATCACGTCAGTTTCGGCAGAAGCTGTGGATATCGCAAACCTGAAGCCGGAGATCTGGTTCTAGTCCGAGATTTCAGTTAGCCAAGGAAGGTGGCAGGAAGCTAGCTGCTCGATGGACAACCCCACGCTTGTTGGAAAGAATATCATACTCTAGAGTATCTGGACATGCTTACCCGTCACGCGACGCTCCTGGCAAGACTAAACGATTTCATCTTGACGATCTTTTGCTATATGTGTCTTGTAATAGTAACTATCCACAATGCTCAATGGAATCAAATACGAGAGCGGTGGAGTACGAGTGTGTTGCTATAGGTGAGGTGCAGGCAGGATGGAGCGTGGGTCAGCCAGCATTTGACATGTGTGATATCGGGTTGGAGGCAGGAGGGAGTCAGAGGAGAAGTTTCAGGTAGACAGAATTGCTGTCGGAGGAGCTACGCTGGAATTTAAACATTGAGTCAATATTTTCATCAGGCCTGGGTGCATCTGTGCAGCTTTAAGATAAGTTGTTTGGATGTTCCTTTCTTTACATGTGTATATTATTATGTTGGGCTCGGGAAATAGACTACAAGTATATGGCTGGGGCAAGATAGGTATCAGTAGTTGTCATGGGAGATATAGGAAGGATATGGGTATATAAGACCAGTAGATAGCTTGATAGCCGGTACTAGAGAAGGAGAAGTAGCAGAAAACAACAACCTCCGCGAGTGAGAACCATTAGTGATTGTGAACGTGTTACTTTCTTACTTTTTATGTGATTTCTATCAATATTACCTAGGGAGGAGAGACTCCCGGTAGTCTGAGCGGCCTTTGCCCATACAGGTACTCTTGGTTCCTTGTATTCTTTGCCAGCTACAATCTCTCTCCTCCAGAAACTGAAAATCCCACAT
>Ga0307510_10002773_pt1 | contig 20078 bp, 13 predicted proteins | sample 12_EM_MG_FD_207224 | JGI IMG/M metagenome (GOLD analysis project Ga0307510, IMG submission 207224) | Populus trichocarpa ectomycorrhiza microbial communities from riparian zone in the Pacific Northwest, United States - 12_EM | ecosystem: Host-associated > Plants > Roots > Unclassified | place... | reverse complement strand
GTGCTCGGTCTGGAGGCCGTCCTCGCCGACGGGACGGTGGTCACGACCGGCCGCCGTACCGTCAAGGGGGTCACCGGTTACGACCTCACCGCGCTGCTGACCGGCTCCGAGGGCACCCTCGCCGTCATCACCTCGGCGACGCTGCGGCTGCGTCCGGTGCCGGTGGCGACCGCGACGCTGGCGGCCTACTTCGACTCGTTCGAGGCGGCGGCCGAGGCCTCGTACGCGATCGGGCGGGCCGGGGTCGTGCCGGCGCTCGCGGAGCTGCTCGACGGGCCGGTGTTGCGGGCCGTCGATCCCGCGTTGGGCGAGCGCGGTTCGGCGTTGCTGCTGGTGCAGTGCGACGGGGCGGGGGCGGCCATCGAGGCGGAGCAGGTCGCGCGGGTGCTGGCTCCGACGGCCACGAGCGTGGAGACCACTGCGGACCCGGTCGAGGCGGAGGCCCTGCTGGCGGCCCGCCGGCTCGCCCTGCCGGCGCTGGAGCGGCTGGGCCGGCCGCTGATCGAGGACATCGCCGTGCCCCGGTCCCGGCTCGCGGAGGCGGTCCGCGAGATCCGCGCCATCTCCGCCCGCCACGACGTGCCGGTCTACACGCTCGCGCATGCCGCGGACGGAAACCTCCACCCCATCATCGTGGTCGATCCGGCCCTGGACCGGCTGCCGGACGCGGCCTGGGAGGCGGCCGGCGAGATCTTCGCGCTGGCGCTGCGGCTCGGCGGGACACTGACCGGCGAGCACGGTGTGGGGGTGCTGAAGCGGCAGTGGGTGGCGGACGAACTCGGGCCCACCGCCCACGCGTTGCAGCGCCGGCTGAAGGAGGCGTTCGACCCCAGGGGCATCCTCAACCCCGGCAAAACTCTGTGAGGCACCCCGGACCGGATACCGCCGAACGGGTGAGGCCGAGTGATCCGGGGGTGGTGCGGGAGCACGTGCGTTTGGCATGTGCCTCGACCGCCGTCCGAAGTCATCACTCGTCGTGACCGGCAACGGGTAGCTCTACGCACGGTATGTGACGGACGGCAGTCGTCCCGTCACCCGTGCGACAGGAGAGAAGGCACCATGTCGGTCGACACCGGTACCGCGCCCGAGGCGGGCGCCGAGGAGCGGGAACAGCAGAGCCTCGGTACTACCGCGGCACGCACTCTGGCGACCACGACCAAGTCCGAACCCCAGATGCAGGGCATCAGTTCACGCTGGCTGACCCGCATGCTGCCCTGGGTGAACGTGCCCGGCGGCACCTACCGCGTCAACCGCCGGCTGTCGTACACGCGGGGCGACGGACGGGTGACGTTCGTCCAGACCGGCGCACAAGTGCGGGTCGTCCCGGCCGAGTTGAGCGAACTCCCGCTGCTGCGCGGCTTCACGGACGACGACGCGCTCGGCGCACTGGCCGAGCGGTTCGAGCAACGGGAGTTCGCACCGGGCCAGTTGATCGTGGAGACGGGCCGCCCCGCAGACCAGGTGTACCTGATCGCGCACGGCAAGGTGGAACAGCTCGGGGAGGGCCCCTACGGCGACGAGGCGGTCACCGGTCTGCTGGCCGACGGCGACACCTTCGGCGGCCAGGTGCTCGCCGACCCCGACGGCAGCTGGGAGTTCACGGCCCGCGCGGCGACGGCCACCACGGTGCTGGCACTGCCGCACTCGGCGTACCAGGCCGTCGCGGAACGGCACCCGGAGCTGAGCGCGCACGTCGAGTCGGTCGGCTCGGACGAGCACGGCCCGGTCAACCCCTTCGGCGAGGCGGCGATCAACCTCAGCGCCGGACACGTCGGCGAGCCCGACCTGCCGGGCACGTTCGTGGACTACGACCTCGCCCCGCGCGAGTACGAACTCAGCGTCGCCCAGACCGTGTTGAAGGTGCACAGCCGCGTCACCGACCTCTACAACCAGCCGATGAACCAGACTCAGCAGCAACTCCGGCTCACCGTCGAGGCGTTACGCGAACGGCAGGAGAACGAGCTGGTCAACAACCGGGACTTCGGTCTGCTGCACAACGCCGACTACGACCAGCGGATCTCCACCCACTCCGGACCGCCGACCCCCGACGACCTGGACGAACTCCTCAGCATGCGGCGCGACACCCGCTATCTGTTCGCCCATCCGCGGGCCATCGCCGCGTTCGGCCGCGAGTGCAACAAGCGGGGCGTCTATTTCAGCGGCATCGACGTCGGCGGCCACCATCTGCCCGCCTGGCGCGGGGTCCCGCTGCTGCCGTGCGGCAAGATCCCGGTCAGCGCGTCCCGTACTTCGTCGATCATCGCGATGCGCACCGGCGAGGACGACCAGGGCGTGATCGGCCTGTACCAGACAGGCATCCCGGACGAGCTCGAACCGGGCCTCAACGTACGGTTCATGGGCATCAACGAGCAGGCGATCATCTCCTACCTGGTGAGCACCTACTTCTCGGCGGCGGTCCTGGTGCCGGACGCGATCGGCATCCTGGAGAACGTCGAGGTCTCCCGCCGGGACGGCAACTGACCGCACCCCAGGGCTAGTTCAGGAGGAACGCGTCCAGCCGTGCCGCGTCCGGCGCCGTAGCCGGGCCCGACGCGGTGACGGCCAGGGCGGCGCCCGCGTTGGCCCGGTGAGCGGCGGCCACCGGGTCGAGGCCCTGGGCCAGGGCGGCCATGAACACACCGGTGTGCGCGTCGCCCGCGCCGTTGAGGTCGACGGCGTCCACGGCGAATCCGGGGACGGTGACAAGGCATCCACCGTGGCGCAGGAGACAGCCGTCGGGGCCGGTCCGGACGAGCACCGAGCCGCGCCCCAGGCGGGATGGGAGGACGCGGGCGGCTTCGGCCGGATCGTCGACACCCGTGAGCAGCGCGGCCTCCCGGGCGTTGCAGCTCCACCAGTCCGAGCGGGCGAGCAGCAACTCCATTGCGGTGTCCGGGATTTCACCGACCAGCGGCCCCGGGTCGGCGACCAGCGTGACGGCCGGGTCGAGTCGGGGCAGGAGGTCGAGCAGGGCGGTGCGGTTGCTGTCGTAGAGCAGGCTGTATCCGGTGACGTACACCAAGTCGCCCGCGCCGGGCCGGAGTTCAGCGAAGTCGACGGTGGTCAGGGTGGCCTCGGCGCCGGGGCTGGTGACGAAGGTGCGCTCGCCGTCCGTGTCGACCAGACAGACCACGAAGCCGGTGTCCTCCGAAGTGCGCGGTGTGAGCAGGACGTCGATGCCCTCGGTGTGCAGTGCGGCGCGGGCCCGGTCGCCGAAGGGGCCGGTGCCGTGCGCTCCGGCGTAGGTCACCGCAAGTCCCTGGCGGGCGGCGGCGGCCATGACGTTGAAGCCGCCGCCCGGGGTGTGCTCGGTGCGGGTGGCGAGGACGTCGCCGCCGCGCTCGGGGAGGGCCGGGACGTCGAGGACCAGGTCGACGACGACATTGCCGAGGTGCCACAGCCTGCCGCTCACGGCCGGACCCGGAGTCCGAGCAGCGCGGCGGCCGTCGCGTCCAGGCCGAGCTTCGGGTTGACGCGTACGAGCGTCTCCCGGGCATCGGCCGGGAAGGCGTCCACGCCGTGGCAGGCGCCGCCGACGGCGCCCGCGATCGCGGCGATGGTGTCGCAGTCCCCGCCGACGGACGCGGCGAGCAGTGTGGCCCGCCAGGGGTCGTCGGGGCAGGCGGCCAGAACGGCGAAGGCGGCGGGCACGGACTCCTGCGTGGCGAGGCTCGTCCCGACCAACGTGTAGACGCGCTCGCAGAGTTGGGCCTCGGTCAGGCCTCGCACCAGCTCCGTCGCCCATACGATCCGTTCGGCGACGTCGGCGGCGGCCACCCAGTGTCCGCGCCCCGCCGCCAACCGGCCTGCCGACACGGCCACTTCGACCACCTCCGGAACCGACGCCCCGTCAACTCCCGCGCTCACGGCGGCGGCCACCGCTGCGGCACCGGCGAGCGCGACCCCGGTGTTGTGGGTGAGGCTGCTGGCCTCCACCACCCGGTCCACCAACTCGACCGGGTCGGCGACCGACACCGCGATACCCACGGGCGCGATCCGCATCGCCGCGCCGTTGGTGGTGCCGTAGCGCCCGACCTCGTCGACCGGAGTACCCGCGAGGACGAGTTCCACCGCGCGTTTGGTGGACGGTCCGAGGAGGTCGAGTGAGCCGCGGGCCCGCATGCCGTCCTCCCAGGCGACCAGGCGCCGGGCGAGTTCCGCCGGGTCGACGCGGCCGTTGCCGTCGAGGAGCAACTCGGCGAGGAGCAGGGCCTGTTCGGTGTCGTCGGTGACGGCTCCGGCCGGCATCCCGGCGGCGAGGGGATGGTCGGGGTCGGCCGGTTCGAAGCCGGTGAGGAACGGGCCGTAGCGTGCGGTGATCTGTGGGCGCGACAGCATCTGGGTGGGCATGCCGAGGGCGTCTCCGAGGGCGAGCCCGTAGAGGGCTCCGGTGGCGCGGCTCTGGAGGGTCATGGGTACTTTCCGGGGCAGGGTCGGCTTCGGGGGCGGGGATCAGCCGAATTCGAGGGTCAGTTGGAAGTGGTCGGGGTCGAGGAGGCTCACGACATGTTCGACGAAGGAGCCGTCGGCGGCCCGGCTGGTGCGCCGCGTGTCGAGGAACCAGTCACCCGGTTCGCGGCGCAGCAGCTCCGCCTCCCGCCCGTCGATCCGCCGTCCGCTCACCCGCTGCTCACCGTGGTCGGGCCGCAGCCCGGCCCGCAGCATCACCTCGGTCAGCGACTCCTGCCCGAGCCCGCGGGAGGGCAGCTCACGCAATCCGGGCACGGGCGGCAGAAAGCTGCGTTCGTACGACACGACGACCGCGTCCGCGGCCAGTTCGCGTATCCGCTCCACGCACACGAACTCGGTGGTGTTCAGGGTGAGTTGACGGGCGAGTCGCTCGTCACGCCGGGCGTCCACCTTGAGGGTCCGGACCCGGGTGTCGATGCCCTGGGTGGCCAGCGCGTGGGCCCAGCCGAGGCGGTCGTCGAGGGGGCGGCCGTCGAAGAGGACGTAGGAGCCCTTGCCGGTGCGGGTGGCGATCAGTCCGGCCTCGCTGAGTTCGGCGAGGGCCGCGCGGACGGTCGTACGGCTGACGCCGAAGCGCTGGGCCAGGGCGTGTTCGCCGGGGAGTTGCTCGCCTGCGGGGCGGTGGCCGCTGCGGATCTCCTTGGCGAGGACATCGGTGATGCGCTGGTGTTTGAGCCGGACGCCGGTCATGACGTCCCCCCGACCGCCTCGGCGACGGTGACCACCCGGATCAGGGGCCGGTAGAGGTCCATGACGTGCAGCGCCTTGGCGTGGGAATCGTCGTCGACGCCCGCGCAGGCGTCGGCTACGACCAGGACCTCAACTCCGGCGTCGGCGGCGGCGAGTGCCGTGGACAGGACACAGCAGTCGGTGCTGACGCCGGCCAGGACGAGACGGCCGGCGGGGCCGACGCGTTCGGCGAGTTCCGGGGTCCACTTGCCGAAGGTGGGCGCGTCCACCAAGTGCCGTGCCCGGGCGGCGAATTCGTCGGTCAGTCGCCAGAGCGGAGCGTCCGGCGGCTGGAGGGCGAAGGGCCACTGGTCGTAGTACGCGCGCCAGGCGCCGGTGGGTTTCTCCGGGGCGAGGAAGCGGGTGAACGTGACGCGTTCCCCGAAGGCCGGCAGCAGTCGTCGTACGCCTGCCGCCGCCTCGTCGAAGCGGGGCGTGGCCCAGGGACTGTCGGGTTCCGCGAAGACGCGCTGCATGTCGATGACGGCGAGGTGGCCGGTCGCGGTGGTCATACGGCGGGCACCGCCTCCGGGCTCGCGGCCTCGGCTTCCTGCCGCTGGATCCGGCCGCGGCCCAGCGCGAGCGTGCCGAGGAAGCCGAGGGCGAGGGCGACCAGGACACCGAGGTTGGCGTAGGCCCAGGAGCCGGACTTGCCGCCGAGGCCGAACGGGTCGAGCAGATAGCCCTGCCAAGTCAGCCAGCTCGCCGCCGTGTTGGTGACCAGGCCCCAGCCGATCGCGGTGGCGGCGAGGGTGAGGAGGAGGGGTGTGAGCGCCACGTCGCCGTAGCGGCCGTTCGGGCGGAAGAGGTCGCCGTCGTCGTAGTCGCGGCGACGCAGGGCGAGGTCGGCGAGCATGATGCCGCACCAGGCGGCGATCGGGACGCCGAGGGTGGTGAGGAAGCCCATGAACTGGCCGAGGAAGTCGTCGGCGAAGAACACGATGTAGACCGAGCCCGCGATCATCAGGACGCCGTCGACGAGCGCGGCCAGGTAGCGGGGTACCCGGAGGCCGGCCGACAGCAGGGCCAGGCCGGAGGAGTAGATGTCGAGAACCGCGCCACCGACCAGACCGAGGACGGCGACCACGGCGAACGGGACCAGGAACCAGGTGGGCAGGATCGTCGTCAGCGCGCCGATCGGATCGGCGGCGACCGCCTTGTTCAGCGTGCTGGAGGAACCGGCGAGCAGCAGGCCGAAGACCAGCAGGAGCAGCGGGGCGACGGAGGCGCCGAAGGTGGTCCAGCCGATCACGCCTCTGCCGGACGAACTCCGGGGCAGATAACGGGAGTAGTCGGCGGCGGCGTTGACCCAGCCGAGCCCGAAGCCGGTCATCATGAACACCAGCGCGCCGATGAACTCCTGGGCGGAGCCCGCCGGTACGGCGCTGACCGTGCTCCAGTGGATGTGGTCGGCGACGAGCGCGATGTAGACGATCGTGAGGAGGCCGGTGACCACGGTGATGACCGTCTGGAGCCGCATGATCAGGTCGAAGCCCATGACTCCGCCGATGACGGTGAGCGCGCCGACCAGGATCAGCGCGACCACCTTGGTCTCGGTGCCGCCGCCCCAGCCGAGCCTGCTGAAGACGGTCGCGGTGGCCATCGTCGCCAGGGCGGTGAGGACGGTCTCCCAGCCGACCGTGAGGACCCAGGAGATCACCGACGGCAGCCGGTTGCCGCGCACGCCGTAGGCGGCGCGGCTGAGGACCATCGTCGGCGCGGAGCCGCGTTTGCCCGCGACCGCGATGAAGCCGCAGAGCAGGAAGGAGAAGACGATCCCGATGACACCGGCGACGAGCGCCTGCCAGAAGGAGATCCCGAAGCCGAGCGCGAAGGCGCCGTAACTCAGGCCCAGGATCGAGACGTTGGCCCCGAACCACGGCCAGAACAGAGTGCGTGGGGTGCCTTTGCGTTCGGCGTCGCCGATCACATCGAGGCCGTGCGTCTCGACCTGGAGCTGTCGGGACTGGGAAGTCTGGGAGTCCGCCATCGTCGACCTACCTGTCTAGACGTGTTCAGTCGAGGCTAGGTGGGGTGGTGAGGGGCGTCAAGAGCGGATCGCTCCCAGTCGGTGGTTCATCCCTGTCAGTGGTGGTCCTCCCTGTCAGTGGCAGTCGCCGTGGCGGCCGAGGGTCTCCACGGGGGTCGCGCCGGGGCGGGTCCACTGCGGCACGGGCCGGCTGGTCCCGCCCCAGGTGGCGTTCCCGTCGGCGTCCGAGCGCCAGTACCAGCAGGCGTCGCGGCCGGGCGGGTACCCCGCGGGGTTGTCCTGCCATGCCTCGCCGCGGCCGTAGGGCGTCATGTCGAGCAGGGCGAGGGAGCCGTTGACGGGCTCGTTGCCGCGGCCCGTCGTGGAGTAGGTGAGGAACACGCGGTCGCCGTCGCGCAGGAAGGCGAGGATGTGTCCCATCCCGCCGCCGATCGGCGCGTCCAGGCCCCGCACCGAGTACCAGGGCTCGGTGTAGCCCATGAACTCGACGTAGGGAGCCACCTCGTCCCACGCGCCCGTGGTCAGGACGGCGTACGAGACGCCCCGGGCGTTGAGGTAGACGGCGTCCTTCATGTGCCAGGCGGTGGTGGTGCAGCCCTCACACTGTCCCTGGTGGGGTGCGTGGTCGTGCCACATGTGCTGGTACACCACAAGTTCGTCGCGCCCCTGGAACAGGTCGAGGAACGGGACCGGTCCGTCCGATCCGACGACCTCGACCTTCCCGTCGAACTCGACCATCGGCAGCCGCCGCCGGGCCGCGGCGATCGCGTCGCCCTCACGGGTGTGCGCCTTCTCCCGGACCAGCAGCTCCTCGCGCGCCGCCTCCCAGGTGGCCTGGTCTACGACGGGCGGCTTGCCGGGGAGGTCGCTGTTCGCGTTTCCGGGTGTGGTCGTCATGGGGTCCTCCGTGGTGTGTCGTTCCGGGCAGCGCCGTGCGATGCGTGTACGACGCTCACCGGATCAGACTGCGGTCCCGGCCGAAACTCATCGGGGAGAAGCCAGCGATCAGTGCGATTCGCGGCTCACTTCCGAGCCGCTGGAGCCGACGAGGAAGTCCAGGTCGGCGCCGGTGTCGGCCTGTAGGACGTGGTCCACGTAGAGCCGTTCCCAGCCGCGCTTGGGGGTGGCGAAGCCCGTGACGGTGGCCAAGTCGGGGGTTCTGCGGGCCAGTTCGTCGTCCGGTACGTCGACGTCGATACGGCGGGCTTCGACATCCAGGACGATGAAGTCCCCTGTGCGCACGAGGGCGAGCGGGCCGCCGGCCGCGGCCTCCGGTGCCACGTGCAGGACGACCGTGCCGTACGCCGTGCCGCTCATCCGGCCGTCGCAGACGCGGACCATGTCGCGGACGCCCTGTTCGAGGAGTTTCCTCGGCAGGGGCATGTTCGACACCTCCGGCATGCCGGGATAGCCCTTGGGACCGCAGCCGCGCAGGACGAGGACCGAGTCGGCGTCGACGTCGAGGTCCGGGTCGTCGACGCGGGCATGGAAGTCCTCGATGCTGTCGAACACGACGGCCCGGCCCCGGTGGCGCAGCAGGTGCGCGGAGGCCGCCGCGGGTTTGATGAGCGCCCCGTCCGGTGCGAGATTCCCGCGCAGTACGGCGATGCCGCCCTCGGCGACGAGTGGTTCGGCGCGGGTGCGAATCACCTCGTGGTCCCAAATCGGGGCGCCCGTAAGGTAGTTGACGAGCGGTTCGCCGGTGACCGTCAGTGCGTCGGGGTCGAGCAGGTCGCGGACCTCGCGCAACACGGCGAGCAGGCCTCCGGCGCGGTGGAGGTCGTCCATGAGGAAGCGGCCGGCCGGCTGGAGGTCCACGAGGACCGGCACGCGCGAGCCGATGCGGTCGAAGTCGTCGAGGGACAGGTCGACACCGAGACGGCCGGCGATCGCCAGCAGGTGGACGACCGCGTTGGTCGACCCGCCGACGGCGGCCAGTGCCACGATCGCGTTGTGGAAGGACGCCTTGGTCAGGTAGGTGCTGGGGCGCCGGTCGGCGGACACCATGTCGACCGCCAGCCGGCCGGTGTCATGGGCGGCGGCCAGCAGTCGGCTGTCCGGGGCGGGGGTGCCCGCGACCCCGGGGACGACCGTGCCCAGGGCCTCCGCCACCAAGGCCATCGTCGACGCCGTGCCCATCGTGTTGCAGTGGCCGCGGCTGCGGATCATCGAGGACTCGGACCGGGTGAACTGCTCCTGCGAGAGCGTGCCGGCCCTGACCTCCTCCGACAGCCGCCACACGTCGGTGCCACACCCCAGCGGTGTACCGCGGAAGGTCCCCGTCAGCATGGGGCCGCCCGGCACCACGACGGACGGCAGGTCCACCGAGGCGGCGGCCATCAGGAGCGAGGGGATCGTCTTGTCGCAGCCGCCCAACAGGACAACGCCGTCAAGGGGGTTGGCCCGCAGCATCTCCTCGGTGGCCATCGCCGCCATGTTCCGCCAGAGCATCGCCGTGGGCCGTACCTGGGTCTCCCCCAGCGACACCACCGGCAGGTCGAGCGGGATGCCGCCCGCCTCGTAGACACCGTTACGCACGGAGGCCGCCACCTCGTTCAGGTGCGCGTTGCAGGGGGTCAGGTCCGAGGCGGTGTTGGCGATGGCGATCTGCGGGCGGCCGGTGAAGGCGTCCTCCGGTGCGCCACGCCGCATCCACGCCCGGTGGATGTAGGCGTTGCGGTCCTGACCCTCGTACCACTGGGCACTACGGAGTCTCATCGTCGAGCTCCTTCCAATAATCGACACGAAGGTCTATTTTTTGGAACGCCATGGAGCATACGCAGACACACGACGGGGCGGCAGTCCCCGGCGAGGACAGCTCAACAGGCCCTGGCGGCAGCCGACTTGTGGGGTCGGACCGGGTCCTCGCCGTCCTCAGGGAACTCGCCCGCTATCCCGACGGAGTGGGCCTGGAGGAGCTGACCCGGACGGTCGGCAGCCCCAAACCGACCGTGCACCGGGCGCTGGGCGCGCTGCGCCGGGCGGGTCTGGCCGACCAGGACACCCGCGGCCACTACCTGCTCGGCGACGAGTTCGTCCGGATGGCCTTCGCCCATCACGAGGCCCGTCCTGAGCCGGTCCGTCTCCACCCGCTGCTCGAAGCACTGGCCGCACGGTTCGGCGAGACCGCGCACTACGCGATCCTGGACGGCCGCGAGGTGGTCTACCGCGCCAAGGTGGATCCGCCGTCCGGCGCCGTCCGGCTGACCTCGACGGTGGGCGGCCGCAACCCCGCACACGCCACCGCTGTCGGAAAGCTGCTCCTCGCCCACCAGTTGGGCACGGCCGGGGATGTCAGGGAGTGGATCGGCGACACGCCCCTGGAACGCCGTACACCGCGGACCCTGTGCACCGCCGCCGACCTGTACCGCGACCTGCGGGCCGGCCGCGCGCGGGGTTACGCCCTCGACGACCAGGAGAACGAGACCGGGGTGAACTGCCTCGCGCTGCCCGTGTACGCGACCTCACCGACGGCGCCCTCCGGCGCCGTGAGCGTCAGCGCGCTGGCCTACCGGACACCCCTGCCCACCCTGCTCGACGCGCTCGACGAGATCCGTGCCGTGCTCGGGCCGCTGGGCGAGCCGCCCCGATGACCACCCGTCTCATGCGGGCGTTCGTCCTGACGGCCCCCGGGAAGTACGCGGTTCAGGAGGTTCCGGCACCGGTGGCGGCGCCCGGCGAGGCCGTGATCGACGTCGAGCGGGTCGGGGTGTGCGGCACCGACATGGAGTTCTTCACCGGCGCGATGGCGTATCTCCACCAGGGCCACTCCACCTACCCGATGCGGCTCGGTCACGAGTGGGCCGGCCGTGTCGCGGCGGTCGGTGCCGGGGTCGACCCGGTGTGGGTGGGCCGGCGGGTCATGGGCGACACCATGCTCGGCTGCGGTGTCTGCCGCCGCTGCCGACGAGGTCACCAGCACGTGTGCGAGAAACGGCAGGAGGTCGGCATCCGCGGGGAGCGGCCCGGCGCCCTCGCGGAGCAACTCGCCGTGCCGGTCGCCTCGTTGCACGTCCTGCCCGACTCCGTGGACGCCGTGCTGGGCGCGCTGGTGGAGCCGGGCGGCAACGCCCTGCGGGCGGCGCGGGCCGCGGCGCCACGGCCCGGTGACCGGGCTCTGGTCCTGGGCCCCGGAACCATAGGCCTGCTGGTCGCGATGTTCCTCCGGGCCGCCGGTACGGAGGTGCACCTGATGGGCCTCGCCGACAACTCCCTCGTCTTCGCACGCGAGTTGGGCTTCACGTGCGTGTGGACGGAGGACTCCGTGCCGGACCTGCCGTTCGACGCGGTCGTCGATGCCTCGAACGCCGCCCATCTGCCCGGCCTGGCACTGGAGTTGGTCGAACCGGCCGGACGTGTCGTGTACGTGGGACTGGCCGGTGAGCCCAGCGGGATCGACACCCGCAGACTCGCGCTCAAGGACGTGACCGCGGTGGGCGTGCTGTCCGCCTCCCCCGGCCTCGCCGACACCATCCGCGCCTACGCCGACGGTTCCGTCGACCCGAGGCCTCTCGTCGCCGCGACCATCGGCCTTGACCGGGTCGGTCCCGTCCTCGCCGGTGACCGCCCGACCGGCGCCGGCCCCGGACCGAAGATCCACGTCGACCCACGCATCAGCTGACGCACGGCCCCTCGCCCCGCGGTGGCGAAACCTCCTGGGCGTACGCTCGTTGAGCCTGCGTCTCGGAACTCCCGCGAAATTGTCCGTGATCAGTAACAGGCGGATCCTTTCCCGCCTTTACGCCGTCCTGACGAGTGCACGGAGTCGATCAACCAGGACAAGGGCAGGGCTGACATGGCACGGCACGGTGGGCGCGGTTGGTACGGGCGGGTACTCGCGGCGGCGGTCGGGGTGACCGCGGTGGCGGCTGCCACCTCGGTATGGACCGCGCAGGCCGGTGTCGTCGGCGCGCAGGGCGCCGGGGGCAACGCGCGTCCCTCCGCCTCCAGTTCGGCCCCCGCCCTGGCGACCGTGTCGGAGGAGATCGTGCACGCCTCCGACAAGGGCGCCCACGGCGTCAACATCACCATCGACGACGGACCGGACCCGACCTGGACGCCGGAAGTGCTCCAAGTCCTGCGGGAGTACGGCGTGAAGGCCACCTTCTGCATGGTGGGCACACAGGCCGAGGCGCACCCCGACCTGGTCAAGGCGGTCGTGGCGGCCGGGCACCGGCTGTGCGACCACACGGTCTCGCACGACACCACGATGGACAAGAAGTCCGAGTCCTACCAGTCGCGGGAGATCCTGAACGCCGCCGCCATGATCACCAAGGCGTCCGGTGGTGTCCGGCCGCAGTACTACCGTGCGCCGGGCGGCGCCTTCACGCCGTACAGCCGGCATCTCGCCGCCTCGCAGGGGATGCGCCCGCTGGGCTGGAACGTCGACTCCAAGGACTTCGAACTCCCGGGCACGGACGCCATCGTCGCGACCGTCAAGACCGAACTGTCCAACGGGCCGACGATCCTGTTCCACGACGCCGGCGGCGACCGCTCGGAGACCGTGGCCGCGCTGCGCGAGATCCTGCCCTGGCTGAAGCAGCAGGGTTATTCGTTCGGGTTCCCGGTGCGCTGAACCGTGCGCTGAATTGACGTTCGCCGTTTTTCAGGTGACGAGTATGTGTGGGAAATGTGTAACGGCCTGCGAGGTGGCGGTATTTAACCGTGTCAGTGCCGATTCGCGCTGCTGTCGGTTTCCGATGAAGGCTTGCGGCGATATCAGGCGTGCAGTAACTACGTGACACATGAACCTGTTCAACCGTGCTGCGCCCCTCCGCCGCTCGGCACCCCCCGCCGCCCCGCAACGCCCGGCCGCCCCACCGGCCTTCACCTCCTCCGGCCTGCCCGATCCCGCCCTGGCCGAGCTGACCGGAGAGTGGATGATCGACCCCGCGCACAGCCGGATCGGCTTCTCCGTCCGGCACGCGATGGTGACGACCGTGCGCGGGTCTTTCGCCGAATACAAAAGCCGGCTGTACTTCGACGGCCGCAACCCCGCCCGCTCGCGGGCCGAGATCGTGGTGTCCACCGGCAGCGTCGACACCGGAGTGGAACAGCGCGACGGGCACTTGGTCGGCCGTGACTTCCTGGACTCCGCGAACTTCCCGCAGATGCGATTCGCCAGCACCGCTGTGCAAATGGCGGGCAACGATGTCTACCGCATGCTCGGCGACCTCACCATCAAGGACGTCACCCGGCCCATCGTCCTGGAACTCACCTATATCGGCCATGTCACCGACCCGTTCGGCTACGAGCGCGTCGGCTTCGACGGCACCACCACCATCGACCGTTCCGACTGGGGTCTGACCTACAACTCCCGGCTGGCCGAGGGTGGCGCGATGGTGAGCGAGAAGGTGCGGCTCCAGTTCGACATCGCGGCGATCCGTACGGCGCCGGCCACCTGACGGAACGTTTGCTCGCCCGGACGCGGTGTCGCTGCGTGCCGGGCGAGTCGTGTTTCTACGGCCGTTTTCGGTCGCGTGGTCTCTTTACCGGGCGACGAGACGGCCGCCGACGATCGTGTGCACGGGGTTCAGGTCGCGCAGGACGTCGCTCGGGCACCGGGCGGGGTCCCGGTCCCAGACCGTGAGGTCGGCGAGACGACCCGGGGCGAGGATGCCGCGCAGGTCCTGATCACCGCACAGGCGGGCCGCGTTGACGGTGTGCAGGGTGAGCGCCTCGTCGTAGGTGATGGCGTGTTCGGGGCCCTTGACGCCGATGACGGTCTGGCGGGTGGTCATGCCGTAGACGGAGCGCATCGCGCCGAACTGGCCCACGGGGAAGTCGGATCCGGCGCTGACCTCGGCGCCCAGGTCGATCCAGCCGCGGGCGGGGAAGAGCCGGGCGACGCGTTCCGGGCCCCAGAAGCCCTCCTCCACCTCGGCGGTGTCGTGCAGCAGGGGCTGCTGGATGGTGACGGGGATGCCCAACTCGACGGCGCGGGCCCGCTGTTCGGGACCGGCCAGGCCGCCGTGCTCCATCACCAGCGTGCCGGCGGGCAGGCCGGGGTTGCGGGCGAGGACGCGCTCGTAGACGTCCAGGAGGGTGCGGACCGCACGGTCGCCGTAGGCATGGGTGCCGACCCGCCAGCCGCGGCGGACCACGGCCTCGACGGCCTCCACCAGCGCGTCCGGCTCCCAGATCAGCGTCCCGGAGAAGGCGTGGTCGCAGGCGTACGGCTCCTCGGTGGCGCCGGCTTCGAGACCGCCGTCGAGCCCGAACTTCACGCCCCACACCCGCAGCCACGGGTCGGAGCCGTCACGCCAGTCCTCCATGACGTCGAGCAGGTCCTCCACCTGGGCCGCGCTGGTCATGCCGAGCGCCGAGATCAGGGCGCGGATCCGGACGCCGAGCGCACCGGCCTCGCGGGCGGCCAGGAGGACGGCGTAGTCCTCGGGGCCGACCGCGCAGTCGCGCACGGTGCCGATGCCGGTGGCGGCGTACTGGGCTGACGCCAGGCGCAGCCCCTCGATCCGCTGGCTCCGGTCCGGACCGGGGATCAGGCGCTCCACGAGTCCCATGGCGTTGTCGATCAGCCTGCCGTTGAGCCCGCCGTCGGTGTCGCGGCCGATGACACCTCCCGGCGGTACGGGGGTGTCCTCGGTGATGCCCGCCAGGCGCAGCGCGTAGCCGTTGACGATGTCGTTGTGGCCGCCGCGCTTGACCAGGACGGGGTGCCGGTCGGTCGCCCGGTCGAGTTCGGCCGCGGTGGGCATGCGGCGCTCGGCGAGGTTGAGTTCCTGCCAGTTGGTGGTGGTGCGGATCCACTCGCCCTCGGGCGTCACCTGGGCCCGTTGCCGGATCAGGTCCAGGAACTCGGGGATGTCGTGGGCCTGGTGGACGGGCACGTCGTGCGCGCCGAGCGCGGCGTAGATCAGGTGGGTGTGCGTGTCGTCGAAGGCGGGCAGCACGGTGGCGCCGGGCAGGTCGTGGACCGTGGTGCGCTCGCTCAGGAGGTGGTCGAGTCCGTTCGGGTCGGGCGAGAGGGCGGTGACGCGGTCGCCGCGCACGGCCAGCGCCCGCTGCGGTGCCTGGCCGGGCACCAATGTGTGGATCGCGTTCGCCCGGATCAACAGATCGACTCCGTGATCAGTCATCGTTCTCTCCCACTTCTTCACGACATCCACTGACCAGACTTTTGTACGGTCGGATAGCCGATTCGCACATATTTGGCGACTACAGGAGCAGAAAATACGTCACTGCTATGGCTTCGGATCGTGATTCCACGCCAAACGATCAACGAAGCGGACTGCCTGATCGCGGTCGCGGTTCGTTCGCGGACAGGAGACACACCGACCGTCATTGACAAGCCGATTCCGCACCGGTTGTCATGAACACATGCCGACATATCCGGGGCCCCGCCACACCCGTCTCACCAGCCTCACCCGCCGATCCACCTGCCCCACCCTCGGCTCCGTCTGTGCTCCGTCCCTGGACTCACCGCGGAAGTACGGTCATTGACCGGGCGCCGCGCGCTGATCGACACCGCCCGGGCCGAGTTGACGATCCGTCACGGACTGCTTCTCCACGGCCCGGCGGGGATCGGCAAGTCCGTACTGGTGGCCGCCCTCGTGGGGACGTCGGCAGCTCATGTCCAGCCCGCCGGAGCGGTGTTGCACTGCTCCCCCGCCGAGGAGGACGCCAAGCTCCCGTTCGCCGGACTCGTCGACCTGTTCGCACGGGTGCCGGAGAGCTGCCTGGCGGCCTTGGCACCCGAACCCCAAGTGGCGTTGCGGGCGGCCCTGTTGCGCGGCGGGACACCGGACGGCGACCGGGACCGGCTGGCGCTGCGCGTCGCCGTTCTCGACGTGCTGCGCGCCCTCGCCGTCACCGGCCCCGTACTGCTGGTCCTCGACGGCCTCCAGTGGCTCGACGAGCCGACCGCCGAGGTGCTCGCCTTCGTCGTACGCCGTGTCGAGGGCCTCGACGTACAGGTGGTGGCGGCCGAGCGGGTGGCCGAGGGCGAGCAGCCAGAACGGCCGCGCTGCTGCCCGCCCGGCACCGCCGAACTGCCCGTGCCACCCCTGACGGACGACGAGGTGGCGCGGCTCCTGCACACCGACCTGCCACCGGCGGTACTGCGGGCCGTCCAGGACACCGCCGCCGGAAACCCTTGGTACGCCCTGGAGTTGGGGCGAGCGGCCCCGCGCGACGGAGCGGCCGTCGGCCTCGGCCGCGGCCTGCCCGTACCCCGACGGTTGCGCACCCTGCTCCTGGACCAGGTACGCACGCTGCCGGAGACCGCGCGGCGCACTCTCCTCGTCACGAGCGCCGCCGCCCGCCCCACACTCACACTGCTGCGCGCCGCCGGGCTGCACGATCCCGCCGCGGACCTCGCGGCGGCGGAGCGGCTCGGTGTCGCGACCGCCGACGCCGAGGGGACCGTACGTTTCCGGCATCCGCTGATCCGGGCCGCCGTGTACGCCGATGCTCCGGAGCACGACCGCCGACAGGCGCACGCGTTGTTGGCCGGCGCGGCCACCGAACTCGTGGAGCAGGCACGGCATTTGGCGCTCGCCCACCCTTACGAGGACGAGACCACGGCTTGCACGCTGATGTCGGCGGCGGAGTCCGCCCGCCGTGACGGCGAACCCGACTCCGCCTTCGAACTGGCCGGGCTCGCGGCCCGGCGCACCCCCGGCGACCGCCTGACGCAGCGCGCCGACCGGTTGCTGGCGGCGGCCGAATACGCCTGTGACGCCGGGCAGTTGGAGGAGGCGGGGCAGGCGGCCGAGACCGTGCTCGCCGGGTCGGGCTCCGCACGGCAGCGGGTACGGGCGCGGCTGGTCCTGCTGCGCAACGCCGGGCAGGCGTTGAAGGGTGCGCATGCCCTGATCGAGGAGGGGCTCCGGGACGCCGACGGCGACCCGGAGGCCGAGGCGTGGCTGCACCACTGGGCTGCCGTACGGGGCCTGCTGTGCGGGGAGTTGGAGGACGCGGCCCGGCATGCCCGGCGCGCCGCCCGGCAGGCGGCCGTGGCCGGTGACACGGAGACCCGGATCGGGGCGCTCGCCACGCTCGCCCGGGTGCGTTCCCTGGGCGGTGAACCGGTCGCCGCCGACGTCGCGTTGGAGGAGGCCCTCGCGCTGGCCGGTGGCGCGGGAGCCGGGCCGGAGAGCTGGGGGCTGATCCGGATGCGGGCGATCCTCGCCCTGGACTCCGACAAGGTCACCGAGGCCCAGGAACGGGTCGCCGAACTCCTCGCGGAGATCGGGGAGTTCGCCGGGGTCGAGGAGGTCATGGCGACCCTGGTCGCCCTCACCCGGATCCAAGTGCGCGCCGGGCACTGCCGAGAGGCTCTGGACACCGCCGCCCGCTGCGCACGCGCCGTCGCCGAGACCGGCGTACAGGCTGCTCCGGCACTGTACGCGGCGGCGCTCGCGGCGACCGCGGGCGGGACCGCCGACGAGGCGCGGCGGCTCGCCGAGCAGGCGGTGCGGGCCTCGGAGGCGGACGGCGACCGGCTGTTCCTGCTGCGGGCGTTGGCGGTGCTGGGGCAGGCCGAGTTGCTCGTCGGTGACCCGCGTGGAGCGGCTGCCGCGGTCGAGGCGCTGCACCGCGTCAAGGAACTCGGCGCGGCCATGTCCGCCGCCGATCCGCCCCTGTTGCACTGGTACAGCGACCTGGCCGAGGCCCTGGTCGTGCTGGGCGAGACGGACGCGGCCGGTGCCGTGATCGACGAGGCCCGGAAGCGGGTGCCCGTCGACGCGCCCGGCAGCGTACTGGCGGCGCTGGAACGGGCGGAGGGGCTGCGTGAGGCAGGCCTCGGCCGGGCGAAGGAAGGGGCGGTGCGGCTGCGGGGCGCCGTGGACCGACTGCGTCAACTCCCGTTGCCCGTAGACCTGGTGCGCACCCTGATCGCGCTCGGCGCGGTCGAACGCCGGGCACGTCACCGGAACGCGGCACGCACCGCTCTCGGCGAGGCATGGGATACGGCGACGCGCATCGGCGCCGTTCCGCTGGCGGCGCGGGCCGGGGACGAACTGGCCCGGCTGGAGGCCGGTGACCGGGACGGTGAGGGGCGTCCCGAACTCACGCCCACGGAAGCGAGGATCGCCGAACTGGTCGGCGGCGGGGCCACCAACCGGGAGGTCGCCGCCGAGCTGTTCATCAGCGTGAAGACGGTGGAGGGCACGCTGTCGCGGGTCTACCGCAAGGTCGGGGTCCGCTCGCGCACCGCACTCGCCCACGCCATGGCGGTCGCCGTCATCGCGTCCGGCGCGGCGACCGTGAGCCTCGGTGACGACGACCAACAGCAGCTCACAGCACAGGCGGTGACGGTCAGTCAGCCCGGCCGGGTCCGCACTCCCCGGACCCTCGACAACCGCCGTTGACCTGTCATCCGCGGTTCACGTGACATCCGCAGTTAACACACAACGCAAGGGTTCCCCCGCTTATGCGGGTGGGGTGGATGTTCCTACGGTGAAGCCGTTCCGCTTCCGGGACAACCCCCCACTCCTCGGAGGACCTCAGTGACGTCACGACTGAAACTGGTCGGTCTGGTCGCCGTACCGGCGCTGCTCGCCGCCGCCGTCCCCAGCGCCTACGCCGCCGCCCAGCCGCACACGACTCGCGCCGCCATCGCGGGAGATGTCCTCAAGGGCCTGAACCACGACGCGGCCCGCACCGGCGCCGTCTCCGCCGCCAAGCGCATATCGGTGGCCATCAGCCTGGCCCCGAGAAACGACAAGGCGCTCGACACCTTCGTCGCCAATGTCAGCAATCCGCGGTCGAGTTCCTACGGCCACTATCTGACGAAGGCTCAGTTCGCGGCCCGGTTCGGGCGGACCGACGCCGAGGTGAAGCAGGTCAAGGAGTACCTGCGCGCCCAGGGTCTCACCGTCGGCAAGGTCCACTCGGGGAACCTGCTGGTCGACGCCAGCGGCACCGCCGCCCAGTTGGAGAAGGCGTTCGGCACCAGGCTGTCGACGTGGAAGGACGCCAAGTCGGGCCGCGCCTTCTACGCCAACGAGACCGCGCCGACCCTGCCGACCGGCATCGCCGGCCTGGTCAGTGACGTGACCGGCCTCAACAACCGCGCCCAGCTGCACCACCAGGGGTCCGCCAAGGTCAACCCGCACAACGGCCCCGGCGGCGGCTACACCCCGGCCCAGATCAAGGGCGGCTACAACGTCTCCGGTACGTACACCGGCAGCGGCCAGAAGATCGCGCTGCTGGAGTTCGACGGCTTCCAGCAGGCCAACATCACCAAGTACGACACCAACTACAGCCTGGGCTCGCCCACTCCGACCGTGTCGAAGGTGGACGGCGGTTCCGGCGCGCTCGGTGACGGTCAGGTCGAGGTCGAGCTGGACATCGAGGTCCTGCACGCGATCGCCCCGAAGGCGAACGTCACCGTCTTCGAGGGTCCCAACTCCGACGCCGGTGAGGTCGACACCTACCAGGCCATCGTCGACAGCGGCATCCCGACCACCTCGATCAGCTGGGGTGCCTCCGAGAGCCAGCGCACCACCTCCAACATCAACGCCGTGGACGCCGTCTTCAAGGCGGGCGCGGCCGAAGGCCTCGGCTTCTACGCGGCCTCCGGCGACGACGGTTCGGACGACGCGGGCGACGGCACCACCACCGTCGACTACCCGGCGAGCGACCCGTACGTCACCGGCGTCGGCGGCACGACGCTGACCGTCACCTCCGCCAACGCGTGGAGCAAGGAAACGGCCTGGTCGGGCGGTGGCGGCGGCAAGTCCTCCGTCTTCAAGATCCCGAGCTGGCAGACCGCGGTGCAGAAGACCGCGGGCGGCGGCTACCGGCAGGTTCCCGACGTGTCGGCGCTCGCGAACCCGAGCCCCGGTGTCTCGATCTACTCGCAGGGCAGCTGGGGCACGGTCGGCGGTACCAGCGCCGCCGCGCCCGAGTGGGCGGCCTTCGG
>Ga0307510_10002772_pt1 | contig 20081 bp, 36 predicted proteins | sample 12_EM_MG_FD_207224 | JGI IMG/M metagenome (GOLD analysis project Ga0307510, IMG submission 207224) | Populus trichocarpa ectomycorrhiza microbial communities from riparian zone in the Pacific Northwest, United States - 12_EM | ecosystem: Host-associated > Plants > Roots > Unclassified | place... | reverse complement strand
AGCAAGTTTCTCTGTTCCTACGCTGAGGTAGTATCCTGTGTCTGGGTTTGCTCGTCCTCTGAGTTTGGGGTGTGATTCAAAGACTGCCTGTCCTTTAACGTGGTTAGGGAGGTTGTCTGCTTGTCGCCGTTGTACGCGTTTGTGAGCTTCTTCTAAGTCTCCAATAATTTGTATACCCGCCAGGGTGGTTGATGTCTGTGATGCTCCGTGGAGCCTGGGTGGAAAGCCTGACTTGTGTTAAGGGCCAAGGACCCTAAGGTGCGACGTGCACAGGTTTGTATGTCGGTGGCGGGACTTGTACTTCAAGGGATAACAGGTGGCTAATGCTGACCCTTGGATGCGCTGATATGAGTAGTCTGCACGCGTGCAAGACACTAGTGGGGATAATGGAAGATGTAGAGGGGAGTCTCGACGGTGTTCGAGACGACTTGCACGAAGTGCGGGCGAAAACTGAAGGCGCTGTGGAAGCTACAACACTTGGGATTAAACTAAGTCAGGCTTAAGGCCCAACTCTAAGAAAACACAAAGGTTTATATACATGTAAGGAGGCTGTATGACTAAGGACTAATACGACGAGTACTTGTACTAGTAACGAGTCATAGTCCAAGAGATGGAGTCATATACTGCGGAACTGACTCACGTGTGAAGGTAACAAGAAAGGAGTCAGTATGAGTCGCAAAACGAGGCTATGAGAAAGTATAGTAAGCGGGCCGAGGATCCGGAAGCGAGGCTGAGGTAAGCAAATAGAGACGAGTCAGGGGTAGGGATAGGATCATGTGAGGTCAGGTGAGGGAGCATCAGGTGACGCGTAGGTGACTTGGGAGCAGGTGATATAGGACAGGTGACTTTGAGGAGCAGGTGATATAGGGCAGGTGACTTTGAGGAGCAGGTGACTGGAATGGCATGTGACCGGTCATGTGGGTGGTCAGGTGACTAGTCAGGTGATTGGTCATGTGATCAAGATGGATGGGTGGTTGGTCACATGATGGGAAAGGCTTAGTAAGCAGATGGAAAATGAAAAATGCACCCTGCGTAAGCCCAAGAACATAACAATGTGGGCTGTGAGGAGCAAGTAGAATTGTGGCAGGGAGCTTTGCGCGCAGGATGCGAGCAAAGCCAAGGGAAAGGGGAGGCGGGCAGGTTTGGTGCACTTGGAAGCATACGTGGGTAGGGGGGGGGAAATGGGGGCACAGGGACCAAGGCAGCACCACAGAGCCAAGGTCAGCTCCAAATGGCGCTGCCCAGCCTTGCACCTGCCAACTTCCTGTCGCTGCCTTCCTGCAGAGGTCCGGGGTCCGGGGTCTTGGAATGCACCGCCCAAGTCTGCCCTGCCAAGGTGGAAAGGCTGCATGCAGGGTGTGAGGAGCAAGCAGAACAGTGGTGGGGAGCTTTGTGCGTGGGGCGTGAGCGAAGCCGAGGGAAAGGGGCGTGGGCAGGCTTGGTGCGCTTGGTAGCATGCGTGGGTGGGAGGGGAAATGGAGGTACAAGGACCGAGGCAGCACCACAGAGCCAAGGTCAGCTCCAAATGGCGTTGCCTGGCCTTAAGCCTGCTGGCTTCCTGTCGCTGCCTTCCTGCAGGGGTCCAGGGTCCAGGGTCTTGGAGTGCGCTGCCTAAGTCTGCTGCACCAATCTGCGCGCGGGCCACAAGGAGCAAGTCGAATAAGGGCAAGGAGATTTGTGCGCGGGATGTGAGCGAAGGTGGGGGAAAGGGCAGGCAGATTTGGCATGCTTGGTGAGCAGGGGAGGAAAGGCAGCTATCCTTGCATTCTGGAGCACAAGTTCGACGTTAGAATAAGAAGGAAAAGGGCTGGGAGGTGGGCGACTACGCACCGTGGTAAGACCAAGTGCAGCGATGGTGGTCGATAAGTTGGCTGGACCTTTTCCAAGGGCAAGCACATATGCCAGGACAGCTGGGTGAGCACCCATCGAGCGCAAAGAATCCACCTAAAGTCGGGATACACAGCAAAGAGAGGGTGGTTGTGATGGTGCCAAGCATGCCGGTGGCAGTCACACTCGAGAGGATACCCTGACAGGCAGGAGTTGGAGGTGGGAGCATGCGGGGGCACAAAAGAATGAGCAGACGCTGCAGCCTTGAGCCAACCATGGCCTCACCTGGCCATGCCGACAAAGCCTGCCAAGGCAAAGGGCGAAAGGCCGCCCAAAATGGGGGCAGTGGCATGTCCAAGAAGGGGGACAGGGGACAGGGGACAGGAAAGGGAAAAGGGCTCACCTTGGGCCGGTATACGACGCGACAGCTCCTGCTCCGATAAAGGCAGCTTTGACAAGGATGTCATCTTACTTGTGTGTTGATTTTTTATCTGATCGTGCAGGGTATGCTTGAAGAGGTGGATGGTGGCTCGTGGGAAACTAAGCCAAAATGTGTGGCAGTTCAAATTCCATCGCTGATGCGTCATCCGGCGCACCTGCCATGCGACAGGCGCATGTCACACCTTCTGACACCCGTGGCTCTTTGCCACAGTGTGGCTCCAACAGCCATAGCTATTTTTTTTGCAACTACATTTACATTGTACTCATAAACAAGCTCTTGTTCCCTGCCTACAGCAGGGGAGAAAAAGCGGGGGCTTACGCAGTGTTGTGGCTCAGTTGAAGGGGAGGGGGGGGGGGGGGTGTTGTGACATGTACTTTACCGACAGCCCATAAGCCACCTAATCTACTCACAGTGCAGTGAGCATGCTGCGTTAGAGCGCCATTGTGAGTGGGCGAGAGAACGTCACCAAGAGGGAGCAGCGGCATTGGTGTCGCCACGGGTGTGAGCACATGGCGAAGCACAGATGGACACTGGTCAGCGAGTGCAGGAGCTAGAAAGCCACGCACTCGCCTGAATGCAGTGACGAAGTAGGGGTGGTCGCTGGTCAGGCGCCCCAGGGTTTCAGGTGCAGGAGGGGTTCGAGCCAGAGAGCATGAGTAAGAGACAGCGCCGAGACACAGGGGCACTCACCCGAATGCAGCGACAAAACAGCAGTGCTCACAGGCATGGCCTGCACAGCCATAGCGATGGGCACAGGTGGATTCAAACTGGGGAAGATGGTGCAAAGGCGACAGGAGTGAGGGGAGAGCCAGTGAGGAAGTGGGCGGTGGTCGGAACTGGTCATGATTCAGGACAGTGCAAAAACAGTGAGGGACGTGCACGGCTATGGCGGCTATGGTTCAACCTGTGAAGGAAGAGGTGAGAGATGCATGAGCAAGGGGCAAGGGACACCTCCCATCAGTATCATCGCGGAGGAGTGGGGATGGTAGCAACAGCGGCGTAGGAGAGGGGCAGTCAAGCGCTGAATACAGGAGAGGGTCATGGACAGACAGACCTCCAGCAGCAGCCGTATGCTCAGACACGAAACCGGGCAGGGAGCACCAGGAAATGGGCAATGGTGAGGGTAGTGACATTGGGAAGGAACTGGACACACGCTGGACATGTGGAACAGCGAGGGAAGGGGGCGCGACACTGGTCGAACTGGGTGGGGAGCACCAGGAAAGGGGGGTCAGAGGTGATGGCAAGAAAGATAGGCACCCACCCAAATGCAGCGACAAAAGAGCAACAGTCACCGGTGAGGCGCAGCTGGAGTTCGGGGTGCAGGTACGATTTGAGCCAGAAGACATGAGCAAGAGGCAAAGAGCAAGATACAGGGGTACGCACCTGGTGAGGGGACAGAGGGAAGACATGGCGGCGAAAAAGTAGCAATTCCAAGTTGGGGAAGGGACGGTCAGCTTCAAGCGCAAGGCGCGATGGGGACAATTGAGAGAGTGTTGGGGGCCTTGCTGCCATTCCCCAGCTTGGACGCGTCGACGAACGTTAGGCTAGAATCCATTCTAGGCGCGCTGCTTGGAACGACACAAGCGACCCTTCCACCTTTCTGTTGTTAGACACCAGCCACCTGTCCGATACCTTCATCAGTGCACCAAACTGCGTATGTATACGTATAGGTGAGAGTTGGCAAGCGGGAGTGAAAGATAGAGAGTGTGACGGACCTTGACATTGCCATGTTGCTGGGAATCAAATGCAGCAAAGCTGCAAACATACCTCAGCCTGTCAATGTGGACGGTAACTTGCAGAAAGTCGACGGTTGCTAGCGCCCGTGGAGGCAGCAAAAACCAAAGGATGAATGGCATATCCGTGAATATAAAACGTCTTCTGCACCCGAAGAACCATGTTAGTCAGAGCTCAAAGATACCCTCATGAACAATGCACCCATCAATGAACACCCTTCGGTTCTTGCTTTTCAGGAGCGCTTTCCCCACCTGTCCTTCCATCAAACAAGCATTCCGCCAGATAAAAATGGGGATTCCACCCCAGGGTGCACATAAGCATCTGGCCTTTGCCCTCCTCAGCAGGCAATCCACGAAGGAGCGGCGCATGCAGGTCAAGGGGGTCCTTGTTAAAGAGTGATCAGGATGTTTGCTTGTCGCATGGTTCGGTTTGCGACATCGTGCGCATTCAACCCAGCACCCTCATTGACACAGGGCTGAGAGAGGATAAAACAGAGGAGCTGGCGTACATCACCCATTTGATGCACCATAACCATGCGATGCCGTCCACGGGTCCGCCCTGTATGAGGTGAATCTATGTAACCGCATGGGTGGCCAGTTTCAGCACAGAGAGCGATAGGCAGGCATGAGAGGAGAGGTTGGGTGACACACAGAACCCAGGGTAAAAGGTGGGCTCACCTATTCAAACTCCCACAAAAAGCGCAAGATCCTCACCATGTTAACATGTGCTGCTGAAGTAGACATTCATAGCGTTGTGTGGGGTGCGCCTCAGGCGTGGACATCGCCAACACCGCACATTCTCTGCACGGTCAGACGTTGCCATACACAGTTGGTTGAGGCGTTGCGGTTGTCGTGGAGTATGAAGTCAGTCAGGAAGCAGGGAAAAAAAAATCAAATCAGCAACAGAGAAAAAAAAAGACTAGCAACAACATACCCAAAATGGTTTTTTTGGCAGAAACCGCGGCCTTGGTCCACACGAGGTGTGCGCCGAGCCAATGCACAATGGCGCCATACATACTGCGTTTCCACGAGTTGTCAAAGATGCAGGGGTGGAGGTGGCAGGTGTTCGAGACCATGCGACGGGACGGAACATGTCGTTATCATCTTATCATCCTTTTCCTCTTTAGTTTCTTTGTCTTCTGGTCCAAGTGGGAAAAAAAGCCTTGAGGGTGAACCCAGGGCTTGCCTCAGAGATCAAAAGCGATGGCGTTGACCTGGAAGCCACAAATGAATGTGTCAAGATAGCTGTGCGAGCGACGGTTCTTGCGGGGAGAATGGGGCATTCAACTTACGACTCAGCAGCTGACTTTTTCCCAGGATCAGCTGAGTTGCAAAAAATGACCAGCTTTGGCTCACTGGGCCGCTTCTAGCTGAGTTGCGGCACTACACATACGAACTGCAGAGCACAGTGAGTAGTCACGTGCATTATGTTTGGCATTACCTGTAATGCGTCATAAATGTGCGCAACACAGCAACGCTTCTTTCTCTCTCACCACAACCATGGTGCTTCAGACACTGACACTGCAAGCACATCAGGCACCGTAGCTGGGTCTGATGTAGGAGCGGTGTTGTGTGCACCTATCCTTCTGAGCTCTATTGCTTACAATTTCACAGCTTTTCCTTGGCCATTGCCAGTTGTCCGCTTTGCTGGGACTGTAGCAGGGTTGTCTACACGAGAAATTCAACTGGGTGAATGAACCCAACAGATCTTTTGGTGGCTCTCAGATGCCAAATGCAGTTATGACACCACTGCCACCTCTTTGCCGTTGCCCTTTTTGGCAATATGGGCTTTCTGCTTTGCTGGGACTGTAGTGGGCCATCTACACCGAGACACTCAACTGGGTGAATAAACCCAATGCATTTTTTGAGTTCTTCTGGTGGCTCTTAGCTGTTGAATGTGGTCATGACACCACTGCTGCCTCTGTGGACGGTGAGGAGGAGGCCAAGATGGCTCTTTTAAAGCTAAGATTATGCAAGGGGCTAGAGAGTAGAACAAGCTTAGAGCTTGTTTGTCCTACAAGATTGTCTTTGTATAGAGAGAAAGGGAGTCAGAGAGGGGGGATGGAGTCAAGTTGAGTTGACCAGCAAACACCAAGAGAGGGGGGGCTGAGTTGAGTTGAGTCAACCAGTAAATGCCGAGCTGCTACAAGTTACAAAAAGATCACAGGGGTTATGGCACATAAGGGGGCGTGAGACAGAACTACTGTACTAGAAAGGTCACTTGTAGGGTAATGCAGCAGTGGAGATGGTGGCCGTTGAAAGGAAAAAAATGGTAAGGGGTAAGTGCTGCCACTTGCGCTTTGATGCTTGTCAGGCACCTAAGGCCAGGTGTGCCACAGGGCATGGTGCAACACGTGGCCTGACACTGCTGTTAGCACTGCGTTAATTTGCAGGTTAGAAGGTGCTCACCTCTTTGCTACCACCATATCTAAGCTGCCACCCCTTGCTCGCTTCACCCTGTGCCCTTCTCCATCTGCTTTAAGTGACCTAGCCATGCGCTGCATAACCCATGTGACGTCATCTAAGGCGTCACAAAGCTCATCATCATCAGACACTTCGCCCAGGGCTGCAGTCCACCATGCAAGAGCCAGCACCACCATGAAGAGCCCGTTGGGCCCTCCTTGGCAGAGTGCCTCCCACTCCTCCCCCTTATTGGGCACCTCCCTTGAAGCGGTACCATTTTGAACCTGCCTCCACTTCGGCTGCAGCCCCTGCCACCACCTCTGCCATGACGACCTATACCGGCTAAGGTCTTCTATCCTTGGAGGAATTGAGTACTTGCAGCCATTCTTGAGCCATGCAGCAACCTCAATGGGCCTCTCCTTGGGCTCAAGCCTTCCCTACTCAAGTAAATCAGCGCTGTATCTGCTAAAGTGACTGCCAACCTACAGCTTCACCAGGCCCTAGCTGCCGCTCAAGCTTTACAAAGCTAACCAGCAGCAACAGCCACTTCTCCTCTGCTGAGGTTTCCTGCAGGTAGTCCACACCATTTTCCAGCCACTGGGGCCAGTCATCACGGCTTAGCAAAGTCTCCAAGTTTAGCTCAAAGCTGATGCCAAGAATGAGCACACTCTCTATTACATAGCAAAGATGACATACGGGGCTTCTGGGCAAGAGGCTGGCTGATAGCCAGGGCTATCACGGCATCCTTGAGATGCACCACCAAGCTGGCTAAGGGACTCAGCATCACTTCCATCAAACACATAGTGAGCATGGTCAACAAAGCAGCTACGCTGTGCTCACCAGTTGGGACCATCCAGCTCCACCTGTATCCCTGTGCCCTCTTTGACACCAAGTCCCTGAGGGCTGTTAGTGGAAGCTGCTTCACTTAGTGTGCTCTCCCGCAGGTTTCTCATAAAGTTTTTTAACAAGGCAGCTCTGTCTTGGTCAACAGGCACTGAGCCTCCCTGCCACATTATCAGACCTTGTTTTATACTAAGCGAAAAGGCACCCACCACACTTCCAGGCCTATGTGAGCTGTCGATTTCTTCCTCTACCACTTCTTCAGAAGGGGCTGTACTAACAACGCTTTTAGCAGGCAGGCAGCTGCTCTCAGCAAGTGGCGGTGCAGGTGTGTTTCGCTTTGCCCGTTTAGGCAACACACAGGCAAGGCAATCTTTGCATGCTTGGGGATAGTTAATACATAGCATGCAAAAAGCAGCAGTGCACCCTTACAGAAAATGTCATTAGTAAGGTGTGCAACAAAGGGCTCTTCAATGCTTGACTGCCATTTGTCATAGCTCTCACTAAAGTCAAGGCCACCATGGACCTTTCTGGTATGAGCCCTAAGAGCGATCAGCAGCTGCTCTAAAGCATCTAAGGAGAGAACATATGACATAACCATGATCTCTCCATTTCACCTTGGCTCTGGCCCACCAATGATAATAAACCCCACAAGACCGGTTAATTTCTCAATTTCCTCCATGGCAGACTCAATGGTCACTTGGAGGCGGTCTTGGGCTCTAAGCGTTTATGCCTGTTAGCTAGCACTGCTGTGTGGTGAAGACAGCACCTACTTTTGGAGCGCATAAGCCTTGGCACACCGCTGCTTCTCTGTAGCGCTTGTGCTTTCACCAGCACCTTCCAGCTCAGGCTCAGGTCCATCATCATCAGAGACAATGCCTTCCTCACGACGCTGCTCAACCTCCTTCTTTACCTCCTCTGTTTCCGCATCCAAGAGCTCCCTGAGAAGCTTGTTTTGGCAGTTGAGCCGGTTGCTTCTCAAATGCTTCCCACCTGCATCAGGGTTCTCTGCGATGTACTGGTCCCACCATTCATCAAGAATTGGCTTTATCTTTTCCCAATAGAGCTTCCCATATCCATGTATGGTGGAGAGCTTCCTTGTTGGCCGCACTGATAGTTTGAGCGGCTTTAGTCAACAATCTATGTTGGAAGCTACTGCCAGGTTGCGTCCATGGTTGTTATACCACTGCTTGAGACGCTATAGCCAAAAATAATTAGCTTAGAAGCAACAAGCACCAGTAGGCACATACCCTCTTTACTCTTTTCACCACCTCTACATCCTCCTTGGTAGCTGCTGGTACTTCTGTGCCCTCAGCTTGAGGGCCTAGAGAGGAGGGAGCCACTGCCTCTGGCCAACATGCAAACCAGTCTTTGAATAACTTGACCCAGAAAACGTGGAGGCTGGAGCGCCCCTGAGCTTTAGCAGCAGCGTAAGCATTTTTCTGGTCCCCAAGCCAAGCAGTTTGTTCTGGTGTTGTCCACCTCCTACTATCACCATCGCCTTTAGAGATTTGGGGGGGCATTGGCATTATGTAGCAAAAAAGAGAGGATATAGGCAAGGGAGGAGGGGCAAGGAAAGGGAGGAGCAGAAGGTTAATATGGGCAGGAGCCACTATTTTTGCAAGTACTAGCTATAAGACTGTCACTGGTTTTGGCTGCCAGCTGACAAAGCCCTTACTAGATACTAGAGAGCGGCTAAACCAAACTTCACGATTGAACTCAGGCACCGTGCTTTCTGTATAATAAAGTTATTTCAACTAAATTGGACTACCTCTGTTACTGGTACCATTTCAGCTGCAACTGCCACCATTGAGGCACCATACAGCAATATATTCTGCTGGTAGGATGGTTTGAGATAAGCGAAGCAAGATGAGGCTATGCATATGAAATATAAGTCTCAGTCTTACAAAGAAAAGGCTGGTATTCAACGGTGCTAACCTATGCACATGAAATATAATGCTATATATAAGTTAGCTATGGTATACTGTATGTTGGATAGAATGCTACTGACCACAGTCTTGTGAAGAAAAGACTGAGGCTGGGTCCATGGTAAAAATAAAGTTTATAAGGACCTTTTTGTTTATGAATTCCTAATGCCTAAAGTGTCAAGGGGACAAAGTGTGAATATGAAAATGGTTAAGTCCTTTCTACCTTAAGTCCAGTCCACTGAATCACAAGCTATCAGTGCTATTGCCACTGCTATAGAACTGATTACAGTAAGAACACTTGGAGAGGTTGCACAGGTGCACTGCTTGCAGGGTGGTGGCATGATATGCCATATATGGAGCAAGCGCCACAAGTGTTATCTAAGCAAGATCAGTCCATTTATCACTTTAACTTGGACGCCTTCAACCACCAGTCCTAACTCATACTCATCAAAGCTCTTTACTATGACATCCTCAAAGAAGAAGAAGTCATCAACTAGCCTGCATGTTAGTCGACCTTGTGTGCCTTGCATTCGTGCAGTTAGGCTGCACCAAACCAATAGCAATCGGATCCAGACCAGCACCTTAGAATCATACACTACAGCACCAGTCCGACCTTTAGAGCAATCTGTTGGGACATCACTCTCCATACAACCAGAATCCACTGATGCTATGCTTGCTGAACAAATGGACCAATCTGATATGCTAGCTGAGCGCTATGATTCTACTGATGAAGATTTGGAAGAATCAAAGCGCCCTATACAGCGAACCCAAACAAAGGTCATGAATGAATGGCTTTTACATCGACAGGCCTACCTTTATGAAATGCTTCGGCATGATGGCCAAGAAGGACAGCAAGCTATACCCTGTGCTAGCTGTGGTGGTGATGGGAGCTTCTCATGCAGCAACTGTGCATATTGCATGCACTACTGTGGTCCATGCTTGATTAGGCACCATCGCCTTATGCCCTTCCACCAGGTTAAGGTGCTATAAATACACCATCTTGCTACCTATTGCAACCTAACATCTAAAACTCCTTTAGCACTGGACAGGCCGCTTTTATGAGGATACTTCTTTACAAAAGCAAGGCCTTGTCATCCAGCTTGGTCATAGGAGCCCATCTTGCCCCTGCCCTGGATCTATTCAGAAGGACTTTGTTGTTACTGATTTATCTGGCATCCATATTGTTGACATTCAATTTTGTGCTTGCCTTGATACAACTGGAGCCACACTTAGCCACCACATCCAGCTCCTGAGATTCTGCTGCTTTCCATCAACCACAGTTAGGCCACAAAGTGCCTTCACTTTCGACATTCTTAACACGTTTCACCTTCTCACCCTACAAGGCAAAGTCTCTGCATATGACTTCTATACAGCTCTTTGGCATAAAACTGATAACACTGGAACATCAGATGTTAAGGTAATGGGTCCTATAATAGACAAGCTATCTAACTGATTCTATATATCTAGGGCTGCTATCGTCAATTTCTCACTGCTATCCGTCAATGGCATCACCTTAAGTTACTTAAGCAAGCTGGACGCAGACATGACCCTGGAGGAATTATGGAAACTCAGCCTGGCCAGTGCGCTGTAGAATGTCCAGCTTGTCCTCATCCTGACCAAAACCTCCCTGTTGATTGGACTAATGTTGCTAAGAGTCAAAGGTAAGTCTCAGTGCTTTCTGAACTATATCAATATCTCACTATTCTAAGATGGCTCTATTCACTTAATCTAACAATCAATGCCAACTTTCGTCTCAAGAACAAGGCATGCACTGGTGGCTTAGAGAATGACCCACCATTAGGTGATGGCTGGGGCCATTGGGTTCCCAATGAGCCATATTACCAATATCTCAGCAAATATGGTGGTATAGTTGAGGTTTGTAAATATCTCTCTTGCGCAGTGTGCCATGGTGTCAATGAACTACTTTCTTACATATAATAGCCAAACCTTTGTGAATCTGAGCTTCATGCTGTCGACCATGCAAACACAAGGTTCTCACAAGGCTATGCAGCCACAGGTGTTGGCGGTGTAGTGTGTGCCCGACATGGCCTTGTCCGGAAGAATGGAATGGGCAACCTCCAAAAAGGGGAAAGGTGTGATACATGTTTTGCCAATTTGATCGTATAATGGGTGAGCTAACCATATATATAGATATGCAAACATGGATTTTGTGCTATTTCACTCACTGATCGGCACCAAAAATGAGTAGATCATGTTCTCATATGACATCGCTTGCCAGTGGTCTAGGAACCTTTCATATAGAGCGCATCAGCTACCAGATTCAATGCGGTTGTCAGATGAGCAGACCTGCTTGCTCTGGTTTGCAATTCCTAAATTCCACATATCGGCACATGGTGTTTCTTGCCAAACCAACTTCTTACTCAACTACCAGCAGTATATGGCCAGGACAGATGGTGAAGACCCAGAGCGATGGTGGGCTTATATTAACCCAGTTAGCATGAGCACCAAGGAGATGGGCCCTGGTGCAAGGCTAGATATGCTAGATGACCATGCCGCTGCATGGAACTGGCAGAAAATTGCTGGGTTTGGTGGGTTTCATTAGAACCTTATTCTATAGAGGGTTCCTTAACTGGGCCATTCAATGCTGCTCATATTCAGGAACTACCCTCTTACATCAGCTTCAGAATGCTTTATCAGCATCAAAAAAGCACAGGCAAAACCATAAGGAGTTTACTGAGACATTTGATGTTATCAATAGCAGTATAACACAGAACTGGAACAGCATGGTTGAGGACTGGCAGCAAAATCCTAAGGCCTTAAACCTATTTGAAGAGCCTATTGCAAGTAGGTGTCCTGTTATTTCCTATTAATTTGAGCCAAGCTAATGCGTTGCTAGGCATATCAGTCACAGCGCTCCGTCTTGAGATTGCAAAGGAGGAGGCCGCCTCAGCAGAAACAGGGGCTGCCCTGCCCCATGAGATGACACCTTCTATGCTAGTCCAGACTGGGCTAGAGCTTGAGGAACAACAGTGCGTGCCATGCAATAGATAAAGGGACCTAGCCTAATATAGCAAGCACTTAGGTGCGTTTTGACACAGCTTGCACAAGTGGCAAGCACCCCAAGTGAGCATGCAGAACTTGAGGAGAGACAAAATACCCTCCACCATCGCCTTAACAGCTGGGTAGAGGCCAGAAATTTATACATCCCTTCTACCTCTGAGGAGCAAGCCATAGACCCAGCCAATAAGCCTTCAAATACAGCAGACAGGCCACCTGAAGCGGCTCCACTTTGGCTCCCTTTATCACTACCCTCTGCCCTTCATGAATCCTGCCCCTTCAAGCTTGCTAATATTGAGTTTCGCTTCCGTCTTGCCCAGGCAGAAGATGCCCTTTCTGAGCTAAGGCGCCTCCTTCATATTACAATGGGCTTAAGGCACTACAAGGACAAACAAGTTGGGGCAAGCCAGCATGCAGGCACTCATACACGGACCCTAATTAGCCGCTTTCAAGATAAGGTAGCCCAATGTGCAGGCCGATATAGATCTGCACGTGTTGCCCTACTTTCCCTAGATGCCAAAGGTGAATGGCAGCTCCGGCTACAGCAGCTGTCAACCACAGACATTCAGGCACCAGGGCATGGTGACAATGAGTTGGAGGGAAATCAGGAGCTTTCATGGATTTGGTGGGTCACACAAGTTGCTCAAATGGAGGCTGCCTCAGCACTTGAGCGATCGGAGCCACTAAGCAGTGAGGACCTTAGCGACTGTAAGTAAGCTAAAGGCCTACCCTATGCTCCACTAACCTTGGCTTGGGTAGGCCTCAGATGTGAGTGGGCAAAGTCTAAGGCTCGTGCAGACAGGTGGGATGAGGAGGTGCAGCTTGTTTCTGAAGAGATGCGGCGTGTACTTGCTTTTCTCGAATGGAAGGCAGGCTGGTGGGACAGGCAAGCAGAGGCACAACTGAAGTAAGCCATGACATTCTAGAAGGTGCCCGTGCATATGCCAGCAAACAGGCCCATGTCAACCGAGCGCTTGCTGCCTCATTTGAAGTGCGCTGGAGAGCTGAGCATAGCTAGGACCTAGGTAAAGGCATGGAGTTTTGCCACGGCTCAACCAGTCACAAGCTAACTTTGAAAGCCCCAGCTTATTCCAAAAACAGGCTGTTATTTTTTTACTTTTGATTCAGTGGTTGTGGTATAGCCTTTTTGAAATAGAAACTATTTACATCTAAGTTGTGAAATAATGTCCTAATAATGTCGCATTGTGGTAGCTAAGTGGCTTTTACTGGTCACTGCTCAGTTGCAGCGTTCCTGTGGTGGCCAAGATGATTGCATATCTGCCATGCGCTCTTGGAGCATGCTGCCCTTTCACCTGTGTCATTCTTGGATGCATGAAAATTCCTCCAGCATTGGTGTGCTCACTCAGTCTGATGTCAAATCTGACACCAAGCTGACCCAGGATTGCCTGCATAGCGTCTTGGATGAAGACTCTCAACTTCTCAAGGTGACGGTTTCTCTGACAATGGGAGCAATTCTGAAGAAGAATATCCTGATAATGACCAGTTTGATCCCCTCACCAAAGCCAATGCTGAGGCCAACTCCCTTGTTTCCCTGGATGTTGCTGAGCCAGGTCCTGTAAGGATTGCACATGCTGTAGCCTCAGAATCGGTCATCTCTGACCACGTGACGCCTCCCAAGCCAGGCCCGCCATGTATCAACTCTGACTTTGCTTGTCCACTTGCGCCCCACCATCTTGTCTTTGCCCCTCTCATATTCCCTGTTTTCCACCCTTGTTGCCAAGTGATTGCAACCCTTCCTCAAGCAGTCAAGCCGTTTTACATGTCACACAGCAAATCGCATGGCCAAGAACTCTTGGATCGCCCACATTGGATCGGCTGACGTCAAGACCTGGAGGCACCATCGCTCCATACTGTACGCACTTTGCGCTGCCCTTGCCGACCGTCCCGGTCTCCCCAAATTGGAAGGAATGCAGAATGTATAGAGGATCATCGGGTTTCATTATGTATGCTTTTCTCTTATTTTGTTTTAGATTTGCTCGCTCTCCAGTTTTTGCTTTCCTCTTTAGACCCAGTGTTCGGTCTTGAATGTCGCCATATCATTCTTTACCCTTGTCGCCACCACGCTCAATGTCATGCGCCTCATGACGATTCAATAAAATTTCTCAATATCAGACATCGGTTTTCTTCCATACAATGCTGCATGGCCTGTCGCCAGCATAGACGTTCGTCATTCTTTTTCTACTTTCTTACTTACTTTGTGCATAGAGTACTTGTTGTATTGATCGACCCTGCATATAAAAGCACCGTGCCTGGCTTCATCAAGAGGCAGTAAGGAATTGCAACCCTATTTCTCCTTGTCTTTCTGTGTGCTTGTCTGTGCAACAGTTTGTAAGCCTGCTGTGCTGCAACCGTCTTTCTGAACTTACCTTTGACTTCGCCTCTGCGCTTGCCATCACTCGCACTTGCCATCGTCTGTCCTCATCGCCACTTGTCGCCGCCTACGTTACCATCTCCTGCCGCTGCCACTGTCTTCTCGTCATCACCACCGCCTTCCACCATCACCACCACCTTGTCTTGTCAACACGCTGATGCTCGCTAACGTCAACGCCAATACACTGGCATCGACACTTCCCTGTTTTCGTTATCTTGCATGTCCTCACTTGTTCGGGAATGCGGCCTTATCTCTCTCTCATCTTCCTCCTCCCACACCTGGGGAATTCTATTCAAACTTGTTACGCAGATACCGCTTCTGCCCTACAGTCCTCTCAAGATATCCAATCTGCTCCCCCCACTGCTCTTCTGCCTCATATCAGTACCACCTGCTGTGCTTACAGTCCCTCACGCTGCTATTGAGCCACATTGAGACCCCACCCATCATCACTCCACTTCCATAGCAACAGCAATCTTTAAATGAGGTCGACAACTTGTATTTTCACCACTCTACGCTCAAGGGAAAATCAAAAGCATCAGGACTGTCGTCGTTCTCTGCTTGTGCGGCATCTGCTCTAAGTGCTACCACAGCATCGCTGTCGCCCACTAGCACTTCATCATTGAGGGCCGCATCAGGGTCCTCACAGACAATGAAAAGTGGGAAGGCAACTCAGGAAGCAAACCAGGCTGCCAACACCACGTCTGTTGTATCGTCTCCCCATGCCATCATTAACCCTTTGTCACCACCACCACTGCCACCTACCACCGTTGCATTATTTGTGACGTCCTCCTTGTTCTCCAGCCCCACACCCTCCAACACGGCCCCCTCAAACGTGAGCATTATCATCACTGCCTCTCAGGTGTCTTCTTCCCTGATAAACAACCTTCACAACCAACCCTTCGTCTCTCACCTAGCCCCTCACACCCACATGACCTTGTCAGAGGCAGGTGATTGAGGCCCCTCTGTCTGGCCTCCCCGCCTGAGTTCACGGTGACAAGTATGTCTGTTTCTTCTAGAGGCAACGTGTGACCGTTAAAGATTGGCATTGGTGGCCAAGTCCTCAACCCCAGAGAATGTGTTGAACTTGGCAGAGTTCAGGGCTGATTAGTAGATCAAGAAGACAGACGGTAGCAAGCACAACCGGTGAGTGTCTTCCATGCATTCTCCCCATCTATCATATTTCTCATCATTGGTAGCTTAGCTGGGTCCATAGCATTGCCGCGACTCAGCTAGAAACCGGCCCGGCAACCCAAACTGGTCGTTTTTGCGACTTGGCTAACTGGACCGATGGGAAAAGTCGCGGCTCCAGTAGTCGTTGACTCAACTTGAGTTGCAACTCAAAGTTGACTATAACTGCCTGTCTGCAGCAGGTGAGTGCCCCTCGTTCACTTGCTTTCTTTCCGTGAGTTCCTCGCTCTGCTTTACTTTCATTCCATGTTCTGACCATGTGGCTTCCTCCTATTTGTGGCATTCACTCCTGACTGCTCCAACTTGGGCAATAATTTTCTTTTTTGGGTTTGGTGTGTCAAGCTGATGAAGGATGCGTTGCCCTGCCCTCTCCAGTGGGTGAGTTCCTCTGCTCACTTTTTTTTTTTTTGCCTCTTCTGACCAGCCCTAACCTCTGACCTTGTCTTCCCATGCTCAACCAGCTTGCCGCTCACACCAACACCAACATTCTGCCCCCATCCAACTCTTCGACCCACCCACACCTGGCCCATCTGTCCTCCACGCAGGCTAGATGTCTCTCTCGACCATGCCCTCCATTGCTAACACAGTCATGGTGAACACCTCCGTGACGTGCTCCACCTCACCTGCCACTCTCTTGACCTCACTGCCAAACTCAACTGATGGCTCCATCAACGGCAATGCGATCACCGCAATATGCCCTGGCTTGCCCTCACCTCCAAGAAGGTGGAGAGGCTTGTGCAGGAGACCGCTGGATTCAACAACCACATCAAGAAGACTGAGGGCTTCAAGAACACCCCAACGCTCAATGCGGCCACAGCGTGATATGTGTGCACATGCACCCTCAGCGTCGATGGCACGGCGGTGCCACCACAGTAGAACCCATCGAGGATCCACAGACACCAGGTGTGATGACCAAACCACCTGGACGCTTGTTGCAGTATGCATGGTGTGTTTCCCTTCCCTTGTTTTTGGAAACCGCTGGTGTGACATTTCCCCCTCCTACTTTAGACAAAGGATGTTCTGCCACGGCCTGAAGACAAAGGTACCATACACGTTAACATCCGCCACAGATGCCCAGTACCTGGCACCAGCCAACTGGGGTGCCTACAAGGCTGGCCTCATGACCATGGGCAAATTTGACATGGTTGAGTAAGCTGCCGTCCAAGCTGGAGCACAACTCAAGCCACCGCTGTTCAAGCCAGGCATGAAGGCGATGTGGGAGGACGAGGCGAATGCAAACGGTGGCAAGCCTCCAGCTGGTGAGTGCCCCTTGCCAGCTTGTGTTCTTTCCACGTCCTGACCAGTCCCGACCTCTGGCCTCTCCAGCAAGTGAGGGCTCCCTGCTGGCCTGCGTTCTTTCCACATTCTGACCGGTTCTCGAGCACCCACTGCCTCCACCTTCACCTCTTTGACCACCATTGCCAAGCTGCCAGAGGCACCAAGCCCTTATATGCTCCCACCACAGCTCCCAGTCTACGTGACCCCAGGGGCAAGAACTTGGCTATGTGTCGTCCATGGATGGCCGTGATGAAACAGCGAACGGTGTCAATCTGTCCCGAGAGCTTAGATGACCAGAACAACGCATCACCTCAAGGAGCCGTCGATGAGGGAGGCGAACCAGTACAGAAAGTTGATGACGCACAAGCGACAGAACTACCTCGAGTGTCTACACAAGAAGGGTGCAAAGCATGCCAACAAAGACATTGCACCGGATGAAGTCATACAGCACATCGAGGCCAGCTATGACGCGAAGCGCGATCGGTGGAACAGGTGTGACCCCGCTGAATGCAAGAAGCTAGATGAGGAGTACAAGGCAGTCGACAAGGAGGAGATCGACAAAGCCAATAGTATGTGAGGCACCGCTGTGAGTGACCCGCTCTTACTTCTTTACCTCCACATCTGTTAACGTTCGTCAGATGGGAGGAGACCTTGCAGATATTTCAGAGGAGGGCAAGGAAGAACTTTTTGACAAATATGAATGGCTGCCTGGTTAACCTTCTGGCCCTTGAGACATGCCCACACTGCAAGCAGGTTTAGATGCTGCAGAGGACTCCTTTGCATGGATACAGACCCAGCCATCAAAGCCAACAGCCACTGGGATGTTGCCGCTCCTTCTGCGCTCTTCGTCATGCTCACGCATCACGCAACACCGAGCCAGTGTCAGCCATGGAGGTGTGACAGCTCTAAGACAGAGCCCCAAGGCTATAGGAATGGCGCGGTGAAGCGTCCCCATCGATAACGCATTGGTCACAATATCAGCATTGGTGTCATCTGCAGGTGGATGCCTGAGCATGGCAACTTTTCCGCTGGGCCTTCAAAAGGGGGTCGAGGCCCATGAGCTGCGCACCGGGTTGTTGAATGCACTCGAGCGCATCTACAATGTCGAGCTCTGCATAGTCGATCAATCCATTGTTGGGATGCTGAGAGCAGAGCGCAAATATCAGTGTTGTTGAGTACTGTTGGATTCATGGCGCAAATGTTTTCTCTCATTGTAAGGAGGGCACACGCTGCAGGCTCAGAATCGGTAATCTCCGACCACGTGATGCCTCCTGAGCAGCCCAAGCCTGCCACGTGTCTACCTTGTCCCTTGTTTACTCACGCCCCATCTCCTCGCCTTCTCCCCTCTCTTTTCCCCTGTCCTTCACCCTTGTTGTCAACGGATCAGACACTCTCCCCATGCAGTCAAACCGCCCGGCTCACCACACACCAAGCCCTCTTGCTGAAGACTCACGGATCGCCCATATTGGACTGGCCAATGTCAAGACCCAGAGCCCCCACCGCTCCACGCTATACGCGCCCTGCGCTGCCCTTGCCAACCGCCCCAAGGTCTGGACTCATAAGGAGAATTAGGAAGGGTTCGGGATAGATGTAGAAAATGCTCTTTTTCCTTGTATGTTTTTCTTCTCTTATTTCATTTTACATTCACTTGCTTCGCCTTCCACATTAGTTTAGACTTTGGCCTCGAGTATTGCCGGACCATTCTTCACCTCTTCGCGTTCGTACTTGATGTTGTGCACCTTGTGACCATTCAGTAAAACTTTGGACATATTTCATATTGCATACGATGCCACGCAGCCTGTCGCCAGCATAGAAGTTTGTCTTTCCTTTTTATCTTTTCTTTCTTACTTTGCGCATAGAATATTCACTGTATCGAACGTACTCTGTGTATAAAATTCCCCACACTCGGCTTCACCAAGAGGCATCAATAAGGAGTCATGTCCCCATTTTCTTCCCATTTTCTTTCTGTGTGCTATCTGCGGGACAACTTGCAAGCCCGCTGTGCCGCAACCATCCTTCTGAACTTCTTCGTGTCTTGTCCTTATCTACGCCCCCTCGCCATTGCTCGCCCTTGCTGCCATCCGTCCTTGCCACTTGCCGTCGCCAACGCCACCATCTTTTGCCATCACCGCCTTCTTCTCATCATCACCACTGCTTTCCACCATCGCCACCGCCACGTCAACACCAATACACCAGCATCGACGCTTCTCCCGTTCCTGCTTTCTTGCACATTCCCACTTCTTTGGGAACGTGGCCTCTTTCTCCATCATGCAAGCACTCTTACCTGGGGGACTTTCTTTGAACTCAGCTAGGCAGACGCCACCTCTGCCCTACATCATCTATCATTCGAACTTCGCACTTTTCATTCACCTTTTCCCTCTTCATGCTCACTTTTGCTCATAGCCTACAGCTTGTCCTTGCAGCTCAGAAACGTATAAATACCCCTGCGGCCTCGCTTGAAAGAGTTGGGCAACTGTGGCCCTGCTTTCTCTCTCTCCCTCTCTACGCGTGCTTTTTGACTTCTTCTCGCTCCATCTAGATTTCTCGCACCGCCAATCGACCTTGCAAACCTGCTCGCTGTATGTTCCCGTTGTCACCCATGTTTTAAACCTCATAGGACTTTACGCACATCGCCACTTGCTTGGGTGCATTACCTGCAGCAGCCAGCGACTAACAATCGCACCCTGCTTCAAGTTTGCTCCAACGCTGCTCTTGGATCAAGTGCGCCTTGGTTCTACCCACTTCATACGCCTTCCATTCCTTGAACTCTTGCGTGGACGTTAAGTCTTTGTTAAAATGGTCATGGTTCCTGGCCTCTTCATGGGCATGGCAAGGGGTGGGGCCGTTGGGCACCATGCAATGCCTGTAAGTCCACCCCTCCTCCCGATTTCTGTCATTCTTCCCACTGACAAAGTCATTCTGCCATAAAGACTTGGTGCAGCCATGCTCTCACATCACATTGAAGACTTTGTGCTTATCTCTGCCTTTTTCTTGCTCTCAATCAGTTGCCTCAGCATCTTGATGGGTCTCAT